>Ga0187770_10001189_pt1 | contig 13620 bp, 14 predicted proteins | sample 0116_SJ02_MP02_2_FD_133154 | JGI IMG/M metagenome (GOLD analysis project Ga0187770, IMG submission 133154) | Tropical peat soil microbial communities from peatlands in Department of Meta, Colombia - 0116_SJ02_MP02_20_MG | ecosystem: Environmental > Terrestrial > Soil > Wetlands > Peat | place...
CTTGCAGCTTGAGTTGAATACCAAAACCCCGCCACAACCAGAAGGCCCAGCGCTCCCGCCTTCGCAACTGTGAAGACGTTTTGGACTGCCTTTCCCGTCTGAATACCGCGCGTGTTCACCCATGTCAGGAGAACAATGGAAACAATGGCGAGAAGATTCTGGTTGCTCAAGCCCACGCTGTAGGGACCCAGCGAGCCAAACCAAAGCTTCCACGGTCCAAAGGTGCCGATTTTCCAAATCCACGCGGAGGCGGAGAACCAGGGCACAAGTACCGCCGTGAATTTGGCAAATGCGATAGCTACGGCGGCTATCGTCGCCGTCTGGATGACCATCAACATTGTCCACCCATATAAGAATCCCCAGATGGCCCCGAGGGATTCTCGCAGATAGACGTATTGGCCTCCAGCGTGCGGCATGGCCGCGGCCAGCTCGCCGTAGCTGATGGCGCAAATCAAGGTCATAGCACCCGAGATTACCCAGGCGATGAGCAACAGCGCGGGGCTCTTGACCTGGTGAGCGATGTCCGCTGAAACGATAAAGATGCCCGAGCCGATCATCGAGCCAACGACGATCATCGTTGCGTCGAACAGCCCGAGTTCCTTTAGGAGTCCGGCTGAATTGGAGCTGGGTCCAACTTTCATAGGCCTATTCAATCACCCGCGCATGGAAAGAACGCTTCCTGCAACTGCCAGGTACTCCCTTGCACGTTCCGTGGGATCAGGCGCCGAAACTAGATCCCGAATAATGGCTATCGAATCCGCGCCAGCTTGAAAGACCGCTGCTGCCGATTTCAGGGTGATGCCCCCAACCGCTACAAGAGGTTTCCGTGTCAATCGGCGGGCTGCGCGCAAAAAGTCAATTCCAACAACCGGGTCGGGATTCTCCTTACTTGCTGTTGGAAAGATAGGGCCGACCGCTATGTAATCCGCTGACGTGGAATCGGCTTCACGCAGTTGATCGATATTATGGGTTGACACACCCACCCAACTCGGCGGACGACAGATGCCTCTTGCGTCTTCCACAGGAAGGTCATTCTGCCCAACGTGCACACCCGCCGCTCCGGCCAGGGCTGCGATGTCCGGGCGATCGTTCACAATTAGGCGCACTTCAAAGGGGGCAAGAAATGAAACCAAATGCAGCGCTTCGGCATAGACCTCGCGCGCGGTGGAACGCTTGTCGCGAAGCTGAACCAGCTTCACTCCAGCTTCTACCAGCCTTCCCGCGAGTTTGATTGGCGGCTCCTTCATCAGGGTCGGGTCCACGATTGCGTAGAGCGCAGGAAACAACAGCCGCCTCCAACTTATTTACCTTCGATGGAATTGAAACGTTCAAGAAAGTGTGTGTCGTACGTGCCTGACATGAAACCAGTATCGGCCAGGATTCTCTTGTGCAGCGGAATCGTCGTCTTGATCCCTTCCACGACAAATCCATCGAGCGCGCGATCCATTCTCGCCAGAGCTTCCGCGCGATCGTGCCCATAGGAGATCAATTTGGCAACCAACGAATCATAGTATGGGGGAATGACAGCATCCGCATACGACGCTGTGTCAACGCGTATGCCTGGACCGCCGGGGACTCGAAAAGCGCTGATTCGACCTGCAGATGGAGCAAAGGTCGACGGATCCTCGGCATTGATCCGGCACTCGATGGCATGTCCACGGAATTCAACCCGGCGGGCGACGTCATCGAGAGCTTCGCCCGCGGCCAACCGGATCTGCGATTTGACGAGATCGAGACTCGTGACTAGCTCTGTTACAGGATGCTCCACTTGGATTCGGGCGTTCATCTCGATGAAATGCAGGTTCCCCGTATCGTCCCGCAAGAACTCAACCGTTCCAGCACCGGAGTATTTCACTTTCTCAAGGGCCTTCACGACCTGGGCGCCGACCTTCTGTCTTGTCTCCTCGTCCAAGACCGGCGACGGAGACTCCTCCAAAAGTTTCTGATGACGTCTCTGAATGGAGCATTCACGCTCGCCTAGATGGATGACGTTTCCGTGCCGGTCCCCCAATACCTGGAATTCAACGTGGCGCGGCCTTTCGATTAGCTTCTCGATATACACAGCCGGACTTCCAAATGCCTGCTTGGCCTCCGCTTGAGCGGTCTGAAACGCAGTGACCAGCTCGCGACTGCTGCGAGCGATTCTCATCCCGCGCCCCCCGCCCCCTTCCGACGCCTTGATCATCACTGGGAAACCGATCTCAGCCGCCACCTTCTTCGCAGCGTCCTCATCCGGCACTACTCCCGCACTGCCGGGAACGATAGGAATGCCGGCCGAGGCCATTTCCTGCCGCGCCCGGTCCTTTTCACCCATCAATCGAATCACCTCGGGCGACGGGCCTATAAAAGTGATCTGCGATGCCTCGCAGACCTCGGCAAAATTGGCGTTTTCGGAGAGGAATCCATAGCCAGGGTGAATCGCATCCACATTGGCGATCTCGGCCGCGCTAATCACATGAGGGATATTGAGATAGCTGTCGGTGCTGCGTGCCGGACCAATGCAGATCGCTTCATCGGCGAACCGCACGTGGAGTGAATTGCGGTCGGCCTCTGAGTAGACCGCCACGGTCTTGATTCCCAGCTCTTTGCAAGCGCTGATGGTCCGCAGCGCAATCTCGCCACGGTTTGCGATAAGAATCTTCCGGAACATCTCGCCCGGTTTGTGCGCCGTCACGGGTGTCCGCCGGGAATCTGAAGGTCGAATGAATAGCGCCGGTTCCTCCACCCAATACGGGCTCTGCTGTGGCGAAACAACTTACTGGAACCCACAGGCGGGCCTATTTCTTGCGGTGCGGGTGGATGCCAAAGAGCGGCTCGCCGTATTCAACCGGCTGGCCGTTCTCCACGAAGATCTTTACCACCTCGCCCGCGACTTCGGATTCGATTTCGTTCATCAACTTCATGGCTTCAATGATGCACAGAACCTGGCCAGTTTCCACGCGGCCGCCAATCGACACAAAAGGTTCCGCATTGGGATTCGGGGCCGCGTAAAATGTGCCCACAATCGGCGACTTCACTACAAAGAGATCGTCAGAAAGGGCGGCATCCGCTCCCGCATCTCGGGATCCCGCTGAGCCGGCACCAGTCTCTGAACTTCCCTTTAGTGATGGCGTTCCTGCCACCACGATCTCGGGGCTACGATGGGAATGCAATGTGCCATGCAGCATAGGAGAGGGTTTCTTCAAGCGTATTCTCAGCCCGTTTCGTTCGTATTCGAACTCCTCGAGGTTGTGCTGTTGCATGAAGTCAAGGAGCCGTTCGACTTCTGGAAGGTCTACGCCTCGGACCTCTGTCTGGACATCTGATTCAGTCTTCAGTTTCTTGGCCATTTATAGGTCGATGAGTCCCCTTGGCGCAGTGGTCAGATCCATTGCGCCAGTCGATGTTACAACAACGTCGTCCTCAATTCTAATCCCGCCTACCCCGTCCATATAAACGCCGGGCTCGACGGTCAATACCATACCCTCCTGCAACAATGTGTCTTCGCCGCGACCTAACCGCGGCATTTCATGCACCTCCAGGCCTATCCCGTGACCCGTGCTATGAGTGAAGTACCGGGCCAATCCGTGTTTCCGCAGGACTGTGCGAGCCGCTGAATCCACGACCTTTGCCGGGACCCCCGGCCTGATAGCTCTCTTGGCGGCTTCCTGAGCTTCCAGAGCAGCTTCATAGAACCGCCGCAACCTCGCGGGAGACCTTCCCATAAACACTGTCCTGGTCACATCGCTGCAATAGGCGCGGAGTATAGCACCCTGGTCAATTACGACCAACTCGTTTTTACTGAGCACCTTCGGCGTGGGTCGGGCATGGGGCCAAGCAGTACGGACGCCGGACGCCACAATCGTTTCAAACGAGGGCCCCGACGCTCCGCGCTTCTTCATCCGGTACTCAATCTCCGCCGCAAGATCCAGCTCACTGATCCCGGGCTTCAGAAAACAAAGAACTCCGTCAAGAACTTCAATGGCTAGATTCGCTGCTGCCCGCATACGACTCAGCTCTCCGGAATCCTTAACAGACCGCAGTTTCTCGACTTCGTTTGAGCCTTTAATCCATCGGATCCGTGGACCGGCAGCGGAACGGAGCATCTCCATTTGATCGAGGGTGAGGTGCGCTGGCGAATACGCTACGAACCTCCTACCCTGCAAATGTCGAAGTTTTTCGCCTACCACACGGAGCAAGCCCTTCTTTGCGATGTGAATTCGGGCGCATGAGACTTCGGTCTCCGCTTGCAATGAGTAACGGCTGTCCGTAAAGAGCGTCGCGCAGTGAGCTTCGACTAACAACACCCCTGCGCTGCCTGCGAACCCACAAAGGTAGGAAATGTTCGGCGCGTCTGTAACAACGATGGCGTCGGCACCGAAGGCGGAAATAGAAAGCCGGAGCCGATCCAACCGGCCCCGGCAAGATTGGGTTTCTTTGATACCTAGCGTTGAATCAAGCAGTCAGCATCTCTCCTTGCCAGCCCGATCCAACTAGGTCGGCAGAATGCGCGGCGTCAGGAAGAATAGAAGTTCCTGCGCCGTGGAATTGACTGTCGTGTGCCTGAACAGATTACCGATGAGGGGAATGCTTCCGAACACCGGCACCAATTGAACGTCGGTGCGCTGGGTAGTCACGATGATCCCCCCCACGACGATCGTCTGTCCGTCGTTTATCGTAACGCTCGTTTCGGCCGACTGCGTATCGATGGCTGGAATGCCTTGCACGCGAGGTATGGATTGGTCGATCGCGTCATTCTCGACTGTCACGTCCATGTGGACCGTTCCCTCGGCCGTGATCTGTGGAGTGACATCAAGCTCCAAGACAGCGTCGACAAACTGCACAGAAATCGTATTATTGATGATCGTTTGAACCGGTATCTTTGTCCCCTGCTTGACCGTTGCCTTTTGGTTGTTCTGTGTGATCACCTTGGGCTTCGACAATAGCTTCCCAACGCCTCGTTCCTCTGCAGCCGTGATCAGGTAGTCGAGAGCGAAGTTGGCAGATTGGAATACGTATGAAAACCCGCTTGTAGCCGAGGTTGCTCCTAGATTGGTGCTTAACGGCATAGCCCCGGACGGCGGATTCGTGCCAGGTGTCCCGACAAAGAGCGGAGGAACGGTGCCGAAATGCGTGACTGGGCTCGTGCCTACGGCGGGGCCGCCGCCCATTGTGCTATGCCCTGAAGCCAACGCCCAGGCCAATTGAGTTCCAATTTCACGCGAAAACGAGCGGTTGGCCGCCACCACGCGAGCCTCAATTTCCACTTGCTGCGATTTGCGGTCGAGTTGGCGGAGAAGGTTGTCCATAACTGGAAATGTGCTCGGTATGTCCCGGATAATCAGCGTATTCGACCGCGGATCAGCCAGGATATCACCCCGCGCGGAAAGGAACTTCTTAAGCGTGGTGACCATATCGGTTGCCTTGGCGTAGTTCAGAACACGCGTCGTTGTAATGACGTCGGCTGCCTCGGCTTGTGCCTTGGCGAGGTCCCGGTTTTCTTCTGCCTCCTTTTTTATCGTTTCCTTGGTGGCCACTCGGAGCACATTTCCCTCCAACTGCTTGTCAAGGTCGTTGTTGCGAAGGACTATTTCCAACGCCTGATCCCACGGCACATCGTCGAGGACAATCGTGAGATTCCCCTTTATGCTCGGGTCAACGACCACATTCAGGCCGCTGATTTCATGAATCAGTCGGAAAAAGTCTCGAAGATCAACGTCCTTTAGGTTCACCGATATAGGCTCTCCCGAGTAATGCGTAGCAGTCGCTGGCCCGGGAGCCTGGGGCGCACTTGCCTGACCTCCGGCTGGTGAGGCCTTTACGGGAGCCGAGCTCTCAACACCTGGCGTAGATTCTAGGGGGGCGGGCGAAGCAGCACCTGCAGCAACTGTGGCGGCTTGGGACACGACCGGGGCCGCCGATGGAGCATCCTGTGGCGCCGCGCTTGCAGCAATTGGAGTCGCCAGTGCGGACGACTGCGCAAGGGCAGCCGGCAAGCCTGTCGAGGGCACCTGCACCACAGACTTTTCAGCAGGGGCCGCACTCGGCGCCGTCAGTTTTGTCGTTTCAAGATCCGAGGGCGTTTCCGACGGGGCAGGCTTGATCTCACTGTGGACCGCTGCGTTCGAAGCAAATGAAACTCTCACGGCATTGCCCGAAGCGCTTATCTCGTACCGCGCTGATTCCCGCAGGTCGATGACAACCCGCGATACCTGCGGCGTAAACTGTGCCAGCCGAATTTCACGCACTGGATCGAGATTACTTGCGATGTGCTTTACCGGTGTTTTCAATTGGGAACCGGCAAAGTCCAGGACGAGCCTTTCCGGATTCTGCAGGCGGATTGCATGATAAACCAAATTCCCCGACCCTACGACGTTGACCTCGGTCAGGCCATTGCTCTGGGTCAAACTCACTTGGTGAATCGTGCCGGACGTGACCGAAGAAACGGATGCGTCCGCGGCTCTTGCGGCTACTGGCTTCACGGCCGCGATTGCAGGCCGGGAAATAAGAAGCTCCAAATCGTTAGCGGTCTTTCGGTCCAGGCGAGGCTCAACACCTTCGCTCAACAAGATTTCCAAGCGAGTTACTGAGTTTTGGCCCGAAGTATAAGTCATCAGACGATAGCTTTTTACCAAGTCGGAAGCGACCACTCGCGCCCCAGCCGGGTCCGCTGCCGATACACCGCTCATGTCGAGCACATAGAGACTCTCGGTGGGCCGGTACGTGGCGTACTCAAAAGGGCCGGTAGCCTGCGCTTCCAGGCGAACAGTTCCTTCGGTCACCACCGCCTTCACATGCACCACGGCACCTTCGCTTGCCAGCAGCGCTCCATTCGTCAGTATCAGGCTCACTGCACCCAACACAGTCAGCCCCCACGCCCGCCACATGATCCTCATTGCAGCTCTCCTGCACTCGGGTAGATTCTCTTCGTTACCACTCGTTCAACCGCATGCCCGAACGCGTCCTTGGAATTCTCTCGAAACGTGACCCCATCCAGACCGATCTTCTCAACGCTCCCGTCATAAAGGCGGTCGCCTTCACGCACGAAGTACACTCGCTGGTCCGGATTCGAAACGACAGCGATCATCCCATTAGGCGACTTTACCGCCCCGTCGACACGCACGGTGGCAATCACCAAGCCGGCCTTTCCGGGCGGCAAATGTTCCCCACCCCCTGTCTCCTTACGTTCGTTGACCAACGGCACGAACGGGTCCCGACGGTTTGCAATAGGCTCAGAGCTTTCTCCAAGGCCGGCAGTCTCCGCAGGATTTGCGGTGGGCGGCGTCTTCGGAGAGGGTGGTGGGGCACTCTTAGTCGCATGCGCCTTCTTTGTGGGTTTCTGGGCCGGTTTACCCTGAGCGCGAACGCTCGGATTGAAGCAGCACCACGCTGCCAGCATTATCCATAAGGTCGCGCTCACCTTTACCAGTTTCATAGTCTCTGCCCTATCGTTTCGTCGGTGCAGCGCCTTGAGGCGGAGCCGCCGTGTCCGCTGCCTTCGTGAAAAATGTGGTAACTGCAAAAGTGCCTGTCACAGAGGTTCCCGCCGCTAGGCGGAAGTTCGAGCTGCTGCTCCCCGTGTTGATGCCAGTCAGTTTCAGATCACCCACGTTGATGATGCGAGAGAGGCGCCCAAGCCGGGAAAAGAAATCAAGTACAGAGTAGTACGGTCCGTCCGCCTCGATATCGAAGGGCATCTCAAAGTAGTAGGGCTTGTTGGTGACGGGTTTGGACGTAAGGCGTCGAATCGAGACTCCAGAACTCATTGCCGCGCTCTGGAGCATGAGGATGAACTGATCCGTCTGCTTCTCCTCCGGGACAATGGTCTGCAATGTTGCCAGCTGCTTCTGGAGAGAGTCCATCTCCGATTGAAGCTCTGCTCGCCTCTGTTTGTACACGCGCAGGCTTGCAACCTCCGCCTGCAATGGCTTCAGAGTGGTCCGTGCTGTCTCTAGATCGGATCGAACAGATTGCAAGGGCGAGCCCGGAACGAAAAGGCCTGCCAGGACGATCACGAAAGTCAAACCAACGTAGAAGATTGCCTGCAAAGGCCAGGGCCAGTCACGAAAGGCGGTTGCCATGGCTCAGCTCCTTCCTTTGCCGGCAGTCTGAGGAGGCTGTGAAGTCCCTGTTGGTTGGGCCTTCGCTTGCCCCGCAGCTGGCCCCGGCGATACAGCGGCAGTCATCTTGAAGCCAAAAGTCTGCGCCGTCTTAATGATGTCCGTTTCCCTTGCCTCGGTTATCTCAACCTTGTCGAAATACCCAGACCGTTTGAGTTGAGTTATGAAGTTCGCCACGCTATTGATGGAGCCGGCTTGGCCCTCAATGTTCAAGGCATCGCCCTTGCGCTCAAGCAAAGTCAACCAGAGCGTATCCACACGTACGACCGTGTTGGCCACCATCTGAAGCAGGTCTTGCCCGCCAGACCGGTTGCGCTGCAGCGTCTCAATCACGTCGATCCGCTGCTTAAGAACAGCCTTCTCGCCTTCAAACCGGTCCACATCCATCTTGATTTGCTGGAGGCTGGCCTTCTCTGCCCGCAACTGTGAGATCTGTTTGTTTGTTGTGTCGAGGTCATGCTGCTCCTGTACATATGTAATCCCAAGGATTACGAACGAGAGCAGAACAGCGACGATCAGAAACATGATTTGGACAGTTGCCTCAAGCGGCACGGCTTTCTTGGCCGCCTTGGGACGAGCCTGCCCCAGTAAGTTAATCCGGATCATGGCGTGTCAAAGCTCCTCATCGCTAGGCCGACAGCGATCGCCAGGCGCGGCGCCAACTCCCGAAGCTGACTTTCATCGTGACGCCCAGGGTGAAATGAGACCTTACGAAACGGATACAACTCCTCAACCGGCATCGCAAACTCTTCCTTTAGTAGGTCGAGCAAGCCGGGTACTCGCGCCGTCCCGCCCGCGACGTAGATCCGCCGAATATTCTCGCCGCTGGCAGTCGCGCGGAAAAAGTCGAACGTCTTCTGAATCTCGAGGATCAAAATGTCAGAAACAGAACGGAGGATGGCAGTGCGCTGCTCTTCGCTCACGCCGGCCAGATTTCCCCCCATCTTAAGCTTCTCTGCATCTTCAAAGCTCAGATCGAGCTCTTTCTGCAGGGCGTCGGTGTACTGGTTTCCCCCAACCGAGACGTCGCGCGTGAACAATGGCGTCCATCCGCGGACTATATTGATGTTCATCACGCTTGCGCCGATGTTCAGCAGGGCGACGACCTGCGAGGGATCGGGCTCGTAGTTCATCTCAAAACAGTTTTGCAGCGCAAAGGCGTCGATATCGACAACGACCGGCGTTTTCCCGGCCTGAGCCAAAACGTTCGTGTGATTCAGAATCTTGTCTTTCTTCACGGCCACCAAGAGCACGTCCATCTGGTTTTCGGTGGCCTCCAGCAGTTGATGGCTGAGGTTAACGTCCGCGATATCGAAGGGAATATGCTGACTGGCTTCCGCCTGGACGCGGTCAAAGAGCTCTTCTTCCGTCATCAGCGGCATGCCGACGCGCTTGACAATAACCGAATGCCCGGACACGGACGTGGCCACGTCCTTCGACTTGATTCTCTGACCGTCGAAGATGGAGATGATTTTTTCGGCGACAGACGGCGCGTCCATGATTGCGCCGTCAACTACGGTGTCCTGGGCGAGCGGTTCGATTCCGAACGAAACGAGCTCAAAGCCCGCTTTGGATTTCTTCAGCTCGATGGCCTTCACGGAACTCGAGCCTATGTCCAGGCCGACCAAGGATTTTGTTTTCCCGAGATTGAGCATCGTGCGGCCCCTTACCCATCATTCCACCCGGTTTTGCGAGCCGGGTTCCGCTCAAAACTCTCATCCGACGGTTTATGTCGGAAGCCCTTCACGTCACTCGCCCCTTTCCCCCGGGGCATTACAACCTGCGGCTCCCAGTACTACTGATGATTCCGGTACGCCCGCCTTTTCCGTTTATTACATTCAAAGTACTTACTGTCAAGCAAGGTATTTGGGGGGTGTGCCGTTGGTTAAAACCCGTGTCCCATTGAACAAGGCTGTCCGTCGAGCAGCAGAGGGCCGAGAATCACAGGACTTTGATTCCCTCAGTCCACGGCAGTGCGATGGCCTTCGGTCTCGCTATGACCCTTCACTTATTCTTCGATTGGCCGATCTTAAGCTGCGACCACATCGCGTCCACACGCTTTTTCGTCGAGTCATCCATCTTGATTTCGTCCGGCCAGCGTCCCGAATAGCCCTCTTCACGCCACTTGCGCGTAGCATCGATGCCCATCTTCGAGCCGAAGTCCTGCAGGCGCGCGGCGTGGTCGAGCGTATCCACCGGGCCAAGCACGAATTGAATGTCGCGCTCTGGATCAATTGCGCATAGCGACTTCCAAAGCACTTCGCGCGAATTTTGGACATCCACATCGTGATCAACGACTACTACGACCTTTGTGAGCATGGCCTGCCCGAGCGACCATATTGCATTCATTACCTTGCGTGCCTGTCCCGGATACGTTTTCTTGATTGCAACAATCATAAGGTTTTGGAACACTCCCTCGGCCGGCATGGCAATGTCCACAATCTCCGGGTATTGCATCTTCATGACTGGCAAAAAGATTCGCTCAATGGCATGACCAATGAAATAGTCCTCTTGCAGCGGGCGTCCCACGAATGTTGTCAAGTAAACAGGATTCTCTCGATGGGTCATGCAAGTTAGGTGGAGGACCGGGTACTGACCCTCCAGAGAGTAAAACCCCGTGTGGTCTCCAAACGGCCCCTCGGTTCGGAGTTCCCCGTGTTCGACGTAGCCCTCAAGGACAATCTCCGCATTTGCAGGAACTTCCAAATCAACCGTTTTGCACTGCACGAGCTCGACAGGTTTGCCGCTCAAGAAACCGGAGAAGAGGAATTCATCCATATCTGGCGGCACAGGCAGTATTCCGGAGAGGCATGTGCAGGGGTCAGACCCGATTGCCACGGCGACTTCGAGCTTGCGTTCCGCCTTCCTCTCCCCCACGCTGCGATAATGCTCCGCTCCGTTCTTCTGCGTTTGCCAGTGCATGCCCGTCGTCCGCTCGTCAAAAACCTGCATGCGGTAGCAACCTACGTTACGCTTCCCTGTCATGGGATTCTTCGTGATGACCATTGGCCATGTAATGAACCGCCCCCCGTCCTGCGGCCAGCACTTGAGGATTGGCAGTGAGTTAAGCGAATACCCCTCGGTCTTGACAATCTCCTGGCACTCGCCATGTCGGACAGTTTTCGGGAAGAACGAGCCAAGTTCGGCGAGTTTGGGAAGCATTTTCACTTTGTCGAGCAAACCCCGGGGCGATTGCACGTCGATGAAGGAATGCACGCGAGAGGCAACTTCCTCGAGCGAGTCTGCCCCCAAAGCAAGATTTATTCGTCGCTCCGACCCTAGGAGATTCGTCACCAGCGGAAACCCCGAGCCCTTCGGCCTCTCAAACAGCAGCGCCGGTCCTCCTCCTTTCACTACGCGGTCTGTAATCTCCGTCACCTCGAGCACGGGGTCAACTTCAGCGGTAATTCGCTTCAGCTCACCTTCCTTCTGGAGCTTCGCCAAGAAATCGCGCAAATTTCGATATGCCAATTCACTCCTCCTGCACACTCTTCGTCTAACCGTCCCAGCACCGCTGGCCCAATGTAACACGGACCTTCAATCACAATGAACACATCAACAGCTCCGGCCAGCGCAATGCAGGGACACACGGTCATGCCCCTCCCCGCAGTTTGCACATATCCGGACGCTGACGAGGTCATGTCGCGTGGCCTGCTCGTGCGCTTTCCAGATCAGAGAGCACCTGAATGATACAACTAGGTTCAAACCGAAACACTCAAACGTGGCAGCATGGCCCAAATGAGGAAAGCATAGCGGCCAAAAGATACCATTAACTCTTTCTAATGCTTTTTGTTCCGGCTTCCCGGTATCTGAGCTCCCCAAACCCCCTCTGGTGACTAAAATGCTCTATTTCGTGAGGTGGGGCGGGTTGTAGCATGCTTTGCCCGCGAAGCAGATCAGATGATCCCAGCGCTCATATTCACGTTCAGCCTCTGTGCTCTTGGGCAATTCGCTCTTGCATATTGCCAAAGCCTGCTGCTCGCCTACGCAAAGGTTGAGATCTCGGAGAAAACGCTGCAACTGATCGGTGCAAATAGGGAGGTTTTCGAGGCCAGTGACTTCAACCGCCTAATGGTGCTCGCGCGCAAGGAACACAATCCTGCCGACGACGTCACGGAAATTCGGACGATCAAGTTGTACCAGGGGTTCCTCCAGGTCGTCAGGTTCCTTGTTTCTCCGTTGGGCTCGGGAGCGACAGGATGGTTCGACGGAGAACTCTTGCGTTGCACCCATTTTGCCGCCGTGACACTCGATCGGCGGCTTTCCTCGGCGCCGCAGTGAATCGCATCCGAATCGCGCGAATCTCTAACTCGCCGGTATCAGCCTTCCATCCTCAGCTTCAAGATTCCCGGACGTTCTGACCGCCCCGGACGCCACCCATGCAGCCAACTCCCGATATCGCGCGACCAGCGGGTTCTTTGTCGCTCCAATCAATGGAATCCCTAGAGTCACGGCTTCCGTCAACTGCCTATAGTCGTTGGGAAGTCGGATGAGAATCGGTCTTTCATGTTTTTCCTCGAAAACGGCCAGCGCATCGTTGTCGTTTTGCCGCCATCGGTTGATGACGATGTGAATTCGTTCGGGATCGATCCCCGCGGGTGCTGCTGCTGCCACATGGCTTTTGATCAGCCCCAGCGAAAGCACGCTCGGTTCTGCCACCAGCAGAATCGCGCGCGCCGCGCGTAAAACGAGCGCCCACTCCGCCGCGTTCACGACGCCAATATCCACCACACTCAAGTCAAATGCGCGTTCGGCAATTTCCACAAGCCGCGCGAAGGATTCCAGAGTGATATGCTGTCTTTGCTCCGCCCTCATTGGAGCGTGAAGCGGCCCCGGGAGGATTTCGACCCCCGTTTTGTGTTTCACGACCATGCTGGCCAGGATGCGTTCGTCTAGGCGCTCGATTCGCTCCAATGCATCCAGCACCGTAAACCGCGGCTCCATGTCCAGCATCATGGAGATTTGCCCGAAAGGCCGCGCAAAATCGAGCAGCGCGACTCGCTTCTTGGTCTGTAACGCCAGTTGCACACTCAGATTTAGGGCGACAGTCGTCGTCCCCACGCCGCCCTTCGAGCCTGTCACAATGATTGTTTTATCGGCCACAGGTCAATTCACCGGCGCGTTTTGTCCACAGTTCTTCAATACGCTGGATGTCCCGATTATGCAGTCCCAGTTCCGGAGCAGGGTTGCCCATGCAAATGATTTCATCGGCTAAAAACTGGCGCCCATCAGACGGGAGGATTCCGTTACGTTTGAAACATGGAGAACACACAAACCACACTCTCTATGACGCAGGCTGTCCCAATTTGAAACTGGCCTGTGCCTTCGCGTTCAATCTGCCTCGCGACAACCGCGCCAGCCTTGGCGAAAGCGTTCCGCCTCTGTTGCGAACCTTGCACGCCACAGCACGCGAGTGCTATTCTTCGCTTTGTTCGGTGATTAGCGGGAGTAGTTCAGTGGCAGAACGCTAGCTTCCCAAGCTAGAGGTGAGGGTTCGATTCCCTTCTCCCGCTCCAAAGAA
>Ga0187770_10001190_pt1 | contig 13610 bp, 12 predicted proteins | sample 0116_SJ02_MP02_2_FD_133154 | JGI IMG/M metagenome (GOLD analysis project Ga0187770, IMG submission 133154) | Tropical peat soil microbial communities from peatlands in Department of Meta, Colombia - 0116_SJ02_MP02_20_MG | ecosystem: Environmental > Terrestrial > Soil > Wetlands > Peat | place...
CGTTGCCTTTGAAAATGCTGATGTCATTTTTAAGACCATCGATGATGAACTGACTCAATTAAGCAGAGGGAAAATTATGTTTCATTTATTCGACTGGACATTCATATTAATAATACCCCCATTTATTTTCGCTCTCTGGGCACAGGCCAGAACACAGGGAACTTACCGTAAATATTCCGGGATAAGAACTTCCGAAAACATTACGGGCGCAAAAGCAGCCGAAAAAATATTATCCGCCTATGGAATACATGATATACAGATCAGGATGATAAGTGGAGAATTGACGGATCACTATGACCCCCTTCATAAAACGCTGAACCTCTCGGAACCTGTTTACAACCAGGCATCAGTAGCGGCTATCGGGATAGCAGCCCATGAAACCGGACATGCCCTTCAGCATAAAGAAGGTTATTCCCCTGTATTGATCAGGAACTCACTTGTCCCTGTTGCAGGTTTGACTTCATGGTTAGCAATCCCGCTGTTTATACTGGGTATAATATTAAGTTATCCCTTATTTATCCATATCGGGATATTCCTGTTCGCGGGTGTAGTCGCGTTTCATCTTATCACCCTGCCTGTGGAATTCGATGCGAGCAGAAGAGCCGTAAAGGTACTGCGGCAGGGTTCATATCTTACCGCCGGAGAGCTGGACGGCGCGGCAAAAGTGCTTTCCGCAGCCGCACTCACATATGTTGCTGCAGCCCTTATGGCATTGATGCAGCTTTTAAGGCTGATCTTATTATCGAGAGGAAGGGACTGACCTGGGCTAGCGGCTACCCATTTCTCTGTCCATATCTCTCTTTATGTCCCTCTCTTTCAGTGCCGCCTTTTTCTCATAGATTTTTTTGCCTTTAGCGATCCCTAGCATAATCTTTGCGTATTTACCCTTTATATAAATTTTTGTCGGTATAAGGGTAATTCCCTTCTGTGATGAGAGGATCGATAATTTTAAAATTTCTTTTTTATGCAGGAGGAGTTTTCTCGTACGCATGGCCTCATGATTAAATATGTTACCGAATCCGTAGGGGCTGATATGAAGGTTGTATAAAAGTGCCTCTCCGTTTTTGATGATTACGAAGCTGTCCTTGAGATTAACTGAGTGGTCGCGAATCGATTTTATCTCGGTCCCCTTTAATTCTATTCCAGCTTCAATACTGTCCAGTATTTCGTAATCATGAAATGCTTTTTTATTTTGAGAGATTTCAATTATTTTCTTTCTTTCCGGCATAACTGACTTTTCCTTATGAAAAACTTATTTCTATGCTGAATTGATTTATCTTTTTAATTTTGTAATGTTCTTTGTAATAAGAACTGATGGTTCTTAAAACACCTATGATGTCGACAAGGCTCTTCTCGTTTAAATAGATTGCTTTTAGAGTTTTTTTATCGATTTCCCTGAAGTCTATCTTGAAAATATAACTGTTGTTGGGAATAAACTGGCATATGTCATTGTTCAATTTTGCATAATTAAATAAAAAATCCTTTATTGAGCCGGCACTCTTGGTCAGAGATTGAAAAAGCCTGGGAGCAAAATCAGTCAGCCAGTATTGAAGGAAGTCGGTACTGATGTCAAATTCGGATTTATTTATTTTTTTGGCCAGCATATCCATAAGCGTTTTTAAGCGCTGAAATGATATGAAATTATCCTGATTATTAAAATTGTCGACTCCCAGTCCCATTTCCTGGGCAACCTCTTTCCATATTTCCAGGCCGGCATTATATTTGCTCTTTAACCATTCCTTAATGGCGGTAAGATAGATAACTCTCATTTTCTCCTTCAAATAGATAATAACGTAAATTTTACAGCCTTTTATTATAAAGAAGATTTTAATTATTTCAATTTATATTGTAAAAGATAGCTTTTGATTATAAAATAAATAAATTGCATAAACCGGGAGAAAAAATGGCAGGGAAAAAAAGTGTGAAAAAAGCTCAAAGCATAAGACCTGTATTTTTCAGTATAAAATGGAAGGCAACTCTGCTGGTATTTGTGCTGTTCTTAATTGGGGTAGTAATTCTCTTCAGATTCATAGTAAATTATCAAAATGAAATATTGGAAAAAAGACTGGAAGAAACTATGAATGTCTATCTTGAAACTTTCAGGAAAGACATTGAGGTCGTTTTGATAGAAAAGCATGATAAGGCCGGTCTAATGGATATTCTTCAGACATATCAAAATATAACTAATTTTGAAATGGCTATGTTTATTGATAACGCTGGTAATATAATTGTGCATTCGGATGAGAATTCGGTTAATAAAAAAGTGCTTGGATCGATGTCAAGCGAGTTTAAAAAAGCATATGAGAGCAAGGTTTATTACTCTATATATGAGGATAAGGAAAGGGGATACCATTGGTTTAACGGATATCTGCCTTTTTATCACCCACACCTGGCCAGGACTGAATTTAAGGCTATAGATGAATTTATTGAGCTGTACAATGAGGGAAAGCTGTTAAAGGGTGAAGATTTTCCGGAAGAATCAAGGAACGATTTACGGTTTATCAAGGATTTTGACGAAACAGCCGGAGTTTTATTTGAAAAGAATGAAAGTAAGAAAAAACAGGAATCAAATTTATCAAAAATCACAAAATTTGATTTGAAATTCCTTACAGCCTGGAAATTTAAATTCGATTTATTTAAGACTGGGGTGAATATATTGATGACTGATGGCGAATTTTCAGAAATGATCGTGATAATGAAAATTTTGGGCTGGTCGGCAAAGAAGGCCGATGGGTACTTAAGCCTCAGAAAAGAGAGGCAAAAACTTTTTAATAACAAAATTGTTTATAACGAGGAACAGAAAAATGATGATTCATTCATTAAATACGTAGGCAATTACCTTTCCGTTTATATTGATACTAATAATAATTTCAACAAGAATTTTGATAATCTCGTAGGAAAACTGACTTCAGTAGATTACAAACTGGAATACAACCCCTCTGAAAGGAAGAGCAGGAAAATCGAGGATACGCTGATAAATAAAGATTACTTTGCAGCTTCAATGAAACAGCTTTCCTCTGATTACAAAAATCTTGAAAAATTCCGTTATAGTTCAGAAGGTTTCTCCGGAGCGAAAATTGAAAAAATATTCAGTGATTTCAAGAATATCTACCGCATTGGAACTGTCAGAATAGTTCTGGATTTAAATCATTTAAGACTTGACCAGGCTACAATAAACAATAATATAATAAATATTGCAGTTATGATCATAATCCGTCTTTTTGCTTTGACTTATCTTTTCATATCATTTATGATCAGGCCTCTAAAAGTTCTTTCCGACGGCACAGATGAAATTGCGAAGGGCAATCTGGACAAAAAAATTGTTGTGGCTGCAAGGGATGAAATCGGACAGCTCGCTGATAAATTCAATAATATGTCAACCAGTCTGAAAAAGGCTTTTGAGGAGGTTAAGGATAAAGCTAGAATGGAGGCAGAGCTTAAAAATGCCAGTGATATCCAGGAAGCCATCCTTCCAAAATCCTTCCCTAAAACATCAAATTACAAATTTTCTGCCTTCTACAAACCACAAACCGAATCAGGTGGTGATTATTATGATTTCATAGATGTTGATTATAATCATTTCGGTATTGTAATCGCTGATGTTACCGGTCATGGGGTCGGTGCAGGTATTGTTATGTCCATGCTGAGATCTCACCTGAGGACTTACGCCGCCAAGGAAACCGACACTTCAGCTGTATTAAAGGGAATAAATCCCATCCTGAAAAGAGATACTCTTCCGAACATGTTCGCTACTGTTCTTTATATTGTAGTTGATATTGCTTCAGGCTTTATTAACTATACGAATGCGGGACATCATCCCGCTATAATTTATAATCAGCGTGATGAAAAGATCAAAAAGCTCAATACCGGAGGTATGCCAATTGGTATGGTCGACAGCGAAATATTCAATCCGGAAATTATTTTGAATCAAGCCCAGTTGAAAAAGGGTGATTTCCTTATCGCATTTACTGATGGGATTATAGAGGCAAAATCGGTAAAGAATGAGGAATACGGTGAAGATAGACTCACAGGCGCTATTAGGAAGTTTGCCTCGGATAATCTGGACCGTATGAGAGATAATCTTATAGGCGATCTAAAGGAATTTACCGAGGGTGCGGAACCAAGCGATGATATTACCTTGATAATAATGAAAGTTATTTAAGAAGCCGGACTAAAGAAAACAGGGGAATCAATAATGAAAAATGAGGATCTTATTTCTCTTGAAAAGAATATAATTTTTTCGGCCGTCATGGAGGTTATGCAGCGTAGTAAAAAAGACAGCGAAATTGATTTCACTAAAATAGTAAAGGCTATTGCTGCCAGCGGCTCATACTGGCTTTCATTTCTTAATATAATCTATTCCAGGCTTAAAGGTATTGAAAAATTACTCAAAGAAAAAAATTATGATCAGATAGAAAAAGAAATCGATCTTCTTATCAAGGCGGTTTCCGACACAAAAAAAATGATATAGCTAGGATCAATTAATGATAGCATGGAGAGATTCATTTGAAAAGAGGGATAATCATCCTGGATTTCGGCTCTCAATATACTCAGCTGATAGCCCGCCGTATCAGGGAACTTGGGGTCTATTCTGAGATATACCCGTATTCAATGGATATAAACTCTCTCAGGGAACTCGAACCATATGGTATTATACTTTCAGGCGGACCTTCTAGTGTGCTTGATGAAGGTGCGCCGCTTGTAATGCCTGAATTATTCGAAGCCGGCGTCCCAATTCTAGGTGTTTGTTACGGCATGCAGATTATGGCAAAACTCCTGGGGGGAATTGTCGAACGCTCGGCACACAGAGAATACGGCAAGTCGGTTTTAAATTTAGTCAAACCTTCGCCTCTGTTTGAAAATGTTAAAGACGGTTCTGTAATTTGGATGAGTCATGGAGATTCAGTCATAAAAATCCCTGATGGTTTTCAGATTACAGGGAAGACATTTGAGGGATTTATAACCTCTATAGAAAACCTTTCACGGCGCTTTTTTGCAGTCCAGTTTCATCCGGAAGTTGCTCATTCCATTGAGGGCAGAAAAATAATATCGAATTTTATTTTTAATATCTGCAGGTCATCTGTAAATTGGAACATGCAGGATTTTGTTTCGAATCAGATCAAATTGCTGCAGGAAAAATGCTGGGGGAAAAAGATCGTGATTGGCGTCAGCGGAGGAGTGGATTCGACAACCCTCGCGGTTTTAGCCCGAAAAGCCATGGGTGACAATGTCAAATCGATTTTTGTTAATAACGGGCTTCTCAGGCTGAACGAACATGAAGAGGTTCTTAAAAATCTGCGGGATAAGCTCGGTTTAAATGTAGAGTATTCGGACGCTTCAGAGATTTTTCTAAAGAATTTAAAAGGAATAGAATCCCCTGAAGAAAAAAGAAAAATAGTTGGAAAAACCTTTATAGATGTTTTTTACAAGAGCTTGAAGGATTTTGACTTTCTGTTACAGGGGACCCTCTATCCTGATGTAATAGAATCAAATCCGGTGAAGGGACCGTCTCAAACAATAAAGACTCATCATAACAGGGTACCTGAGGTTCTAAAACTGGAAAAGGAAGGTAAAATAATCGAACCCTTCCGGTTTCTCTTTAAGGATGAAGTCAGGGAAGTAGCAAGGATTTTACATATTCCTGATGATATTCTTGGTAGGCATCCCTTCCCGGGTCCCGGACTTGCAGTAAGGATCCTTGGCGATGTTACAAGGGAAAAGCTCGAAATATTGAGAAAAGCTGATGATATTTTCATAAATGAATTGAAAAAGAGCTCCTGGTATGATAAAACGTGGCAGGCATTCGCCGTTTTCCTTCCTGTTAGAAGCGTGGGAGTAATGGGTGACGAAAGGGCCTACGGGCACGTAATCGCTTTAAGGGCGATAGAAAGTTTCGACGGAATGACTGCGAACTGGTCACATCTTCCGTATGAAGTACTGGATGAAGCAGCAAATAAAATAATAAGGCAGATAAGGGAGGTAAATAGAGTTGTCTTTGATATAACATCAAAGCCTCCTGCCACCATCGAGTGGGAATGAAGCAGCTTTTCCGGCTATGAATCCTGAGGACCAGGCCCATTGAAGATTGTAACCGCCGGAATTTCCGTCAACGTCCAGTATTTCACCGCAGAAGTAGAGTCCTTTTACCAGCTTCGACTCGAGAGTCTTTTCGTTGACCTCCCTGCAGTCTATGCCGCCGGCCGTTACCTGGGCATTTTCCCAGCCTGTGTTTCCTGTAACTGTGAAACGCCATCCGTTCAGAAACCTGGCAAGCCTTGAGATTTCATTTTCGGAAAGTTCCGATGCCTTGGAGCCGAGTCTTATTCCGGCCGCTTTGATAATAGTCTGGCCAATCCGCTTGTTGATTACACCGGTCAAAAAATTATCCATTGCCCGTTCAGGGTGATCGTCCCTTCTCCGACGAATAAATGCTGTTTTTTTATCAATTGGAATATCCGGTAGAAAATTAATCTCAATTTCTGTTAATTGGTCGTCTGAAATTCCTTTTACAGCGTCCCTGCTCAAATCCAGAACAGCCAGCCCTGATATGCCGTAATAAGTAAAAATAATATCGCCGGATACAGTTCTCAATTTTCGATTGTTCAGGAAAAGAGAAACTTCTGCATTCCATAACATCTTTTCCATTGCTTTGTGAGCTTCACCCGACAGTTTTAGCTGAACAAGGGCCGGCATGGGCGTTATGATCGAATGCCCCATCATTCCGGCGAGCCGGTATCCGTACCCGTCGCTTCCTGTTTGGGGCGCAGCCCTTCCACCGCAGGAGATTACAGCTTTCCTGCATTTATATGGTATACCCGTTTTATCAGTAAGTTCAAAATTACCTTTCCTGTCGCGAATTATTGTCATTATTTCGGAGCCAGTCACCACTTCAATATTCAGCCTTTCGATTTCCATCCTGAAAAGATCAAGTAAGCTTGATGCCTGCATGCTCCGGGGAAATATCCTGCCGTTTTCTTCAATTGAAAATTCCAGACCAAGCCCATTAAAAAATTCAAGAACTGCGTTTTTATCAAACCTTTTTATTATTCCCATTGCGAAACCGGCCGTCATGCTATGATAGTCAGATGAAGATATGCATTCATTAGAAAGGTTACACCTTCCGTTGCCTGTCATAAGCAGCTTTTTTCCGACACGGTCATTCTTTTCAATGAGTATGACGTGTGAACCGTTCCTTGCAGCTGATATTGAGGCCATCAGTCCTGAAGCGCCGCCTCCTGCTATGATGACTTCTTTGATGTTGTCTGTCATTTTAATCTGTAAACCATTTCCTCAAGGCATTTTTTGAGTTCTTCCAGATTTTTAACGCCTAAAATCACATCATTCCTTCTGTTGTCTATTGGCCGGTTGGCTAGCTTACGACTCCAGCCCTCGGTAAATTCACAGGCTATGATGGGTTTATTGTAGGCCCAGGCGAAGGCTATCTCAGAAAGAGTCCCTGAAGCTCCGCCGACAACAATTACGACGTCTGCTGATAAAACATTCATGGAATTCCTGGCATAGCCTATCCCGGTTGCAATTGTTACGGTAGAATTCGGACTGCCTTCATTAATGTCCTGACCGGGAAGAATGGAAACGGTAATTCCGCCGTTTTTCACGGCTCCCTTGAAAGAGGCGGACATAACTCCTTCCCTGCCTCCGGTAATAAGAATCCAGCCCTTGCTTGCTATAAAAGCACCGATTTCATAAGCGGTTTTATTGTTCTCTTCAAGCTCATCACTGTCTCCGATCAGAGTGATCTGTACTTTTCTTTTCATACTATCTGTCCTTTATCTTTCTTATGGAAAGCAAGTTCAAGGCAGTTCCATATGTTCTACAAGAAAGTAAAGAATCTAATTAGCAGTATTCAACTCAGCGGTTCAGGCGACTCCTGTATTTCAGTTTGCAAACCTATTTTTCTCAGAAGTTCAATAAACGGGTCGGGATCAAGTTCCTCAACATTAACCATGGTTTTCACATCCCATGTTCCCTCAGCGGTCAGTATAGCACCAGCGACAGGCGGTACGCCAGCGGTATAGCTTATAGCCTGAGATTCTACTTCCTTATAGCATTGAACGTGATCGCATATATTATAGATAAAAATCAATTTTTCATGGCTGTTCTTGGCCCCTTTTATTAGACATCCGATGCAAGTCTTGCCTTTGTAAGACGGTGCAAGTGAGGATGGGTCGGGTAAAAGGGCTTTCAAAACCTTGAGGGGAACTACCTCTACACCCTCTGCAGTCATGACCGGTTTTTCTGATGTAAGCCCCAGATTAGCCAAAACTTTAAATACATTGATATAGTGATCGCTGAAACCCATCCAGAACCTTATGCTGTTGGCATCGATATTTTTCGATAATGAATGAAGTTCATCATGGCCGTTAAGATATATTGGCATACTGCCTACAACAGGGAAATTATATGTTTTTTTTATTTTATGAACCTTTTCGAGAACCCATTTCCGGTCAATCCATGTCCAGACTTTTTTAAATTCCCTGAAATTGATCTCTGGATCGAAGTTAGTGGCGAAATACCTCCCATGATCACCTGCATTAACATCCATTATATCTATTGTATCTACCCTGTCGAAAAAGTGCTTGACTCCATAAGCGCAATATGCGTTAACCACTCCGGGATCGAAACCGCATCCGAGGATGGCCGTAATACCCTTATCACGGCATCGTTCTTTACGCTTCCATTCATAATTTGCGTACCACGGCGGATCTTCAGCTACCTTATCGGGTTCTTCATGTATAGCTGTATCCATGTATACTGCCGAGGTCTCTATACAGGCTTCAAGGACGGACATATTTACAAATGCCTGGGCAAGGTTGATGACAATCTGAGAATTCGTTTCCCTTATCAGTCTTATCATTGCATGAATATCAAGTGCGTCGATCTGCCTGGAATACAGCTTTCCGCTTTTGTTCTTCATACTGTTTTTACGAGTTACGCTTTCTATTATGGCATCACACTTTTTCTGAGTTCTTGAAGCGATGCATATATCTCCTAATAAATCATTATTCTGGGCAGCTTTATGGGCCGCTACCTGGGCGACACCGCCAGCGCCAAGAATTAAAACATTTCTCCTCATTACAAGCTACCTCATTAGGACAGATTATTAATGAAATCGGAATAATCGAATTTCCGTGACAGATCTATCGTACCGTCAAGCCTTTTAACGGCAATGGACGGCATTTGCAGACCGTTGAACCAGGTTTTCTTGACTATTGAGTAACCTGCGGCGTCTGCTATGCGTATCAAAGCACCGGTCTTTATTTTGAATTTAAAACCATAGGTACCGAATATATCACCGGCAAGGCATGATCTGCCTGCGATGATATACTGATAGTCCCCCCTGGGAGGTTTATCTATTTTAGCATCAGTCCTGTAGATCAGCAGGTCCGGCATATGAGCTTCTGTTGAAGCGTCTACTATGGCTATATCCTTTTCATTATGAACTATATCGAGGACCCTCGTAAAGAGTTCGCATGAGTTAGTCACGGCTGTTTCACCAGGTTCAAGATAAACCTGTACCGAGAATCTTTCACCGAATTCCCTTAGTTTCATGCTGAAATCCCTTAGCGGATAATACTCTTTTGTGAAATAAATGCCCCCACCAAGGCTGACCCACTCTAAATTCTTAAGAATATCGCCGTAATCTGTACTTATCCTGTCGATAGCTTTTGAAAAATTAGTAAAATCATCATTTTCGCAGTTAAAATGAAACATAACTCCTGAGATCATCGGGAGAACGGAAGAAAGCTCTTTTCTATCGATGATCCCCAGTCTTGAATAATGACGGCCTGTATCCGCCAGATCGTAATGGGAATAACTTATGCCGGGGTTCACCCTTATTCCAATTTTCAAGCCGGCGGAATAACGATAAAACGATTTCAACTGAGATGCAGAATTGAAAATTATCGTATCGGCATACTTTTTTAATTCTCTTATATCATCCCTGGAATAGGCAACGCTATAGCCATGTACCTCTTTTCCGAATTTTTCACGCCCAAGCCTCGCTTCGTAAACAGAACTGCTTGTAGTACCATCCATATAATTACTCATCAGACCGAAGACCGACCATGTTGAGAAGCATTTCAAAGCGAGTAGCGATCTCGCACCGGAAATATCCTTTACATATTTTATTTTTTTCAGGTTTATTAGCAATTTTTTTTCATCGATCAGGTAATATGGGGTTTTTAATTCCGCCATTATTTTGCCTTCTATGGATATTAATCAAATTGATACTATTATATTCGGGAAATGTTAAATTATCAAAAAACGGCAGGGCATCATGCGGATCATTTCAGTGATCAGAGGGAGATAGGAAGTTTCGACTTAGTCTTTGTTTTTTAGCTATAATGAACAATAGCTTGTAGAATATTGAGCATCAGGAGAGTAGTGATGAATAAAGCAGAGATTTTTTATTTTTCAGGAAGTGGCAATTCTCTTGCTGTTGCGAGAGATATTGCTGGTGAGATAGATGCAAAATTAACAGAAGTTACATCTGTTGCAGATCGGGAAAATATAAATTGCGATGCGGGAATAGTGGGATTTGTATTTCCGATTTATGATTTTAAACATCCATCACTGATTGAAAAAACTGTTAAAAAATTCAAAAATCTTGATACAAAGTACATATTTGCGGTATGTACTTTTGGGATAGATCCCTCAAATGCGATGAAAATATTTGATAAACTTATAAAATCCTGCGAAGGTGAACTGGCAGGCGGATTCACCGTGAGGATGCCTCATAACGGAATAGGTTCAGGTTTATTTTCTAAAAAACAGCATGAGATAATGTTCAATAATTGGAAAATTAAATTACGATCGGTGAAAGACTATATTCTTAAAAGAGAAAAGGGAAGATTAGAAACAAGCAATATGCCGGTCAACATTGTTTTTTCAGGAATATTGTTCAGAATGATACCGATAGTGCTGAAATTAATAACAGTTGTCTTGATGAAAGGCTGGGAATCCTTAACTTTAACCTGTAATGAAAAATGTGACGGCTGCGGAATCTGCGAAAAGATCTGTCCTGTTAATAACATTCAAATGATCGATAACAGGCCATCATGGCTTACAGATAAATGCATGGGCTGCTTTTCCTGTTTTCACTGGTGTCCGAGAGAAGCTGTGAAAACCGGCAAAATAAATATGAATATGAAGAATTATCACCATCCGGATGTCAGGATTTCAGATATCTTGGATCAGAGGATGGCACAGAGGATAGTAGGAAGTCTGTAAAAAATTCAAAACCTGTGCTTTAAATTCATTACATCTCTATAGGGAATAACTCCAATAATTTTGTCATCATCATCAACGATTGGCAGTGCATGGAAACCGTACCTTAAAAAGTCCTGTGAAGCTTCCTCCAGAGTCTGCTTGCAGTTGATGGAAACTACATGTTTTTTCATAATATCTTTAAGCATGCAATTTTCATCGGCAATTATTAATTCTCTGACATCGAGGATACCGAGAAGTTTTTCAGATTCATCGGTAACATAGAGGTAATGAGTCATATTTTTATCTTTTGAGAGCTCTTTGAATTTCTTAATTACATCTTTAACTAATTCATCCGGTGAAAAACTCAGGAAACTTGTCGTTATAAAATTCAATACATTCTCCTCCTGATTTTCAATGATTGAATTGATATTATCAACCAGATCAGGATTTAATAGTTTAATAATCTCCGATTTATCTTCATAGGGGATAACAGATAGAATATCAGCTGCCTGTCCCGGAGTCATGTCGTTGATAAGGCGGGCGACAGTATTCTTATCCAGAGTAGAAACAATTTCTCTCTGGACGTTAGGATCAATTTCTTCAAGAGTCTCCGATGCATGTTCCATGCTGAGTTCGCTGAATACCACAGTCCTTTGCTCCCTGCTTAATTCTTCAAGGATATCCGCCATGTCGACAGGTGCAATGTTTGCAAGGTTGTCCTTAACCGTTTTTAACTGAACATTTCCTTTAAAACTGTCTATATTGTCAGGAAGGGGGAGAACATAAATCCATGACAGAAGGTCCTCTGTCACATGGAACAAATTTGCAATTCTCTTTAAATGAAGCCTCTTAAAAAATCCGTAACGGCTGAAATCCACGTCGCTGGCATAGAGTTTTTTCCCTATCTGTATAATCTTGACATCGTAAACCATTGAAATTTCATGTTCGTCAAGGTCCACGACCTTCTTATTCAGAACATAATCTTTTAAAAGCATGGCATCCTTTTCAAGATTAGTGACATAATCACTCGGCAAAATGTTAGCCAGTATAATTACCTTGTTGCTTATTGCCTCAATGTGTTCGATAGGCACGATTATAGAAGGATCGCCAAAGGGACGTTTAATTATGAAATCCGTTACATGGGGTATTGCTGATCCCTTGTACTTTATTATTACATCATCCAGTTTTCCGATTATTTTATTATTTGCAATGATCTTGGCGCCAATAATCTCTGTCAGAAAATAAAAATTATCCGGCTGGAGCTTGTTTTTTGTTTCATTCATATTTGATCTCCTAATGTACTTTTATTATCGTTATGAATTTGATTACCAGAAGCACGACAAGAAACAATAGATAAATCCTCAGCATAAGAAGTGCGAATTTAACGGATTTTGACGGTTTTATGGTAGGGTTTTTATATCTTTTATTGACATCACTGAAACTCTTCACTATTTTTGAAAAGTCAATCATAATTCACCTCACAAATTTAAAATAATTCAGGGAAAATCGTACTTATGCCGTATAATGTGGATACTATAATTACTACTGTAACTATGGTTATATTAATAAGGTTTTCATGAAGTGTTATTTTGTACCTACCCATTACCTTTTCATCATTCAACAGCAAAATAAGAAACACTAAAGCTGTAGGCAGCAATGTTACAGCAATTACCTGAACAAACAGAGTAATAAGCACCAGCGGTGCGTTCGGAATCAATACGACAGCGCCAGCTCCGGCCAGAAGAAAGAAATACAGAAGATAAAACCAGGGCGCCTGTTTAACTTTATTGTTAAGAGAATGCGCCCATCCGAACACTTCGCCGAAAGCCCATGAACTGGCAAGCGAAATACAAATCGCTCCAAGGAATCCTGCGTCAAAAAGGCCGATAGCCATAAAGGTTCCGACATATTGATTTATTCCCATCAATTTTATTGAAGCCTGAGCGGCATCAGTGACATTTACGCCGAATAAAACAGTCCCTGTGCATATAATGATAAACACTGCGCCTATAGTTGTTCCCAGGCTGCCAATGAATGTATCAATGCTTCCGTTTTTAATATCTTTTTCCTGAACACCTTTATCCACGACAGCGCTTTGCTGAAAAAATATCATCCATGGGGCGATAGTTGTTCCAATATTTGCCATAAGGAAGAAAAACATCTGGTTGTTAAGGCCCCCCGGGAAATTAGGTATAAGACCTGTCTTAATAATATCATGAACTGTTGGATGGAGCATTATTGCTGCAGGAATGTAGATCAGGTTCAAAGCGCAGAAAACAAGAGCTATCTTTTCCCAAGTCCAGTAGCGGCCCTGAATAACCATTAATACCATCAATATTATAACTATAATTGTGGTTAAAAGTGGAGGGATATTGAAAATA
>Ga0187770_10001191_pt1 | contig 13608 bp, 9 predicted proteins | sample 0116_SJ02_MP02_2_FD_133154 | JGI IMG/M metagenome (GOLD analysis project Ga0187770, IMG submission 133154) | Tropical peat soil microbial communities from peatlands in Department of Meta, Colombia - 0116_SJ02_MP02_20_MG | ecosystem: Environmental > Terrestrial > Soil > Wetlands > Peat | place...
AATGACGTCGTCAACTCAGGACGCCTCAGCGACGCGAAGCCGGCCGGGACGCAGCCCGACCGTTATGTGTACGATCCGCTCGATGTGCGTCCGGCGGAACTCGAGAAAGAAGACATTGCCAACAATTTGACCGACCAGCGCTACGCGCTAAATCTGTTCGGCAATGGAGTGGTGTATCATAGCGAGCCCTTCACCGCTGACACGGAGATTTCCGGTTTCGTGAAGCTCACCGCCTGGATGGCAATCGATACGCCAGATACTGATTTCTCCGCCACGCTCTACGAGATCCTTCCCGAAGGCACCAGCGTGGAGCTTACCAGCGATGTCATCCGCGCGCGTTACCGGGAATCACTGAGCCAGGAGAAATTGGTGAAGCCGGGAGAGATCAACGAGTATGTGTTCGACGGCTTTACGTTTTTTTCGCGCCGTATTGCCAAGGGTAGCCGCTTGCGGCTGGTGTTGAATTGTCCGAACACGATTTATCTGGAGAAAAACTACAATAGCGGCGGCGTGGTAGCGGAAGAAATCGCGAAAGATGCGCGCACCGCACATGTCACTGTGTATCACGACACGGTGCACGCCAGCCGATTGGAATTACCCATGGTGCAGTAGCGATTTTGCTTCGGCGCGGAGTGGCACAACGATCTCGGTCAGCCATTCCTTGCGTTGGCATTGCCATGGAAGAGCGGTTCTTCAGAGCCTGCCCTGAGCAAGCACAGCGCGTCGAAGGGGCGCGTAAGAGGCACGAGGAAGACGGGCTTTAGCCCGAGGTTGCGCCGACGCTATCGCACCACCACTCCCGCGTAGCCCACAACCATGTCTCGGTCGCCGGATACGTCGCCCGAGGTCGCGTACTTCACCAGTTCCGCTGACTTCGCGCCGAGCTGGCGTGCGGCGGTCAGCATGGCTACCGCCGGCCCAAAACCGCACATGCTGATGTCCTGCCCCGTCACCACGTGATAAAGTCCCCGCGGATCGAGCGTGAGAATGCGCTCGATCGCGCGATGGTCTTTCACCCGCGTGACCGCATCCGACTCGTAGTGATTCATGTCGCTCGAAGCCACGATCAGCACGGGCTCCCTCTGGCCGGCGATTACGTTGGCCAGCGCCTGGCCCAACTGTTCCAGCGCCTCGAATTGTCCCGTACCCAGCGCGATGGGCACAAATCGCAGCTCCGGCTGGCGCAATTGGAGGAAAGGAAGTTCGACTTCGGCGGCGTGTTCGGCGCGGTGCGCAGCCGAATCGTCGTGCAGGGCGGGGAATTCGTGCTTCAAGCTGGCGGCCAGTTCGCTGTCAATCGGAACCTCGCCCAGCGGCGTCTCCCACGCGCCCTCGCTCATCATGGCAAGCGCGCGGCCCATGCCGGTATGGTTCGGACACAAAACAATGCAGCGCCGCGGAACTTTCACTCGCGCGAAGACCGCTCCCGCCACATGTCCCGAATACATGTAGCCCGCGTGAGGGGCGATGCACCCAATCGCCTCAACTGGCGCCTGTTTTGACTCGGCCTGCGAAAGATAGGTCTGAGCTTCAGCCCGCAGGTCCTCGCGATTACGAGGATAAAATCGTCCCGCGACTGCGGGATGACGGAGAGTAACGGTAGCCATAGGCCCTCCTTCCGGTGAGCCCGCACTGACCATGCCTGCTCCAACCATGCTACGAGGGTTCGTGCCCCGCGCGCAACGCCCGATATACCGCCGCGCTTTCTTCCAGCCTCAGCATCTCGGCGCGCGACGTCGGTTTCACGTTCGCATTAGCCAGCGCCCGTTTCAATTCACGCTCGTCAAACCTTACCTTCAGGTTGTTCCACAATGTCTTGCGCTTCTGGGCAAACGACAGCCGCAGAAAATTGACGAAACCGTCACCCGCCACACCCAGTTCATCCTGCCGCGGCGCCATCGTCAACCGCAACACCGTCGAGTGCACTTTCGGCGGAGGCGAAAACGCCCCGGGCGGCAGCGTGAAGAGCTTCTCCACCCGTGCATACAACTGCGCCGTGGCCGAAAGCAGCCCATAGTCGCGCCCTCCCGGTTCGGCCGCAATGCGGTCGGCCACTTCGCGCTGCACCATGATCACCAGGCTCTCAAAATATTTCGCGTACTCGAAAAGCCGCAGCAGGATGTCCGACGTAATGTAATAGGGCAGATTTCCGACCACCCGGACGGGCTGCGGCTTGATGTCGATGCCGGGCCGCCCCAGCCCCGGCTTCGGGCCGAACAGCGAATCGAGATCAATGGCCAGAATGTCGGCTTCGATAATCTCCACGTTGTCTGCCATGCCGAATTTGAGCCGCAGCTGTGCCGCCAGCACGCGATCGATTTCGACCGCGATCAGCCGGCGCGCTCGCTTGGCCAGAAGTGAGGTCAGAATGCCGCGGCCGGGGCCGATTTCAAGAACCGTGCTCTCCGAGACATCGCCCAGTGCATCCACGATGCGCGCCGCCGCATCGTCGCTGACTAGAAAGTGCTGTCCCAATTTAGGCTTCGTCTGCGGACGGTACGCACTTGCGACCTTTGGCACATTGACCCCTTATTTCTTCGAGAATTAGACTGACAACCGGGTCCCTGCTGTTCTCCATCATATCGTGCGCCGGGCAGGAACGGCGCGCCCGGAGGCTTCGCCATCATGCACATTGCAATCGCCGCGTCGGAAGGCGTTCCCTTTTCCAAGACGGGAGGCCTGGCCGACGTGGTTGGCGCGCTGCCGCGCGCTCTTGCGGCTCTCGGCCATCAGGTCAGCGTGTACCTGCCCCGTTATCGCCAGACGAAACTCACCGATGCCGCCACGGTCGTCCGCAGCATCACCATTCCCTTTGATGACCAATATCGTTTCGCCTCGGTCGTGACCGCAGGCGGCCAGGGCGGCGTGCGGTTCTATTTCGTCGACTACCCTCCGTACTTCGATCGTGACGCCCTCTACGGCACTCCTGCCGGCGACTATCCGGATAATGCCGAGCGCTTCGCACTGTTTTCGCGTGCGGTGCTCGAAGCTTCCAAGATCCTGGGCGTTCCGCACATTTTTCACTGCCACGACTGGCAGTCGGCGCTCGTCCCGGTCCTTCTCCGGACCATTTATGCGGAGGACCCGGCCTTCCGCGACGTGGGCACGGTGTTCACTATTCACAACATGGGATACCAGGGCCTGTTCCCGCCGGATACTTTGCCTTTGCTCATGCTGCCTTGGGATCTGTTCACCATGTCGAAGATGGAATTCTTCGGTCAGGTTAATTTTCTCAAAGGCGCGCTGGCCTACTCCGACTTTGTCACCACCGTGAGCCGCAAGTACAGCCAGGAGATTCAGACCGCGGAATACGGGTTCGGCCTGGAGGGTGTGCTGCGCGACCGCGCCGCCACCGTCACCGGAATTCTCAACGGCGTGGACTATGAAGAATGGAGTCCGCAGACCGACAAGTTCATTGCCACGAAATACTCACCGCAAGACCTGAGCGGCAAGGCGAAATGCAAGCAGGACCTGCTCACCGCCTTCGGCATTGCGAAAGCCGACCCCAAGCTGCCGGTAATTGGCATCGTCTCGCGGTTCGCGGCGCAAAAGGGATTCGACCTGATCGCCCTGATTATGGACCGGCTGGCCCGCGAAGAAATGATCGTGGTCGCGCTCGGCGCCGGCGACAAGCCTTATGAAGAACTCTTTCTGCGGTTGAACAAGCAATTTCCCAATAAAATCGCAGTCAAAGTCGCCTACGACAACGCGCTCGCGCACAAGATCGAAGCCGGCGCCGACATGTTTCTGATGCCTTCCCGCTACGAACCGTGCGGCCTGAACCAGATCTACAGTCTGAAGTATGGCACCGTGCCGATTGTGCGCGCGACCGGCGGCCTCGATGACACCATCGAACCCTGGGACGCCCGCTCGGGCAAAGGCACCGGCTTCAAGTTCACCGAGTACAACGGCGAATCCCTCTTGCTAACGATCAAGGCCGCGCTCGAAGCCTTCCGCGACCAGACCTCGTGGCAGGTGCTCATGCGCAACGGCATGGGCAAGGACTTCTCCTGGAACGCCTCCGCCCGCGAGTACGGCAAGGTGTTCGATAAAGTGAGGCAGATACGGGGAGCGGCAACGCCTTCGTCAGAGAGGGTGCTGGTCTAAGGAGTGGACAGCCACGAGGCTTCGAGAGCCAGGGCTCCGCATCAGCAGCTAAGTCCCTCCTGTTGACTCCCAGCCATCCCTCACTTTCCCGGGGATTTCCCCGCCAGAGTGTAAGTCGACCGGTGCGAAGCCCGGCTATTTACGCAGCGTCGAGCACCCAGCGGATTTTTCCGGGGCTAGGGCACGATCTTGAACACCACGCCGCAACCGCAGATGCTGTCGCCGCCGTAGTAAGTGGTGCCGTAGAGATTCCCAGCGACGTCCATCACCAGCGCGCCCACTGGATTGGACCCGTCCGAGCCGCCCGTAAAGTTGTGCAGCACGGTCTCATTGCCGGCCGCGTCCACCTTGAAGACAACTCCATTTCCGTAAGTGCCACCGTAGTAGGTTGTGCCGTAGAAGTTGCCCGACTTATCGCGGATCACGCCAGAGAAAGGAAGCGATCCGTCCGACCCACCAGTGAAACTGTAGAGCGCCGTTTCTTTGCCACCTGTACCGAGCGTGAATACCGTTCCAAAGCCGCCCACTCCCCCGCCTCCCGTGGTCCCGTAAAAGCCGCCCGCTGGATCGGGTTTCACACTCGCGTAGGGCAGGCCCCCATCATCTCCAAGTGTGAAGCTGTGGAGCACGCTCTCTGTGGGGCCATTCAACTTGAACACAGTGCCGCAGTCGCAGCTTGGGTCGCCACCGTGGTAAGTCGTGCCGAAGAGGAGACCTGCGTTCCAAAGCACACCGCCAGCGGGGTTCGCCCCGTCCGTTTGCCCGGTAAAGCTGTAAGGCAAACTCTCCCTCCCTTTCGTATCAATCCTGAAGATCACGCCACAGCCAAGTGGGCAGGCGGTGTTGCCTCCGTTATATGTGGTCCCGTAAAGATTTCCCTTTGCATCCGCGGACAGCCCGCTGAAGTAAGGATCCCTTCCATCGGGCGATCCGGTAAAAGCGTGGACCACGCTTTCATTGCCCTTCGCATCGATTTTGAAAACCGTTCCGCACCCCGCAGCGCTGCCGCAGGTGGAATCTCCACCTGTTCGGGTTGTGCCATACAGAGCGCCAGCCGCGTCGAAGAACAGCTCGCCCTCCGGGCCACTGCCGTCCTTTCCGCCGACGAAGTTGTAAATAATTTTCAGATCGCCGGCTATGTCGACTCCAAACACGGTTCCGCAGCCCGGTACACCACTGCATGTGCCCGTGCCGCCAAATTGCGTCGTGCCGTAGATGACTCCGCCGGCTGTGCGCATCAGGCTCCCGGCAGGGTTCATGCCATCCCCGCCTTCCACGAACGTATGCAGCACGGTGAACGTCTGAGCGTGCATCACGGGTGAAAAAACTACGATCGCCAGCAGTACTGCGGCCAGGGCACAGGATTTGTGCACGGTCGGAGAAGTCATAACTCGGCGTGTCAAGCACAGAACAAATGTGGTCATGAGGAATCACCTCTGGGAGACGGGTTAAGTTTGAAAGCGTTCGCGTGCCCTGGGGAGCCGATTGGCGGCAAAGTAGCAAACGTCCCAACCGCCGTCAAGATGCAGAACCTTGCACTCCAGACTGACTGCTAGAATTCTCCTCAATGGCCGCCGCCCAACAGCCCGTTTTCCCTCGCACCGGCGTCACTCGCACGATCTTCCACGTCGACATGGACGCCTTCTTCGTCTCTGTGGAAGAACTGTACGATCCCGCACTGAAAGGGAAGGCCGTGGTGGTCGGAGGGCAGCGCGACGAGCGCGGCGTAGTCTCGGCCGCATCGTACGAAGCTCGCAAGTTCGGAGTGCACTCCGCCATGCCGCTGCGCACCGCGGCCAAGATGTGCCCGCACGCCATCTTCGTCAACGGACATCCCGAGCGCTATCGCGAGTACTCGGAGCAGGTCTACAAAGTGCTCGGCGCATTCTCACCACAAGTGGAAATGGCCTCGATTGACGAAGCCTATCTCGACATGACTGGCACCGAGCGCCTGCACGGCCCGCCGCTCAAAGCCGCCCACGCCCTGCACGAGCGCATGAAGGCCGAGACACAGCTGAACTGTTCGGTGGGCATCGGAACATCGCGGCTCATCGCGAAAGTTTCCTCGGCGCAGGCGAAGCCGAACGGCGTGCTCTGGATCGTCCCCGGCGAAGAAGCGAAATTTCTTGCCCCACTCGACGTTCGCGAAATTCCCGGGGTCGGAAAGGTTATGGAGGGCCACCTGCACGGTCTCGGGATCCGCAAAGTCGGAGACCTCGCAAAACTCGGAGAATCGGAATTGGAAGACCGCTTCGGAAAATGGGGACTTGCGCTGGCCGGCAAGGCCCGCGGCGAAGATGCCGGGGGCTGGTTCGATACAGAAGTCGGAGGGGACGTTGGGGCCAAGTCCATCAGCCACGAGCATACCTACAATGAAGACACGGCCGACGTGAGCCAGCTCGAAGCCACGCTGATGCGGCTTTCGGAGATGGTGGGCCGGCGGCTGCGCGAAGCAAATTTCTACGCTCGTACCATCCAGCTCAAACTGCGCTACAAGGACTTCACCACCATCACGCGCGCCCACACGGTCTCGGCGCCCACGCAACTCGACACAGAAATCTTCCAGCAGATTCGCGCGCTGTTTCAGAAAAATTGGGAAAAAGGCGCCCAGGTGCGGCTGCTGGGAGTGCATGCCTCATCGTTAACCACTGCACCTGACCAGATCGGTCTGCTCGATGGCGCGCGGCAGCAGCGTTGGAAAGACGCGCTCGCCGCGGCCGACCGCCTGCGCGACAGATTTGGAGAATCCAGCGTGAAACTGGCCACAGGGATGCGCGGCACGTTCCGCGAACGCACCCACGAAAATCCGGCAGGACTGCCGGGAAGGAACAGGAAGAAATGAATGGTGCTGCAAAGCCAACCTCAGTTTTGACTCTCACCGCTTTGCCCGCCTAGCATCATGGGTTTGTTTCATCGTGCGTGAGGTCTTGAAGAGGGTGCGTCTCACTCGTCGTCGGGCTGGGAATCAAAGAACGAAGGCCGGTGATCCCGGAGTTTCCTCCGGATCCCGGCCCACGTCTTACTTCAACTTGGGGACAGCTTGTTTCGCTGTCGCGTGCCCCATTTTTCGCGCGTTCTCTTGCGCGAGAAGTGGAGACATCAGCTCAGTTGCCCGAGTTCGTATTGGCGGCAGCAGTGCTGTTAGGTGCTGCCGGCGCACCGGGAGTTGCCCCGTACCGCGCCAGCCGCGGATAGAACGGCGTCACTTCAAACGGCATCTTGTCGCGCGCCGAGGTGATGGCGACCGGCGCCGTCTTTACCATTTCCGCTTTGTCGTCCCAGGGATTGATCTTCACGCGCCCGCCCAGGGGCAGAGCCGCGATCTGATCGAGCTTGTTCATGTCGAGCGCCGGCCCGAGGGTTGCCAGCTCCGACAAACGAGTTACCGCGGGGCCGCTGGTCAGCGGGTTGCCCAGGTGCGTGGTCAGCAGCGCGTTCAATTGCGGAGCGCGTGCCTGCAGCGCCTTCAGGAACAGGCCCACGTTGTCGAGCTTTTGCGCATAAGGAGAATTCTTCAGCAACTCGACGGCTTTCTTGTCGGCTGCCGCCTCTTCTTCCGGAATGTGCTTGAAGCCGAAGTTCTGATAGGTCGCATCGTCGGAGAACAGCATGCGGTCGTTGAATGCGAACTTCGAGCCCAGATTGTGGCCGAGCACGATGTGCGCCAGTTCGTGCGACAACACGGCCGCCAGGCTGGCCTCATCGGGCAGTACGTCGACCAGGCCGCGGCTGATCACAATCGTGTTGCCCACGCTGAAGGTTTCCAGCGGCGATGTGAGCAATACGCGCGTGCGTACCGGCCGTGGCAGATCGATGTTGTTGGTGACTTCCAGGTTGTTCACCACGGTTTGCAGAATGTGGTCCAGGTCGCCTTCGGGAGCGAGCAAGCCCGCGCGGGTCAACCGCTCCACGACGTTGTCTTCCGCCTGCTGCTGCCATTCCCGCTCAGCCTGGAGCGGAGACGCGTCCTGCGCCGTGGGGCTGTCGTCCTTTACGCTGTCCACGCGGATGTTCGTTAGTTCGTCGTCCTTGTCACCTTTCTTCAGGTCGTATCCCCAGATGCGGGTCTGCGCCTTGAAGGCCATCTTGTTCTTCACGCCAGCGCTGAAGTCGCCTTCTTCGCTGTAGATGTACGCCGGCACCCAGTAGCCGGGAATCAGGTTCAGCCGCCAGCTGTCCATGTGGAAGAAAAACGAATTGCGCGGCGCCGGATAATACGTTCCATTCAGGCGCACGATGTTAAAGCCCTGATCCTCCACCCACAGGCGCCCGAGGAAGCGGCCGCGGCCTGAATTTTTCTTGGGCGTGACGTCGAACACCAGGCAGCGCACATCGCCCAGGAACTCGCGCCGCACGTAGCGGAAATCATAGTGCTGGCGGTCAAAGTCGGTACGGTCGGCATAGACCATCCAGGAAAAACCCAAAGGCTGGTACTGCACCTTGTAGAGCTTCTGGAAGCCGCCCAGCAGACGCTCCTGAAAGCCCTTGTCTTCCTCTTTCAGATAGTCTTTGCGGTCGACCGTCTCGCCCATATCCATGCGGCCAAGGAAATAGTGGTCCTCACTCGGCACGGGGCCGAGTTGCGGATCGCTGGTCAGATTCTGCAGATAGGTCTCGACCACCGGCGTGCGGTTCGAGAGCATCTTGATCAGGCCGTGCTCGCGCTCAATGAACAGGTTGACGACCTGATCCATCGTGGTCGGAGCCGCGGCCGGTGCGGGCGCCGCATCCGCCTGCGGAGCCGCTGCCTGTGCCGGCTGTGGCGCCGGAACTGGCGTGGACGCCGGCTGCGCCGCCGCTGCTTGTGCCACAGACGGAGACGCTTGTGCCGTCTCGGTCGTGGCCGGCGCGGGCTGTGCCTGCGGTTGTGACTCCGCTGCTTGCTGTGCGGCTGCGCTCAACGATGCCAGCAAAGCCGCCGTGAGGACCCAGTTCCAAGTGCGCATGACTCTCTTCTCCATGTTTCTAAAACCAGTTCTCAGTTGCCAGTTCTCAGTTTGTCGGTTCTTCAAGTGCCAACGTTCAGCGGATTTACTGGCAACAGGCCACTGACCACTGGCAACGGGCTTAATACGCCATCTGAAACACCACGTGCACGATCGCAGTCGAATCGACCGGCTGCCCGCCGCGCATGGCCGGCTTGAACCGGATCTTCCGGGCGGCAGCAATTGCCGCTTCATCCAACCCGTGACCCAGGCCCTTCACCACGCGATTCACGGTCAGCGTACCGCTTGCCGTAAAACTCATCTCCAACAGGACTTCGCCCTCCAGCTTCAGAGAGCGCGCTTCCTGCGTGTAGACCGGATTCGGCTTGAACAAAATTTCAACCGGCGTCGTGGACGCGCCCGAATCCGCCAAAACCTTTGGTCCCCCATGCGCCACCTGCTGCGCCCCGAAGCCACCGGTGGAAACACCCTGGCCATTGCTGCGGCCGTCGCCCTTACCCGGAGTCGCGATGCCGTTGCCGAAATCTGCACTCGCGACCGTACCTTTAATTCCCTTGGCGCCACCCGATCCGTTGCCCTGACCCGCACCGGCGGGCATGTCAAACGATCCCAGCGCTGCGGCATACAGCTTCGCGCCCGGCTTGCCCGTGCCCGGCAATCCGTTGGGATCGCCGAAGCCACCGGTTTGAACCTTCTCGATCGGCGCATTCACCGTGGGCGGCTTCGAGCTGCCCTCGGCAGCAAAGTCTCCTGTATGCAACAGCTGCGGACGCGCTCCGCCCACCACCATCTTTAATTCCGGAGCCTTGAACTGGTTCACCACAACCTTCGGCGCCTCGACCTGCTCCGGCGCCATTTTGCGCACTTCCCGGGGCATAATCAGTTTGGGCTGTTCCAGCACCGGCATCTTCACCGCAGGCAGAAGCTTGGGTTTGACCTTGGGAACCTCGGTCTTGATCGGCTCCGGCTCCGGCCGCAACGACGGCAGGGGGATCAATTCCGTCACGTGATACTGGGCAAGCTGCAGCTTTTCCGGCATCAACACGCCAATGTTGATGAGGATGAGAACAAACAGCGTCACCAAACCGTAGCTGGTGGCCAGCGCCTGTTTGTTGATCTTGCGTTCAGGCAGGAGTCCGAGTTGAAATCCGCGGTAAGGTGTCGCCATTACAAATTCCTCTCCAGTTGGGGCCCGGACGGGGAGAATTCCGGGACTTGGAGTCTTAAAAATACGGGAGATAGGACAGGGGGTAAACGTGTCCACGGCTCTTGACCTAAGGTAACTGCAGCTACGTCCTTTTGTGAGAATCGCCCAGAATGGGCGCAGGACGCGGTGTTTCACGTCCTGCTCTTCCACGACTTTCGGCAAAACCGGCAAGAAACACGGAGGTGCTGCCCTGAAAACCGGCATTGTTCTGAGGAAAACCCTGGAGAGTTCTCCTTGGGTGTTCTCAGTGTCCCCTGCGGTGAAAGTCTGGTTTCAAGTTCGGAAGTTGCTCCGGCGACGTGAAGAAAAGAACCAAAACACCGGAATGCCCGCCAGAATCACGAGCAACCCATACCACGAGTTCGGCCGCTCGTTCCAAAACGTATATCCCAGTAACGCGGCTGCGACCGCCACAAAAATCGCCGGCAGAACCGGATAGCCCCACATGCGATAAGGACGAAGCGCGTCGGGTTCGCGCCACCGGAACACAAATACCGTGCTGCCGGCGATCATATAAAAGAGCCATTCGGCAAAAATCGCGAGTGAGAATAATTGGCGGAAGCTTCCACCCAGCAGCAGCAGCGCGATCGAGAGCACCGCTTGCACCACGATCGCCACCGACGGCGTATGGAACCGCGGATGCACTTCCGCCAGCGCACGAAAGAAATATCCATCGCGCGCTACCGCAAACGGCACACGCGCGCCGCTCATGATCGTGCCATTCAACGTGACCAACAGGGACACTACCATTCCGGCCGAGACAAACCCCGCGCCCAGTCTTCCCATGGCCAGGGCCACCGCATCCGATGCCGGCCGGGGTGAAGCCGCAATTGCGCCCGCCGGCAGCACGTATTGCACGCCCGCGTTCATCAGCATATAGAGCGCGCCCACTGTGCCCACGCCCGCGATCAGCGCAATCGGGATGCTGCGCCCCGGTTGCTTCACTTCGCCGGCCACCATGTTCAGATCGTTCCACCCGTCATATGCCCAGAGCGCAGCGACCAGCGCCGCCATGAATCCGGCCACACCGCCCTTCGCTCCCGCGAAAGTGCCGGCAAAATTTTGCCATCCTCGTCCCGCAGCATTGCCCGCTCCGCTGAAACACACCACAACGATGGCCAGAATGATCGCAACTTTCAACAGCGTGAACACCAGCTGAAACTGGCCTGCTTTCTTAACGCCGACATAATTGAGAACCGAGATCAGCAGCGCCGCCGCAATCGCGACGATCTGTCCCCAGGTCACGGCGAACGGAGCCGAAATGAAATTCGAAGAGAAAAAAGAGAAAACAGGAAATGTTCCCAGAATCCGCACAAGGCCGGTGGCCACAGTCGCTACTGATGCCGGCTTCGCAATGACGAACCACGTCCAGGCATAGAGAAATCCGGCCAGCGGTCCGTAGGCATCGCGGACATACACATATTCGCCACCCGCCTGCGGCTTCATCGCGCCCAGTTCGGCATAGGTCAGGGCACCGAAAAAAGACAACAGTCCACCCACAATCCACGCCAGGTAAACCAGCCGTGCCGAACCCACCGCCTGCATCATCTCGGCGGGAACCAGAAAAATTCCGCTGCCGATGATGGTTCCGACCACCACAGCCGAGGCGTGGCTTACGCCAAGATCGCGGGAGAGCTCGGGCGGGGAGCCCCTTTGCATTTGCTCGGAAGTGACCATGCTGGACTTGGAGTATACGTGAAGGGACAACTTAGGGATTCTCGTTCCCCACGTACAGAGCGACGATCGAGCTCACCGTCCACCCCACGCAAAATGTCACCGCCGCCCCGATCATGACCCACCACGTCCAGGGCACGTGCGTCCGCTGGCACAGATACACGTCCACCACGAACCCGCACACCATTCCTACCATCGCCCCGCGCTGGTTGGCTCGCCGCGTCAGAACGCCTAATAGAAAGGCCCCCAGCAACGCTCCATACGCGACCGACGCGATCTGCAGCCCCACTTCCACCACGCGTCCGGCCTTGTGCAGCGCGATCACCGCCAGACCGAACAACACCAGCGCCCACACGAACGTGGCTATGCGTGCCAGCCGCATGCGCTGCTTCTCATTGGCCTCAGGGCGCAGCCGCACGTAAAAATCCATGATCACGCTCGACGACAGCGAATTCAGCGCCGCGCTCAAGTTCGACATCGCCGCCGCCAGGACCGCCGCGATCAGCAGCCCGGAAATTCCGTGCGGCATGCGGCTAACGATAAAAGTCGGATAAATCCGGTCCGCGCGTCCAAAAGCTGCCGACGGCACGCGGTAGTACACCCACAACATGACGCCTACGCTCAGAAACAACGTGAACTGAAACAGAACTGCCACGCCGCTCGCAATCAGCGCCGTGGCCGACTGCTTCTCGCCCCGCGCCGCCAGCAAGCGCTGCACAACCAGTTGATCGGTCCCATGACTCGCTACCGTGAAGAACGCTCCGCCGATCACGCCCGACCAAAACGTATAAGGGACCCACACATTGGCGCTGAAATCGAGCACCTGCAGTTTGCCGGCGGCTGCCGCTGCGGCATGAATCGCTGACCATCCTCCAGGCACGAGATGCACAATCGTGACCAGCCCCACCAGCGTTCCGCCCACATAAATGACGGTCTGCACCACATCCGTCCAGATCACAGCCGCCAGCCCGCCCTCGAATGTATAGATCAGCGTCAATGCAGTGATGATGGCAATCGACGCCACCTGGCCCGTTCCCAGCGCGATCGCCACGACGATAGACACTGCATAGACACGCACGCCTTCAGCCGCCGCGCGTGTCAACAAAAAAAGTCCCGCTGTCAGCGACCGCAATCCACGGCCAAAGCGCCGCTCGATCAGTTCATACGCCGTGTAGAGGTCGCCGCGAAAATAATGAGGCAGCAAAACGAGGCTGATGACCACTCGCCCCACGATGTAGCCCATCACTACTTGCAGAAAGGTGAAGTTGGTGTCGTAGGCCAGCCCGGGAATGCTGATGATGGTCAGCGTGCTGGTTTCGGCCGCGACGATCGATAGGGCGATCGCCCACCAGGGTATGTCGCGCCCAGCCAGAAAGTAGTCGCGCAGCGAACGGTGCCGCTTGCGAAAGCGGAGCCCAAACAGCGTGATCCCCGCCAGGTACAGCGCGATGATGGCGAAATCAGTTATGTTCAGGCCCATGGTGTTCGTAGAAACTCCAATTATGGCGGGAAGTGCTTCCCACGGCGAGTGAGACTCTATGGACGGCTAAGGCCGTAGGTGTTGGGTCTTCGGGATTCATGCCGCGGCTGACTCGCGCAAGGCTAAGACCCAAGACCCAAGACCCAAGACCCAAGACCCAAGACCCAAGACCCAAGACCCAAGACCTGAAGAAC
>Ga0187770_10001192_pt1 | contig 13606 bp, 11 predicted proteins | sample 0116_SJ02_MP02_2_FD_133154 | JGI IMG/M metagenome (GOLD analysis project Ga0187770, IMG submission 133154) | Tropical peat soil microbial communities from peatlands in Department of Meta, Colombia - 0116_SJ02_MP02_20_MG | ecosystem: Environmental > Terrestrial > Soil > Wetlands > Peat | place...
GTCTGTGTGTCACTCGGGCGCAAATATTCGGCGCGCACTGCGCTGCGCGGAAAATAGTGATTGCCCTCCACGACGATCGTGCGATCGCTCTCGGCGAGGACCGCGCCCTTCCACAGCGCCTTCGCCACGTGCGTCTCCCGCGAAAATTAGACCGCGAAAAACAGATTCTGCGCGAGCGGCCATTCTGTGTCAAACCATTGCTCCTCGCACTCGTAGCCGGACCGCTCGCCCATCTGGACGACTTGTTCGGGCTCGTATTTGTGCGAGCTTTCGGTCCAGATCGTTTCTCCGTCGCGCAAATACACTCGCAGGCCCGCCTTGCGGATCGTCACGCGTTGCCACGCGGTCGATCGCAGGTGCATCTCGATGCGCTGCTCACGTTCGTCGTAGCGAACTACATGCTCGAAGCGGCGCAAATCGAAATCGCCGTCGAGCTCGCGATTGATTCGCGCGAGCAGGTTTTTGTTGAACGCCGCCGTCACGCCCGCTGGATCGTCGTAGGCGAGAATCAAAGTCGGAATGGGCTTCACGAGATCGGTTGCCAGCAGCAACGCGTCCCCCGCGCGCAGGATCGAACGCACTTCGCGCAGAAATTGTTCACCCGCCGGACGGTCGAAGTTACCAATCGTGCTGCCGAGAAAGAGCACGAGCAACCGCTCCTGTTCGCGTCGTCGCGCCGCCACTTCTCGCAAGCCATCAAGGTAGGCGCGCTCGAATCCGACGACGCTCACCATGTCGATCTGCCCGAGTTCGCGCTCGCACCGAAAAAGCGCGCTGCCGGAAATGTCGATCGGGTAGTAGTTGACGCGCTGCCGCCGCGCCAGCGTTTCCAGCAGCAAGCGCGTTTTTTGGCCGCTACCGCTTCCGAGCTCGGCCACGACCACAGGGCCCGGAACTCGATCTACAATCTCGCCGGAGTAGCGCTCGAGCATGCGCATTCCCGCGCGGCTCAAGCCGTACTCCGACAGAGTACAGATCGTGTCGAAGAGCGCCGAGCCAACCTCGTCGTAAAGATACTTGGACGGAAGTTCCTTCTGGCCGGGAAGACTCAAACCGACAGCGACGTCGGATGAAAATTCAGCCAGCGCGCGGGCTGCCGAAATCGATGGTGACAATCGCGGAGCGGAAGCCATGAGCTATTCCTCCACACAGCGGAATGTGGCGTACACGTACGGGTAGTGCGGCTGGAACCAGTTGCGGAACGTGCGGCGCAGCATGCATTCGTCGGTTTGTGGCGATCCGCCCTTCATCACGAAATGTTTGCCGTCGAAGAAATTCGCCGAGTAGCCGGGATAAAACGAAAACGGCTTGAATCCCGGCAGCGGCCCGAAAACGGTGGACGTCCATTCCCAACCGTTGCCGAGCATGTCGAAGACGCCGAACGCGCTTGCGCCTGCGGGGTGTGCATCCACAGGAGCGGCATCCCACGATTTGAAGTGAAAATTGCCGCGCGTCGCGTTGGGCCGCGCCTCGCCCCACGGATAACTGCTCTCAGTTTGATCGTGCGCGCCATAGGCGGCGCGGTGCCACTGCGCCTCGCTCGGTAGACTCTTACCCGCCCATCGCGCATACGCGGAAGCCTCCGCGTGGCTCACATACACTGGCCACGAAAGCGGTAACGGGATGCGGCCGAACATTGCGCGGTATTCCCAATTCCCTACTGCCGCGTCCCCCAGCGCAACCGCGCGCCGCGTCCAGAAGTGTGGATGTTCAATCTTCGCGCTAGATTTCCATTTCCAGTCGTCCGCGCTCCAGTAGCGTGGCTCGTCGTATCCATCCGCTTGCACGAATTTCAGGTATTCACCGTTGGTCACGGGATACACATCGATCGAAAAACTCGGCACCTCAACTCTTTGAGTCTCAAATTCGTTGTCCCATCCGAATGCCGCGCCGCGCGGCATGCCGAGCGTCGCCACTCCGGACGGTATCGCGACTTGCCTTGGCTTCGGAGATGGCCGCAGATCGGCAACAGGAGCGGCGTGCGGAATCTTGCGGTCCGGCGGGAGATTGTGCAGCAGATACGCAAGCGTCTCGGCGTGCATCAATCGGTGCTCGATTGCGACGTGCTGCAACGTGCCGTCTGTCAGATCGGAATTTGCCGAGCGCGATGCGCGCGAGCTATTTAGCGCTCCGTCCAGCTCGTCCCGCACACGCTGGTTGTATCGCTGGACTCGGGCAATCGTTGGCCAATCTGAAGGAACGTCTGTCGGCAGTCCGCCGTCAACCGGGTCGATGCCGAAAGCGAAGAGCTTGTCGAGCGTCGGCTCAGGCGACCGAAGTTCGAGCGGACCGCTCAGAAGATTCCAGTCAAACGCTTCGAGGTGGCCGAGATAAAAGAGCAGACGGTGGCGTTCCGGGATCGGCCGGTCGTAAAGCGACTCGGGGGGCAGGAGCTTAAAGATCGCATCGGTGCGCGCACGAGCCTCCTCCAATCGCATCTGCAGAGTCGGTTCGAGCTGGGGGGCTGCGCGGTAGGTCGCCATAAGTCACCTCCGCCGGGGGTGTCATTTGTACTCCCGCCCGGAGCATAAGAGCAAGCGCTTTCGTTGCCTTCGATTTGATGCAGGCGGGCCTTCTGAGGGAGCTAGAAATTCATAGGGGCGAGATACTCTCGGACCTTGCAGAACACCTTGCCGCGGTGGCTGCGGCGATTTTTTTCTTGAGACGAAATTTCCGCTGACGTACGTCCGATATCCGAAAAATAGAAGACGGGATCGTAGCCGAAGCCGTTTCTGCCGCGCGGCTCGTTTGTGATCGAGCCATCCACAAAATCGGACGCGATCACGAGCGCGCGTCCCTGGCGCGCAATCGCAATCACGCAGACAAAGCGCGCCCGCCGCGCGTCGGCTTCCTTGTCTGCCATTTCGCGGAGCAATTTTTGCACATTGTCCGCGTCGGTGGCGTTCGGTCCCGCATAGCGAGCCGATCGCACACCCGGCTCACCGCCAAGCGCCGGAACGACGACGCCCGAATCGTCGGCGAGAACTACTTCGTTCGTATAGCGGCTGAAATGCAGCGCTTTGCCCAGAGCATTTTCGGCGAATGTCGGCGCGGATTCATCGAACGGCGGAAGTTCACTGATCGCCGGCAGCAATTCGATTTCGAACGCCGAGCCCACGGCGAGTTCGCGATATTCGCGCAGCTTACCGGGGTTCGACGATGCGAGTTGAATTTTCACGGATGGCGAGCGGCGCTGGTTTCGTTACCGGGCATGCTCGCGGAAATTCATGCGCAGCAACTCGCGTTGCAGTTTGGTGAGGTGGCGGATACCGCTCGCGGCGAGATCGAGAAGCTTTTCGAGTTCGTGGCTCGTGTATGGGCGCGCCTCCGCGCTTGCCTGCACTTCGACGAATTCGCCTCCGCCCGTCATCACTACGTTCATATCGACTTGCGCGCGCGAATCTTCGTCGTAGGCGAGATCTAGCAAGAGTTCGTCGTCCACGATTCCGACGCTCGTCGCTGCGACGGAATCGATCACCGGCAACGAGCGAAGGATCCCTGACGCCACCATACGCTCGAGCGCGAGGGCCAGTGCCACAAACGCTCCAGTCACCGAGGCAGTCCGCGTGCCGCCATCGGCCTCGATGACGTCGCAATCGATCCACACGGTGCGCTCGCCAAGCGCCTTCAAATCGACCGCGGCGCGCAGGGTACGCCCGATCATGCGCTGGATCTCAAGCGTGCGGCCCGATTGGCGCCCGCGCACGGACTCGCGCGGCGTGCGTTCCTCTGTCGAGCGCGGCAGCATTCCGTATTCGCCGGTCACCCATCCCTTCCCGCTGCCCTTCAAAAATTGCGGCACGCCGTCTTCGATGGTCGCCGTAGCGATCACGCGCGTGCGGCCCAGCTCGATCAACACGCTGCCTTCCGCACTCCGGATGAAATCCGGAGTGATCTTCACCGGCCGCAAGGCATTCGGCGCGCGCCCGTCTGATCTCAATGAATCCCCCCGTTCCCGCGAGTTCTCAAGGTATGCGCCAGTTTGACGACTGGAGTGGGAAGTGTCAACTCAGCCTCGAATTGCACCGCGCGCTAATGCGCGATAGCCGGCGCGGCCGCGGCCAGCGTGTTTCGCGGAGGAGCAGACGCTGCGGCGCTGTTCAAATCGAAAAATCCTGTGAGATCGACATTGCCCGCCAGCGTCTCGGTTTCCTGGCCATGGATCAGGATTTTCAGACGGTGCAGCCCGGGCACATTGCTTTCCAGCGTTCGCGCGATGGAATTTACAGCCAGCTCTTCGCTCAGGATCCCCGAAGGCATCTCCGAGGAAATGGCGTCCGAAAAATCGGCGATGGCCGTGCCATCGGGCAGGATGTAGTAGCTCGAAAGCGTCGTATCGGCCGGCAGCGTCCGTTGGCCGGCCGTGGGAGGATTCGCGATCAGCGCGAGAAGGAGTTGGCGCGAGCGCTCGACAGGATCGGCGGAAAGTGGCATCTCGACTTCGACTGGCGCGATTTTGTCCGGTCCCGCGGCCCAAAAGATTTTCGCCTTCGCCGTCACGTCTGTGGGCGTCGAAATCGGCGGCGCGAGGACCGCATGCCGCGCGCTTTCTTCCGCCGCGCGCGCTTCGGCCATTCGGTGCATGCGCCGCTGCAAGCCGCGAAGGCTGATCAGTCCAACGACAACCGCAATCGCCAACAGCCCGAGAATGATTTTCAGATTCCGCGGCATTATTTGAACCCTGCCGGCCCCGTCTGGCGGAGCGCCGAGATTCCGTGCGCGATCGCGGCGGCAATCGGACCGGCCGTCGCGTTCAGCGACTCGGCCGTTGATCCTGAGACGCTCGATACCTCGATTGCCACCGCGGGCGCGCTGACCGAGCGCAGTGCGCGAACGGGTGCTGCTATCGAAGCGCTAGGCGAGCCGGGAAAGCTTTGCGCCAAATCGGCCTGAATGAAATCCGTTAGGCGATGGCTCGCGTCGACGTAAGACCGCTGCGCGTCCTCCCACGAAGTGAGGCCGTTTAGTGGCGGAACAGGTACCTTCGCGGCAGCCGGAGTCTCCGACGGCGTGGCGAATTGATCGTAGTACGCATGGACTGTACCGGGCGATCCCGTCGACGACACATGAAGACTTACAAAGATCGCGTCGCGGTAGGCATTCGCCATTGCGGCGCGGTCGTCATAGGACGGATTCGAGTCGTCATTTCGCGTCAGCAGCACGCGGTATGCGTCGCGTGTCAATTGCTCGCGGACCGCGCGGGCAATCTGCAAAACAATGTCCTTTTCTGCAAGGCCGTTTTCGCCGCGCGCGCCGGTGTCCGTGCCGCCATGCGCGGGATCGAGCACAATCACCGGACCAGTCGGCGCGGGTGGAGGTGGCGCGACCTGCGTCGGCAATGCTTGCTGCGGCGCCGGGGCTGTCTGCGGCTCGGTTTGCTGCGCTGTTGCGATTCCAATTTGCAGTGCGACTGGAAATGCGGCTAGAGCGCCGGCGAGAAACAGAGTGAGAGAAAATTTCGAAAGTCGCACCGCGCAAAGAATACCAGAAGTGCCACGCCTCACGCGGCCCAGATTCGCAGCGAATTTCCCACATGGCCACCACACAATCGAATTTTGCGGACGCATTTAGCCGTCAGGCAGGCGTGATGTCAAAGAGATGCGCATCGAAGCCTTCGCGTCGCACGAAGAGGCCGAGGTTGCGCAGCTCATCGCTCGAGCGGACGTAGCGTTCGTCATGCAATTCATCGTAGAAGACGTATTCCTGCGCGAGCAGCGGATGGTCATCCAAATGGATGCGCCCTTGAGACGCGTGCCCAGCGAGATTCGCCGCTATCAATTTCCAAGATTTCTCCGATCGCCATTCATGGACGACGAGATTGCCGGAGGTATCGTCCCCTTCCGGCGTAACTCGCAGCAGATTCCACGCGCCCTTGTGAAAAACGTCTTCCTTTGTGATCCGCAGAATCTTCTCGAAAAACGCAGCGCTCACCGGATCGACGGGGCGCTCCGCTGCGATTCGGAGAGTGATTGGGAGATGCACGGGATCGCCTTCAAGCTCTCCCTGATGATAGAAGCGCATTCCCGGAAGAGTCATCATCACGGTTCCCGCCGAATTGAGACGCTCCGGGCGAAAAACCGCAGCGCAGCGGCCTTCATCGTGATTCTCAAGGAAGCGCGCGAGGCGGCCCTGGTAATCGAAGCTTTCCGAGAGTCGGCCATGAACGCGCGCCATGTTGATGTCGCGCACCCAGTCGTAGAGATCTTTGTCGTAAGCGAAGGAAAAGCCGAGTTCGAAGAGTCGCCCCTCGGTTCCCCAATACGCTTCAGCTAGCAAAATCAGGCCCGGAACGGCTGCATGCGCGTCGGCCCAGAACTCGGTCTGCGGTGGCGTGGCGCCGCGCAGCAGATGGCTCCAGGTCCTTTCGAAAATGTCGCGCAAGTGAAGCATGGCCATATCGCAGCGCACGCCGTCGCAGTGGCTCGCGATCGTCCCCAGATCGGCGAGCTGCGCCGCCCGCATTTCCGGAGAGAAATGGTTCAATTGCGCCACATCGCGCCACGGCGGAAAGTACGGATCGCGCCCATAGGCGAGAAATCGGGGACCGCTGGCCGTCGTGATCTCGTGGAAACTGAGCGGATCGTTGTGAAAATCCTCTTGCGTGCCCTGAACGTAGAACTCCGGATGCTCTCGGGTCCACGGGTGATCGAGGGCGGTATGGTTCCCCACCAAGTCCAGAAACAGCGCCATGCCGCGCGCGTGCAGCTTTTCGCGGACTGAATCGAGAGTCGCGAAGGTTCCGATCCGGGGATCGGGCACATACGAAGCGACTGCGTACGGCGAAGCGATCACATCGCTCGGTTTCCAACCCGGCAGCGCGGCGTCGTATTGCGGGGCGTTTTCTCGAAAGGCGAGCGCTGCACGGCGCGACTCGGGACTTCGCTGCCAGACTCCCATGAGCCAAACGATGTCAAAGCCGAAATGCGCGAGCGCGTCCCATTCGGCATCGGGAACGTCGTCCAGTCTGATCTGGCGCCCCGCTCGCGCGGACAGCTTTTCGAGCCACGCCCACGTGTTGATCTCATAGAGATGCGGGTGCGGGCGCAACGGAAACGCTCGAGCGGATTGGCTGGCAGTCGGCACCGGAAGGATTCTACGGCTTCCAGGCGCTATCGATAAAGCCACCGACGTTGGTCTTGAGTTTCGCGAGATCCTCTTCGTGCAAGTACATCATGTGTCCCGCGTTGTAGTACTGCAGGTGAATGCGGCTCCGCCCGGAGTCCGGCAGCAGGAGATGATCCATCGTGTATTCGGTCGCAAAGAATGGAGTCGCCATGTCGAAGTAGCCGTTCTCGACCTGCACCTGCAAGTGGGAATCTTCCGTCATCGCATGGATAAGATCGATGTCGACGCTCGGAGCTCCGGGAAAGCCGCCTCCGCTCACGTGCTTCCAGTCCCACGCCTCGCCGGGCCCATCCGGCAGAACCTTATAGCTCTTGTCGCCGCCGAATTTCAGCTCGGAGCGAACGTAGCTGTTGAACGCTGCCGTAAAAGCCCCAGCAACAGCGGAAAACGACGGATCGAACTCGGCGCGCTCGGCGAGCAAATCATACATCGGTCCCCGGTAGCGCGCGTCGTACCGTCCGACTATGACTCCGCGGCTCCTCTGAATCTCCGCGCGAAACTGGCTGAGCGTGACGCGCAGGTCGGCCTTGATCAAGTAGTCCTCACTCAAGCCGGTGAACCGCGCGACTTTCTTCGCCATGTCGGCCTTCTCGGCGGCCGTCAGTTTCGAGCCCTTCATGAGCGCGGCGGCGTATTCGGTTGACGCGAACTGGCGCGCCTCTTCGAGAAACGCGCTCAGGTCGTCCGGGCGGTCTTTCAAGAGCTTGTAATACCAGGCAACGGCCGCGTAGGTCGGCAGATAGAAAATGTACGGCTGATCATTGCCCGGGCTGAACGAAAGCGTGCCCATATTGAGGACACTCGAGATCAAGACGATGCCGTTGACCGGCATGTTGTCGTTCGATTCTAGGTACTCGCCAAGCGCGACAGACCGAAACGTTCCGTAGCTTTCGCCGATCAGAAACTTCGGCGAATTCCAGCGGTTGTTGCGGCTCACATAAATGGAGATGAACTGCGCCAGCGATTTCACATCCTCGTCAACGCCCCAGAAATCCTTGTCCTGCGCCTTCCCTACCGCGTGGCTGAATCCTGTGCCGACGGGATCGATGAAAACGAGATCGGCCTTGTCGAGAAGTGAACTTTCGTTGTCCACGAGCTTGTAGGGCGCCGGCGGTGTAGCCGCCGCATTGTCCGTTACGACGCGCCGCGGTCCAAATGCGCCCATGTGCAACCAGATCGAGGCCGATCCCGGACCGCCGTTATAGAGAAACGCGATTGGGCGCTGGCTCGGATCTTTGACGTCGCTGCGAACGTAGGCTGTGGAATAGATCAACGCGGTTGGCTCGTCCTTGTCGTTCTTGAGTAGTGTCGTCAAGGCGGTCGCCCTGTACGGGATCGATTGCCCGCCGATGCGGATCGTGTGGTCCGTCACCGACGATTCCTCTTTTGGTTCCGGAGCAGCAGAAGCTGCTTTGGCCTCGGAGGACTTCGCTTCCGCTGGCGCCTCTTTTGGCGCTTCCTGTGCGCTTGTTCGCGCGGACCAGCCAAGCAAGAACAGTGCGCCGATCGTGCAATGAGAAAAAATTCGCTTCATGATCGATGATCCTCGCTCAGTGTCGTTAGGGATTGAGGTTGGCGGCGACGCGCCCTGACCCTGCTCTTGTGAGACGCACGCCAACGAAAAATGGCAGCCGCAAATTAGCGCCCGCTCACCAAACGTCGCGCGATTGCTAATTCCCGCAGTCCGGAGCTGCGAACGATAGACTGACTTCCTTGGTATCCGAATCCGAGCCCTGGATCGCAACCGGCGCGGCGTCGATCCGCGCGGGAACCGCACAAGCAGCGCCGCGCCGTCGCGGAACAGCTCGCTGGGGGCTCACGTCTTCCCACCCGGAAATTGTGTAGTTCGTCGAATCAAGCAAAGTGAATTCATAGAGCCCTTCGGCAACCTTGAACGCGGCGGGATTATCGCCCTGGTCTGCTTTCGCCATCACCGTGATTTTGCCGGGCGGTTTCGCGCCCTGCCACTTGACGTGCACGCGAACCGAGTGGTTCGGGTAGGCTTCTTTGACGCGCAGATTCACGTTCAGGAGCTGCTGCCCTTCCTTCAGCCTGATCGGTTTCGCGTCTGCCTCATCTGCAACGCCCGGATAAAAAGTGCGGCGAAAGGGCGCATTCGGATCCATCTGGTCGGTGCGATTGAAAACAAGGATGTACTCGCCCGCTCCCACGTGATCGAAATCGAAGACGCCCGCAGCGCCCTGAAATCCCCAAAGCCCAGGACGCGAATCCGAATAGTTCCCGGCGCGATACAACTCGACCGAAGCAATCGGGAGCGGCTTTCCGCTCGGCCCGAGCACGCTGCCGCGGATGTGGCCTGAGGGGAGCGCATCCACATCGTATTCGTAGCACGCACCGTTTGGAATCTTGAACGGCGATAATCCGCCGGCCCCCGGCTTTTGCGTCAGCTCGGTTCTCGGAGGAAGGTCAGCGGTGAAATTGTATTCGCCGGCGTGAACGTCGTAAAAAGTGAAGACGCCGTTTGCATCGGTGTTCGTCTGAAAACGGTCGTAGCGCGAGCGCAACTTGAGCGAGATGCGTGCCAGCGGCTCATCCGGATCGCCCTCCGTTGCGAGAAACGGCGGCTGGGCGCGCCGCAAGACACCGAATACCGACGCGACGCGTTGGCCGTTCCGCATCGCACGCAACTGAGGGATGACCGCCCGCGCATCGCTCGCTGGCCGCGTGCCATTGCAAATCGTCGCGAATAGCCGCCCTTCGGTGCCCTGATGCGTGAAGACGACGTACTGCTCGCCCACCTTGAAGCGGTAGCCACAGTCCCCGTCTTCGCCGCCAGAGAAAATATCGACCGTCGCCGTGTCAGGAGGCATATCCGCCAGAGCGAAGCGCTCGTCGATGTGGAACCGATAGCGAGTCAGCCGCGACGCGACGATATCCACCGGCGCACCCGTGGAATCCGAAGCGCGCGGAGGCGCGTAAGCGATGTCTTCAACCGCCGTGACCGTGCCGAGAAAAGCCACGTCGCTTTGCTGCAGGCCGGGACACTGACCCGGCGACGCCTGCGAGCACGTACAGGCCACTGCGCCGGAGGATGCCAGCAACGATATGAATAGACCGACTGCGAGAGGGCGCCAAAACATCGCATCCATCCTACATGCAATTCCGCGCGATACGAAACGTCGCGATCATTGCTACACTCGGTGACCCGGCGCGCAATCGCCTTTGATTTCAAGCGCGTAGCCGGGTCCCAATCGAGTTAGATGCGAGTTTGCGTCACAGGCGGGACAGGATTCATCGGCGGGGCTCTGGTGCGCCGTCTGCTGGCCGAGGGTCACCAAGTGCGCGTGCTCGCCCGCCCCTCGCCTCGCGCCGACGCGCTCGCCGCGAGCGGAGTTGAGGTAGTGCGGGGAAGCTTACTAGACCGCGACAAAGTCACGCATGCCATCGAAGGCTCGCAGCTCGTATATCACACGGCAGCGAAAGTTCGCGGTCCAGGAAGCCGAGACGAGTTCATGCAGGTAAATCTCGAAGGTACCCAGAATGTCTTCGAAGGCTGCATAACAAAAGGTGTGCCGCACGTCGTCCACCTGAGCTCGATCACGGTGTACGGACCAGTGCCAAAGGGCCATACGATTACGGAGGATACGGGACTCGATTCCCAGGACCGAAACAGCTACGCGCAGTCGAAAACTGAAGCTGACAACTATGCTGATGCGATCGGCGCCAAGACAAAACTCGCCGTGACGATTTTGCGTCCGGGGGTCGTATACGGGTCGGGACAACCCCTTCCCGTCGCATTGCTTGGTTTTCGCACTGGGAGCACGAACGTTGTATTCGGCAAGCGGGATCAGCGCTTTCCAATCGTCTACATCGAGAACCTCATCGATGCGTTGTGGCTAGTCGGGTCAAGACAGGAAGGTGGCGTGAAGCGTTATCTCGTGCTGGACGATGACGATCTGACGCTCGGCCAGTATCACGCGGAACTGGCCCAAGTCGCGGCGATGCGTACGCTCTTTTTCCCCGCATGGATCGTCTTTTCAACGGCGGTAGCGGTCGACGTGCTCATGTGGATCGTGCCTTGGGGATTTGGATATCCCGTGTGGAGACGAGAGGTGCGGCGTGCAATGCAAGACCGCCACTACAGCACCCGCCGCATCCGTGAGGAACTCGGTTGGTCTCCCAGGGTGGGCCTCAAAGAAGCGATCGAACAAACGCTGAAGCGCTCAGAATGACTCCGCACGCCGCTGCGCCGCCCGCCGGGCATGGCCGGATTGCTTTGATTTCATGCTAGACTTTTCAAGAATTCGCAGCAGTGGCCGGCTGCGTTCACGGTCGAAAATACCGAGAATCGGTGCTTGATCCCGCCGGGTGTTTCGTCTCGACTGAACAAAGGCTATCTGATGCGCCCGCCCCACGGGCGCTGCATGTTCTAGCGCCGGAGGCTTAAGGCATTTGATCGTCCGCTACATCATTCTGGGAATTGCGGCGATTCCGTTCGTCTATTACCTGCTCGCGCTTTACAGCACCGTGCGGTTTTTCACGGTGACCAAGCGCGACCTCAAACCCAACACCGATTTCCTGCCGCCCATCAGTTGCCTCAAACCGATCAAGGGCCTCGACGAAGACGCCTACGAAAACTACGCCAGTTTTTGCCGGCAGGACTATCCGGAGTACGAAATCGTCTTCTGCGTCGATCGCGACGATCCCGCGCTGCCCGTCCTCGAAAACCTGATCCGCGATTTCCCCGACTGCCAGATTCGTCTGCTCTTTGGCTCCGGCCGCAACGCCATCAACGACAAAGTTGGACGACTTACGCGCCTCACGGCCGAAGCCAAGTACGACATCTTCGTCATCACGGACGGCGACGTCCGCGTGCGTCCTGATTATCTGCGCACCGTGGTATCTGCGTTCCGCGATCCGAAAGTCGGCGCGGCCACCTGCCTCTACGTTTCAACGAAGGAAGTCAACTTCGTGCAGGAGTTGCAGTCGATCGGCATGATTTCGGACTTTTTCGCGCCGGTGATGGTCGCCTGGCAGCTCGGCGATCTGAAGGTCACGTTTGGCCAATCGATTCTCACCACGCGCAAAGCGGTCGCCGCCTACGGCGGATATCCAGTGCTGGAGGACCGGCCCGCCGATGACGTCTACGCAGGGCGTCTGGTCGCCGAGCAAGGCTTTGAAGTGAGACTGCTGCCGTACATCGTTCAATCGGTCGCCGATTTCAATACGATGAGCGACTTGCTCCACAAGCGCACCCGTTGGATGACGGTGCAGCGCCTGATGCGTCCGTGGGGTCATCTGGGACTGATCTTCACATTCGGTCTTCCGTGGGCGCTGGCCGCAATCGCTGTGCATCCCACACCGGCCGTAGCGCTCGCCTATCTCGGCGGCTATGCGTCCTTCCGCCTTGCGATCACATGGACCATCGGTGCGTGGGGCATGAAGCAGCGCGGGCTTTCGAAGAAGATGCCGCTGATTCCGCTGTGGGACGCGATGGCATTTTTCATGTGGATCGCCAGCTTCTCGCGCAATACGATTCGCTGGCGCGGCGTCGACTATTTTCTCCGTGAAGGGCGGCTCATCGCGGCGCAGCGCGCTCCCGCCGCGAAGGGATCATGAGCGCCAAAGTTGCGGTCGCCGGAGCCGGCATCTACGGCACCAATATCGCGATTCGCCTGGCGGAACAGGGCCACCAGGTGCGCCTGTTCGACCCGCTGGGAATTCTTCGCGCGGCGTCGGTCATCAACCAGTACCGCATTCATTCCGGCTACCACTATCCGCGCAGCCCCGAAACCATCAGCGAGACGCTTGAGGCTCGCGCTGAGTTCATGGACGCGTTTGCGCCGGCTATCGTCCACAACAGCCGTCATTACTACGCGATTCCCCACGAAGGCTCGCAAACACCGCGTGAGCTATTCGAGAAAGTGATGGCGCAATATCACCTTGTCTGCAAGCCATGCCGTCCGGAGTGGATGAATTTCGATTTCATCGCCAAATGCTACGAGGTCGATGAGCAGATCTACGATCCGGATATTCTGCGCGACGTGGTGACGTCGCGAATTCGCGCGCTCGGAATCCCCTTCGAGCAGCGCATGTTCACGGCGGAGATGCGACCCGATTACGATTTCGTCGTATACGCCACGTACGGCCTGGGGCCGAGCCGCGGGCTTTTCAAAAACGCCAAATACCAGGTCGCAGAAAAAATCTTGATTCAATTGCCGAAGGAGCTTCAGCACATCTCGCTCGTCATCGTCGACGGCCCGTTCACTGCGTTCGATCCTTACGGCAGCACCGAAAAATCGCTTTTCGGCTCCGCAAAGAACACGAACCACTCGACCACCAACAATCCGCGCGATCCGATCCCCGAACCATACGCGCACATGCTGAATGCTCCGACGTGGGAGAAGATCGATTTCAGCCGCTTCGATGCCATGCGCAGGGATTCGATGCTTGCGGTGCCTGCGTCAAAGGACGCGATCTACCTCGGCTCGCGCTTCACGATTCGAGTGGTTGAAAACAA
>Ga0187770_10001193_pt1 | contig 13596 bp, 9 predicted proteins | sample 0116_SJ02_MP02_2_FD_133154 | JGI IMG/M metagenome (GOLD analysis project Ga0187770, IMG submission 133154) | Tropical peat soil microbial communities from peatlands in Department of Meta, Colombia - 0116_SJ02_MP02_20_MG | ecosystem: Environmental > Terrestrial > Soil > Wetlands > Peat | place...
ATCGGGGAGCGGTCGAGCCACACGTGGTTCGTCCTGAGGTATCTGTTGGGCTACCCGGACGTGCGGAACTATGACGGCTCGTGGACGGAGTGGGGGAACCTCGTCCGCATGCCGATCGAGCGGTAGCGGTCGAGGCTATCGCTGCCCGGTCGCCGAGCGGCGCCGCGGAACGGGGTGCTCGAGCTTCTCGACGAGGAACTGGTGGAGCGGACCCTCCTGACGGTGGGCAAGCACCGGAAGGCCGGTCTGGTCCGACCATCGCACCATCTCGATCGGCGCCGTCGGATCGTCGGTGACCAGAAGGAGGGCCTCCCCGGGGGCCCGTCGGGCGAGCTCCTCGTTGAGGCGGACGAGGACGGCGGAGCACTCGACGCCGACCTCGATCAGCTCGGCGTCGGGCGTGAGCGGCCAGCAGCGGATCCGGCGGGAGCGGATCTCCTCCTCGACCTGGGCCCGCGCTTGGCCCGCCGGGGCCAGGACCGTCCTCGGCTCCTCCGGGTGGCGCGGGCGCGCCCGCACGACCCAGCCGTCCGAGTACGGCCGGTCGTTGAGCAGCCGAGGGCGTAGCCGAACGGCGTCGTTCCGAGCGACGATCTCGGCGTCGACGGGAACTCGAACGGCGCCGACGAACCTCAGGCTCTCGACGGTCGCCACGCTCTGGCCCCGGGAGAGCAGGCCGTCGACCGGGCGGAAGGAGAGCTCACGGAACGGGCCCGCGAACGCCGAGAAGCTCGCGAGGACCCCCAAGAGCGCGGTCCCGGTCGACGGGTCGTCCTGCCACCAGACCCCGTTCTCGACGTCGTAGAGCCGGTCCTCGGGGAGCGCGCAGCCTATGACCTCCACGGAGCCGGGAGCCCCGGGAGGGGTATAGCGGCGAGCCGGGCACCAAGGCTTTTCTCGGCACCGGTGCCTCGCCGCGGCCGTGCCGACCGAACCCTCGACGGGCGCTCCCCGGACGGTTCCCCGGGGCCGGTGCCGGTGCGGGCACTACCCGACCCACCACATGGTCACCCGGCCGGTCGAGCGCTCCTCGAACTTCCGCCTCGACCCGGGGGGTCCGTGCGCCATCTGCGGTGCGGAGAACTGTCGGGCCTACGTCCCCGCGGGCGACGCCGCCAAGGGGAACTAGCGCGGTCGACGCGCGGCGAGGCGCCGTCTCAGCCGTACGCCTCGTGGATCAGGTAGTCCTTGAGGCGACCGAGCCGCTCCTCCCAGAAGTGGAAGTGCCAGGAGCGGGCCTCTTCCCACGCCCCCCCGCTCCCCCACCCGCTGTGCTCGAGGGTGACGTCGATCCCCTCGGGAGACTCTTGGAGCCGCACGTAGACCGACGTGCGGGACTCGGGGGAGTTCATCAGGGCGACGAACGGCTGAGGGGCGTACCAGCGAAACCCGAGGTCGACGTCCGGGGTGAGCTGCGTGATCGTCCCCGGGCTCTCGAACGGCCCGGCCCCGGCCCACCGGAGCCGGTAGGCCCCGCCGACCTTCGCCTCGACGACCGCCTCGTCGCACAGCCAGCTCCGGAGCCGAACCGGGTCGACCAGGGCGGCGTAGATCATCGGAAGCGGGAGGGGGATCGTGACCTGGATCAGGATCGGGTCGAGGTTCTCCTCCACGGTCGGGCGGCGGGCGTCGCGGCCTTTTGGCGTTTCCGAGCCCCGCGGCCTCCGGCGGCTGTGGTCGCCGGTGCCGGCCGCGGCGCTCGGACCGCTGTCTTAAGTACGTATAGCTACGTATCAAACCGCAGCCGAGCATGGCGGCGAGCGCCGACGCGCGCCCCCCCGGGATACCGGCCGACTGGGACCCCGCGATCGGGTCGTTGGTCCGGTCGTTGGACGAGGCGCGGCACTTCCGAGGTTCGCTCGTCGTCGTGTACGGGCCCCCCGGGGTCGGCAAGACCCGGTTGATCGACGCGGCGCTCGCCGAGGCGTTCGTCTCCAGCCGGCGGGTCCGGAGGACGTTCCTCGAGCCCCGCGACACCGAGAACCCGTACAAGGCGGTCCTGTCGCTCGCGCGCTGGGCCGCGAAGCTCGAGGAGATCGCCCCCGCGCTCGACTCCGGCAGCCTCGTTCTCGCCCCGTTCATCCGCGCGCTCGCGGTCAGCCCCGACCGCCTCGACCTCCGAGAGCCCGAGTCGACCGGCGAGACCTCGTCGGAGTACCGCCGTCTCGTGGCGGACCTCGAGTTCTACAAACGAGGGGTCGAGGCGTGGGGCGAGCGGAGCCGTTTCCTCCACGAGGTCGGCTGGATGATCCTCGACGCCGCGGCCCGACGGCATATCGTCTGGGTCGTGGAGTCCGCGCAGCACCTCGACCCGCACTCGCTCACGGTGATCCGCTACCTGGCCGCATGCCTGGACGAGAGCCCGCTCGTGATGTGGCTCAACGTCGACACCCCGGAGGACGGGGCCCTACCGAAGAACCTGGCGACCCTCCTCGAGGCGCCCCGAGGGCGGAGCGTCGAGGTCCCTCGCGTCAGCCGGCGAGGGGTCGTCGATGTCCTGGCGCGTAAGCACCCGACGCAGGTCTTTCCCGACCGGCTCGTCGACGAGCTCCTGAAGGAGAGCCGGGGGTTGCTCGTGACGGTCGAGCAGCTCGCGAGCGACCCCCAGGTGCTGCGCTCCTCGGTGCCTCCGGCGTCCGACCACCCCTCCGGGGCTCTCGGGGCGCTGCTGCGGGAGCTCGACCGGCTCCCCCCCGCCACCCGGGACGTCCTCGAGCGGCTGGCGGTCGTCGGGATCGAGGTCTCGCTCGCGCTCGCGGTGAAGCTCGTCCGCAGGAACGAGGCGACGGTCCGCCAAGAGCTCACCTCCCTGGCGACCGCCGGCTTCCTCCTGGAGCAGGAGCCGGGGCGCTACTGCTTCCGGCTGACCGACCTCCCCGGGGAGATCGAAGGCCGTCTCTCGGAGGAGCGGCTCAAGACCCTGCACCGGGAGGCTGCCCGGGCCCTGGAGGCGTCCGGCCCTGGGCTCGAGGAGCGGATCTTCGACCTGGCCCAGCATTGGCGCAAGGCCGAGGTGTGGGACGCCGCGGCCCGGTCCAGCCTGATCGCGGCCCGCTTCTCGTCGGACAGCTTTGCCCCGGAGGGGGGCCTGCTCTACGCCCAGCGCGCGCTGGACGCCGCGCGCCGGCTCCCGGTGCGCGACCCGGGGCTGGAGGCGGAGGCGCTCGTCGAGCAGGGACGCGCGCTGTACGACCTCGGCCGTCTGCGCGAGTCCCTCGAGCCCCTGCGGGAGGCGGTCGGCCTCATCGGAGGCTCCCCCCGTGTCTGGCCCGCCCGGGCCCGTGCGCTCTTCTACCTGGCCCGAGCGTTGAGCTCCCTCGCCCGGCCCCAAGAGGCGCTCGAGCTCGTCCAGGAGGCGTCCGCGGCGCTCGCCCAGGTCGATGACCAGCGGGCCCGCCTCATGCTCCACCAGGTGATCGGCGTCGCGTTCATGATGTCCGACCAGAACCGGGAGGCGGTCGAGCACTTCCGCGCGATGCTTTCGATCGCCCAGGCGGTGGGGGACGCGCGCGAGGTCTCCTACGCGCAGAAGAACCTCTCCGCGGTCCTGCTCGCGCTCGACCCCCACGACCGTGAAGGGTGGGAGCTCGTCGACGCCGCGCTGGAGCACCACACTCGGACGAACAACTTCGCCGGGCTCGCGGCCGGCTACCTGAACCGCAGCCTGACGCGGCTCGCGCTCCAGGACTCGGACGGGGCCGTGAAGGACCTCGACCTCTCGAGGCAAGCGGCCGAGCTCGCCCACGCCCCGTTGCTCCTGGCGACCGCCTCGCTCCAGGAGGCGACCGTCCTGCTCGACCGCCTCGAGGTCGAGCGCGCCGACGGGCTCCTGAAGGCCCTCGCCCCGTGGATGCCCGCGATGGAGGACCCGGGAGCCCGGGTCTCGTTCACGCTCCTCCAGGCCCGGGTCGCCGAGGCCCAGCATCGGCCGGGGGAGGCAGAGCGCCTCTACGAGGAGGCGACGCTGGCGGCGGAGGCCGGCGGGGAATCCCCGACCCTGTGGGAGTGTCGCCTCCGGCGCGCGGTCCTTGCGAAACGCGTGGGGGCCCACGATCGGTGCGCCCGCCTTCGTCAGGACCTTCCGAGCCGCGAGGCGCTCCTCAAGACCGCCCCCAACCTCGCCGCGTTGCGCGAGGAGCTCGAGGCGCCGAGCGGTTGACCTGCCCGCGGGGGCTCCTCGCGGGGCCGCCGGTCCGAACCGAACGCTCCGCTACCGCTCTGCCCGAGCCTGGAGGCCCGGGTCGTGGGCCACCCCGTCCGCCGGGTCTGCGGCTCGCACCCCCCGGGGCCTCCCCCGCCCGACACCAAGGATTAACCCCGGAGGAGCCGTTGTCCGCTCGATGGAGCTTCGGGGATTGCCGTTCGTGACGATCGACTGGGACAAGGTGCCTGTCGAGACGCACCCCGGGGCCGAAGGCACGGCATCCTCCCGGGTGTTCGAGAGCGGACCGGTCCGAGCTCGGATGGTCGAGTACTCGGCCGGCTATAGGGCCGACCACTGGTGCCGGAAGGGGCACATCGTCCTGTGCGTTCGCGGAGAGTTCGTCTCTGAGCACCAGGACGGCAGCCGCCACCGAGTTCGGGAAGGGGTGGTCTACATCGTGGGGGACGACACGGCACCTCACCGGTCGTCGACCGAGACCGGGACGACGCTCTTCATCGTGGACTGAACGCCGCCGTAGGGCACGGATCACGAAGGGGCTTGAACCGCCTCCTCGACGAGCCGGGGCGCGAGGGGGAGGTCCCCCTCCTCGGTCAGTCGCGCCGCGATCCGGTCCGCGAAGGGGTCTCAGGCCTCGACATCGGAGACTCTCGTGGGGTCGGCACTGTCGGCAGGGTCACGCCAGCGCCTCCGTCGAGCGACCGCGCATCGCCGGGGGACCGGAGAGCGCGAGGGATGCCGGGGCCAGCCCGAACCCCGCCGGGTCCGCTCCGGTCGGGGTGAACGTTACGTTGACCCAGATCCATTCGAACGTATTGTCGAACACAACGTCCGAGCGTGAGGCGGAGACCGCGTAACCGGGCTTGGCGCCCACGGTGAACGTGTAGGTCCCGTTCAGCGCGAGGAAGAAGATTCCGACTTCCGAGGATTCCGCGCCGATCGTTCCGTTGAAGGTGACCGACCACGTGGTTCCGATCGGGAGCCCGGATTCGCGGAACGCCGCGACGCTCTCGGCCATGAACCAGACCGAAATGATCGTGTTCGAATCGACGCTGACGTTCCCCGTTGCGAGGACGAACCCACCGTTGACGAACTCGAACGCGGGGCCCATCCACAGCCCCTCCACGGCCTCGGGGGGGACGACGAAGGAGTACGTCCCGTTGAACGCGGCGCCGGGCGTCAGACCGGTAAAGACGACCTCCGTCCTGCCCAAGGTCTTGTTCATGACAGACGCCTGCTCCACCCCGTTCACCATCGCGGTCCACACCTCATACTCGCTCGACTGCAGAAGGCCGGTCTGCTCGAACGTGAGCGAGTAGGTCCTGCCGACGCCGAGCCGGAACACTAGGGTCGCGTTCGCGCCCGCCACCTGAAGGATGCCCGCGGGAGGGTCGGTCCCTCCGGTCCATCGATAGCCGGCGGGGGGGCCGAGCAGGTACGAGTAGGAGCCGTTGGGAAGTTCAATGACGTACGAGGTCGCGTTTGACACAAAACGGTCCAAGGTCCAGTAGCCATCGGCAATCCGGATGGCGTTCCCCGCCCCAGAGCCGTTCGTGACCGTGAGGTTCCAGTCGAGGCCCGGGGCCAATCCCGACACGCGCAGGGTTACCGTGTAGAGGTAGTTCGTGACCAGCGGCGCGAAATCCCCCGGCGAGATCGACATGCCTAGGGACTCATGGTCCAGGAACGGAAGTACGCCGAACGGGTTGCGAGCCAGCCCGTAATCCCACCAGGAGTTCCCGCCCTGCCACGGGGTGCCCGCGATGCTGCCGACCAGGGGGAACCAGGGAAACCCCGCCGCGAAATTCTCGTTAGAGGCGGGCTGGACCGAGATGTTCCAGCGGTCGTTGGTGAATTCGTATGGCTCGCCCGTGTACGGGTTGGTCGGGAGGAGCGCCGCGTCCTGAATGTACTGGTCCCAGCTCCCGGGGACGAACGCGTTGTTGTAGACCGTGTCGTTCGACTCACCAAGCACGACCCCCGCACCCTGGTAGATCTCCGGGTTGACGCCGGCCGGGGCGAGCGAGAAGGTGTTGCCCCAGACGGTGTTCCCGCCGGAAACCCTCGACCCGGGGCCGAAGAAACTCCCCCCGGAGAGCAGGGCGAGCCCCCACATCGCGTTCGCCTGTATCGTGCAGTTCGCGACGAGATTCCCCGTCGACGCGTAGAAGGCGACCACGGCCGGCACAGGGGCGAACTCCGCCGGGAACCATCCTCCGAGCTCCGCCGAGTTCACCAACGCCACTCCGCTCACGTTATCGAACACCAACGGCAGTTCGTTCGTCGCGTGTAGTTGCCAGGGCTCGCCCAGCGTGTTCGTCGTGGTCCTCAGGGAGCCGACCAGATCGATCCGAACGGCTGCTGTCGTACCGAGGAGGAAGAGCAGCGGATAGGCCGGGTAGCCGTAATCGTTGTACAGGCCGAACGCCGGACCGATCGGGGCCGACTGCTCGTTCTCGAGGAGGTACGGATTCGCCGGCGTCCCGGCACCCGACACCGCCAGCGCGGGGAGCTGACCGTTCGCCCAGGCCCAGAGCGGCGTGTAGATCCCCAGGTTGGTGTCGGGGGTGAGGTAAGGGTCCATCACGATCGGACCGTTGACCTTGAGGGCCGTCACGTCCGGGAAGTAATCGCTCAGCTCGGTACTGACGGTGTAGGTACCGGGAGCGAGCCAGAACGTCTTCGTGTTCACGGTCGGAGCGACCGCAGCCTCGGCCGTCTTTCCCGGCCAGAGCGTCTTCGCCAGCGGCGTGAAGACCTCGAACGCATTCACCGGGTTCGCGTCGATCGTTACCGGATACGAACCCTCGCGTCCCCCAGCCGACCAAAGACCCTCGAGGAAGGTCGGCCCGGTCGTCATCGTCCCGTACTTCGTAAGGCCGCCGGGTCCACCGGGGGCATTGCTCCAAGCGACGTTCGCGCCGACCGCGGTCTCGCCGGTCTCTCCGCCGTAGTTGAGCGCCGAGGGCACGGCCACGTACTGGCCCGACGCGGCGTTCCAGTACGCCAGCCCGATCTGGGCGTCTGCCGTGAGGAACGCCGCGTTGCTCCCCCCACCGGGCCCGCCGAAGTCCAGCTCGAAGTCGTTCGTCAGTCCGGCCGGATCGTACGCCCGCCCGCTCGCGGTGAACGGCGCTACCGCCACTGGCTTCGCGGGGCCCGTAGCGGCCGTCGAGTTGAAGATCACGTAGTCGTACGGTTCGTAGAACGACTCGCCCGGACCGACCAGGTCCGCGGCGAACTCCACGGCATCGCGTCCACCGACCACCGTCGAGTTCAGGAAGAGGGTCAGGTTGAACGGGTAGCTGACCGGGGTCGAGATCGGGAGCACCGCGATGTAAACCTCGCCGAAGTACTCCGAACCGTACGAGCCATGCGCGTAGATTGCGGACCCGAGCGCGGCGTTGCCCGAAAAGTTCCAGACGTTGGTGATCAGTACCATGTACCGCGAGGTGGGGTAGTACTCGACGACGTTCTGGGTCCAGAACTCGAACGACTTGGCCTTCAGGGGGCCCTTGGTTGTGTTGGCGGTGTGACCGAACAGGTCAACGCCGGTGAGCACGGCGTTCAGTTGGATCCCGAACCCGTCCGGAGCGCCTTGCCCAAGATCGAACGGCACGAGCCCCGTCGCGTTCGCGTCGACCGATCCCCTCACGCTCACCGTGTTGAGCACGGAGACGCTTCTGCCTCCATCGGCAGCGTGCGAAAGGCCGTAGTAGGCGAGACCAACCGGGGCCGGAACGCCGTTGTAGAGCGGTTCGACCGTCTTGCGCGCCGCGGCCTGCGCGACCTCGGCGGGGGTGGCGGACGGGCGGGGCGGGAAGACCTGTGCTGGGCAGACCCCGGACGACCGGGCCGATGTGAGGATGGCCGATTCCACCAGGCTGGTCTCGTCCGCCGGCTGGGTTCCGGCCGAGGGAGCCTGGCCCGGGCCTAGCTCCTCCTCCCTCGCCGGGCCATCGAGACCCGCGCGCCGGGCAGCCTGGACTGTCGCCTTCCCCGAGGCTCCGGGGATGCAGGGGGCGACGGTCGCCGAACCGTTCGCGACCGGCCCGTCTGAGACTGCGGCGCCGGCGGACCCGGGCGTTCGGGGCGAGCCGTTGGACCCCTGGCCGGATGCCCCCGCACCGTCAGGATGGGTCTGCGGGATCGACGTGCCCGGTTCTTGGGGGGGTGCTAGGCTCGAGACGAGCGAGGAGGAACCCACGACGATCACTGCAACGGAGAGCGCCAGCGCCGCGGCCCTCGTCGACCCCCACATGGGAGCCCCTGACGGACCTGCATGGCCTCGCCGACCTTAACCTCACGGACCCCCACGCCGCCGTTCGCTCAGGTCCCGGTCAGCGTGAGACGCAGACACGGCAACCCCCGGCCAGAACCGCCCACGGAGCCTGTGGAGTTCCATCGGAGGGTCCGCGTTCCGGTGCGCAACGAGCCGCCGGGCGGTCCCCCGCGGAAGCACCCCTCCGATCTGCCAGGGAACGCCAGTTCCCGGCCACTCCCACCCCGTTCGGAACAGCTCCGGCCGTCCTGTCGAGTCGGGTGCTTCGGGAAGCGGTGTGCCGCGGTGAGGATCCTGCGGAAGGTTGTCCCTCCAGCGCTCCCACCCGCCCTGTGCGACACGGTGGGAAGGGGCTCTCGGCCAGGGCGCCCGCCAACGCAGGAAGGCGGACGAACCCACGCCGGGCCCAGCCGGCTCCTCCCGGCGCGAGGACCCGCTCGGCGGTCCATCGAGAAGGACCGGCCGGATTTCGGAACCGATGCGGTCTCGCTTACCCGTGTCGGGCAAGGTGGGAGAACGCGTGGGGGACCCCCGGGCGACCTCGATCCTCTCAGGGACCGTCGGTCGTTCGCGAGCCGCCCAGCCGTCCGCGGGCGGGTTCAGTTTGGGTCGGTCGGTCGACCCGGGTCATGACCGCATCGTACGCTGACCCGGGTGCCGTCGTCCTCGCGTCGTCGGGACGCCACGATCCCCTGATCGTCCGCCGGTCAGGGCTCAGCTGCCCGGTGAAGGTGGCGCCGAGCCCGGCATGGATCAGCAGGTTCCCCTCGATGCGCCACCGGTACCTGAGTGGTTCGGCAGCGCCGGCGGAGAAGACCCACGCAGGGAAAACGTCGGAGCCCGGCTCGTGCCCGATGATCTCGAGCGCGTGGACCTCGTCCTCGCCGATGCGGAGCGTGGTCCGTTGTTCCAGGAACGACCGGTCGGGGGACCAGACGGTCTCCGACTCGCCAGCGATGTTGTCTTCGTCTGCTCCGACGGACCGACCGCGGATCGTCCACCTTCCGACCAGCAGCTCGAGCGCACGCAGGGGCTTGGCGCCTTCTCGACCGACCATCGGTGATCGCCGTCGAGCCAATAGAGCCGCGTGGATGAGGTAGCTCTAGGCTAGCGCCCGGGGTCGGCCGCTCCGGCGCCAAGGCGCCGACCCGTGCCGGAGGGACGGGCTCGTCTCGGAGTGGACTGGTCGGGATTTGAACCCGAGGCCTCCGGTTTGCAAAACCGGCGATCTTCCGCTGATCTACCAGCCCGCTCGTCCGGTATCCAGCGCGGGCCGGGTTAACTCTTTGGCCGGAGCGTTGCCGGACGCCGGCGCCCGCGGGGACGGCGTTCGCCGACCCGCCTTAATCCCGTGCGTTGTCGTCCGCGGAGTGACCGGCCGGGAAGGGGCCGGGGGCGAACAAACGACTTCTACCCGAAGGCGGTCGATACGGGGATGCGGCTCGGAGCGTTCACCGTCGTCGACGCCTATCCCGACCGGACGGGAGGGGACCTCGACCGGCTGAGCGAGGTCGTGCGCCTCGCGGAGGAGGCCGAGGTGTCGGGGCTCTCCTCGTTCTGGGTCGCGGAGCATCACTTCCACACGGGCGGAATCTGTCCGTCGCCCCCGGTGTTGCTGGCGGCGTGCGGGATGCGTACGCGGACGATCCGTCTCGGATCGCTCGTCAGCGTGCTCCCGTTCCATCGACCGGTCGACCTCGCGGAGGAGTACGCCCTCGTCGACCGGCTCGTTGGGGGGCGCCTGAACCTCGGGGTCGGGAGCGGCTACATCGCCTCGGAGTTCGCCGGCTACGGTCTTGACCCCGCCGACAAGCGCCGGCGGTTCGACGCCGCGCTCGAGACGATGCTCGAGGCGTTCGCAGGGCGTCCGGTCCGGGCTGGGGGTGACGGCTCGACCCCCTCTCGGCTGAACGTCCTCCCGGTGCAGAAACCGCACCCCCCGCTCTGGATCGCCGTCCAGCGACGGGAGGCGATTCCGCATGTCGCCCGCCGGGGAGCGTCGGTCGCGCTGATCCCGTACGCCACGGTCGATACCCTGGACGAGCTCGCGGCGGAGATCGACGACTACCGCCGCGCGCTCCCGCCCGGGGCCGCAGGGGAGGTAGCGGTCGCCCTCCACATCTACGCCGGGGAGCACGTCGGGCGAGCTCGGGAGGCATTCCGCCGGTACGTCCAGAGCCGTCTCGAGACCGGCTCGACGTTCTTCGAACGAAAGAGCCGCGACCGTCCGGCGCACGCCACGCCGGAGGCGATCGAACAGAGCGGTTTCGCGCTCTTCGGCCCCCCGGCCGACATCGCCCAGGGGATGGACCGGTTCGCCCGCATCGGCGTCGACGAGCTCCTCGGCATCTTCGACTTCGGCGGCCTTGCCCACGAGGAGGTGGTCCGCTCGATCCGCGCGGTCGGTGCGGCCCGGCTCGAGCTGCGCTCGAAGGGCCCCCCGACCCGGCGCAAGGGCCCGGCCAAGCGGGCCGACCCGCCGCCGTCACCGCCTTAACGGAACGGCGCTGGGGGCGGACGAGGAACGCTATGGCGGAGATCCTTCCCGGGGTCCACCTCGTCGAGGGGGTCGACCCGTCGCCCGACTTCTCGACGCACGTCTATCTGCTCAAGGACAAGGGGTCAAGCTGGACGCTGCTCGACACCGGCCTTCCCGGGAGCCACACCGCCACCCTCGCCTACCTCGCCAAGATCAAGGTCGAGCCGACCTCCGTGAAGAAGATCCTGCTCACCCACCTCCACCGGGACCACACCGGCTCGCTCCGCGCGCTGGCCGAGAAGACGCGGGCGCGTACCTTCGCCCACTGGATCGAGGCGGCGTACATCGGGCTCGACCCGAAGTACGACGGCCCGGGGACGCCCCCGGCCGAGCCGTTCGTCGTCGATGAGACCCTGAAGGACGGCGACAGCGTCGACGCCGCGGGAGGGCTCATCGCCTACCACACACCGGGACATACGCCGGGGCACACCTCGTTCTACCAGACCGAGCGGAAGCTCCTCTTCTCGGGCGACCTGTTCTTTGGGGACGGGGAGAAGGTCGTGCTCACCCCGCCCGACTTCACCCACCACACGCCGACCGCCGTGATCTCCGCGCGCCGGATGGGGCAGCTGTCGGTCGATTCCCTGCTGACCTACCACGGCGGCCCGATCCTCCACCGAGGCGGTCCCGCGGTCCGCTCCCTCCTCGAAACGCTCCGGTAAGCTTTCGGGAGCCCTCTCCCCCGATCGCCCGCGTCGGCTCCGGGGTTAGCCCTGCGGCCGGCGGGTCTCTCGAGGGGGACGAGTGGGACTGGCCAGATTTGAACTGGCGTCTCGGAGTCCCGAACCCCGAAGGATGGACCAAGCTACCCCACAGTCCCAGCGCGGCGACCGCCACAGGGGTCCCGTATTTGAGCCCACGCGGCCACGAGGAGGACCGGTGGTGTTCCAGCACCTCTCCTGAGGCGGTTAGATAGCGCCCCGTCGTACCCCCGACGGAGATGGCCGGTCCCTCGTTCGCTTCCCCGATACCGGGGCTCGCCCCCGTGGAATCCCTCACCTGGACGATCCCTGGGCTCCGGGAGGACCCTACGCTCTGCCTAAGGTGCCGGAGCGCCCAGCTCCTGTGCGGGAAGCCGGTCTGCCCGATCCTGGTGAAGTACCGCGCGTTCGAGCGGACGCTCCCGATGGTCTCGGGCACGACCCTGGACGGCAGCACGCCGCCCGGGGTGTTCGTAGGGAGGTTCGGCTATCCGAAGGTCGCGCTAGGGCCGCTCCTCTCGCCGGTCCACGGCTCGACCGAGCTCCTCGACACGCCGGAGGAGTGGGTCGGCCGGTCGGTGGAAGAGGTCGTCGGCTTTCGCACCGGGCTCGTGCGCGGTACGGTGCGCTATCGGGTGACGGATGCCGACCGCCCGGAGGGGCTCCTAGAGCGGTTCCAGCTTCTCGGGCTCGCGGTCGAGTCCGTCGAGAGCGAGGCGGAGTTCCGGCGACCGCCTCGGGGCCACCTCGCTGTCTCCGAGTCGAGCCCTCCGTTCGGGCCGTCGGCCCCGCTAGAGCGAGTGAAACTGGACGTGAGGAAGGTCGACCCGAACCTCGAACGGCTCAGCTCGGACGTCCACGCGAACGCTCGGGTCGCGGTCGAGGAGCTCTACGACCGAGGGGTCCGGGTGAGCCGGATCCAGCGGGCGTTCAGCGTCGGGGCGCTCGGAAGGCAAGGGCGCCGGCGGCTCGTCCCCACCCGCTGGAGCATCACGGCGGTCGACGACCTCGTCTCGAAGCAACTGCTCGGGACGGTCCGGGACCTTCCCGAGCTCGACGAGGTCCTCCTCTACGCCCTGACCGCGCTCGACAACCGCTGGCTGATCGCCTTCCTTCCCGGGACCTACCGCTACGAGTCGATCGAGACGTGGTACCCGAACACCGTCTGGAACCCTTCCGACCGGGTCGTCATGATGGGCGACCACGAGGGTTACCAGGGCCGGACCACCTACGCGTCGATCGGCGGGTGCTACTACGCGGCCCGGCTCGCGACCGCGGAAGCGCTCGTCCGCCTCGGACGCCAGGCCGGGGTTGTCGTCCTTCGGGAGGTCCACCCCGGAGAGATCCTTCCCCTCGGGGTCTGGAACGTCCGAGAGCATGTTCGGGAGGCGCTGCGTCGCCCTCCCCAACGCCTCAGCGGGCTCGACCAGCTGTTCGCGAAGATGCGGGAGGCGTTCGCCATCCCGCTCGAGCGGTGGCTTCGGACGAGCGCGGTCCTCCACGACGCGAGGACCCAGCGACGGCTCGACGCCTGGCTCGAACCGTCCGCCTGAGCGGCCGGTCGGCCGTCACGGGTATCGAGCACCACACTTCCCGCAGAACGCGTCGCCCGCGACCCGTACCGCGTCGCAGGCCGGGCAGGTCGACGGCCCCCGGGCCGCCCCGCACCCACGGCAGAACGTCTCTCCCGGCATGGTCGGATGGCCGCACGCCGGGCAGCGCTCATGGGCCGCGACCTCCTCCGCAGCCGCGATCGGGTTGGGGGTGGGGCGCCCCCCGACCGTCGCCGGGGCGGAGGTCGGGGACCCGAGCGTCTCGACCTTCCCGCCGACCTGGCGGCGACCGCGAAGCGAAAGCCGGAACGCCTCCGGGTAGTCTCCGCGGTCGAACGCAGCGTGGGCCTGGACGTACA
>Ga0187770_10001194_pt1 | contig 13591 bp, 11 predicted proteins | sample 0116_SJ02_MP02_2_FD_133154 | JGI IMG/M metagenome (GOLD analysis project Ga0187770, IMG submission 133154) | Tropical peat soil microbial communities from peatlands in Department of Meta, Colombia - 0116_SJ02_MP02_20_MG | ecosystem: Environmental > Terrestrial > Soil > Wetlands > Peat | place...
CGCTTTACCACTTCAATGCTCAGGTCCTTACTACGCTCCACGTGCTCATAGCGGAGGCCCAGATGGTGCTCCTGGATCAGTTCAGCGCCTCGCGTTTCTGGGACCAGATCCGGTATTACGGAGCGACGCAGTTCAATTATCTGGGAGCAGTGATACCGATTTTGGCAAAACAACCGGAGAAGAGCAAGGATTTGGACAATCCTGCCCGTATTGCACTGGGAGCCGGGTGTCCTCCGGGCATCATGGAGGAAGTTGAAAAAAGATTCGGCATTAAATGCCTGGAAGGTTTTGGCATGACCGAAATCGGCATCCCTGTTCATGTCATGCCTGATGACAGGCCGAAAGGTTCGTGCGGAAAGGCGATGGATGTCTATGAGATAAAGCTTTTTGACGACAACGACAATGAAGTGCCCGTGGGGGAAATAGGAGAGATCGTATTCCGTCCGCGAGAGCCTTTTATCATGATGTCGGAGTATTACAACATGCCGGAGAAAACGCTGGAGGCTTTCCGCAACCTTTGGTTTCACACGGGCGATCTGGCAAAACAAGATGCGGACGGCTACTTCTACTTTGTGGACAGGAAAAAGGATGCCCTTCGAAGAAGAGGGGAAAACATTTCATCCTTCGAGGTGGAAAGAGCGATCAACAGCCATCCCAAAGTCTTGGAATCGGCGGCCGTTGCCGTCAAGTCCGAACTTGCGGAAGACGAAGTCAAGATATGCGTCGTGCTCAAACTCGGGGAGAGTCTCACCCCGGAAGAGTTAATCCACTACGCCATTGACAGGATGCCATACTTTGCAGTGCCGCGCTATGTCGAATTCATGGACAGCCTGCCTAAGACCCCAACAGAAAGAACTCAGAAGTATTTGTTGAAACAGGCCGGGATCACGCCCAATACGTGGGACCGGGAAAAGGCAGGAATCCGTGTAACCAGATGACAATGAAAGGCGGGGCATATGTCAAAAGGCAAACTTGCACTTTCAAGAAAGATAACGATCCAGGTTCCTGATGACGTGCTGGAGCAGGATCTTCTGAGTTTCAAACGCCAAGCGTTGGAACTGGGCGCAAACATGGCCGAGATCATCGAGGCCGGCTGGGTGGAGGTCGATGAAAGAGTCCGGCTCAAATGCTCCGTCCCACTGTGTCCGCATTACAACCATTGCCTTTTCTGCCCTCCTAACACGCCTCCTGTGGACTTCGTGCGGAACGTCGTGAGACGGTACTCCCGGGCACTTCTTTTTGCCGCAGACGTGATCCCGCCCGAGGAATTCTCGGACCGCTCAATACAACGTGAGGCTTTCTCGAAATGGACCACAAAAGTTTTGGAAGTGGTCGCTACAATCGAAACCCAGGCGCTGGCAAGCGGCTATTACCTGGCTATGGGGTTTAGCTCCGGGGGTTGCAGAAGGACTCTGTGCGGCCAAGAAAGATGCCTCAATCTTCAGGGAGGCAAGTGCCCATTTCCGCTCAAGGCCCGTCCTTCCATGGAGGGCATGGGAATCGACGTCTTTCGTCTGGTGACAAAGGTTGGATGGGATATCTATCCGATTTACAGAAGTGTAGACCCTAAGGTGGTTCCCCGGGCCTTAGCCGTAGGGGTTGTTTTCATCCACTGAAACTAAATGACCATATCGCCCCCCTGATCCGGATTCGCGAAAGGGAACTCATATGGGTAAAAAGATTGTAGTGCTGGGAACAATGGATACCAAAGGCGAACAGTTGCAGTTGCTCAAAGATAAGATCGCCTCTCAAGGGCATGATGCCATCATAATGGATCTTAGCATGGGAGGCCGCCCACGTGTTCAAGCCGATATCTCCTCTAATGAAATTGCCGGGTTGATGGGCAAGGGCCTCAATGAACTCATGGCTTCCAAAGATCGTCTTACGGTGACAAATATCATGAGTGCAGGGGCGCAGCAAAAGGCGCTGGAGCTTCTGTCCAAAGACGGTCTTCACGGCATTGTCGCTCTGGGCGGCTCTACCATGGCATTGATCGGCTCGCAGGTCATGTCCAAGCTGCCCTTCGGCATACCCAAAATCATAGCCACTCCTGCGGCCATGCCGGTTTACGTAGGGACATGGTTTGGAGCGACCGATCTGGTTGTCATGCAATTGATCATGGAAATTGCCGGTATGAACGATCTGGTCAAAAACGTCATCAGCCAGGTTGCAGGAGCTATCTCAGGCATGGTGGAAAGTGCATTGGACTACAGGTCGTTGAAACTCCCTTATCCGTCAATTGCTGTTACTGAACTGGGCTTTTCAGATCAATGCGCCAAGTACGTGGAAGAGCTTCTCGAAAAAAAAGGGTATCACGTTTTCCCTATCCATGCGCAGGGAACAAGCGACCGAGCCATGGACAGGCTGATATCCCAGGGGTTCTTTGACGGCGTTGTGGAAATCGTCCCGGCGGGCCTAATCGAGGCCAGGTTCAAAGGGAACAGGGCCGCCGACATGACAAGACTGGATGCCGCCGGTCAGAGAGGCATCCCACAGGTTTGGGCGCCCTGCTGTTTGAACCTGACGGGGGCTGGCCCCACTCGATTCAACAGAGACAAATACCTCGCATCGGGCAAAGTGCTCCAAATTGATGAAATGAGGGCCATGACCCGTTTTCCTGTCGATGAGATGCTTATCGGGGCGAGACTCTACGCTGAGAAGATCAACAAAGCGAGGGGGCCTGTTAAGTTGGTTATCCCACTAAAAGGGTGGTCTTCGTTGGACGCTCCAGGAAGCATTCTTCATGATCCCGAGGAAGATCGCCTTTTTGTTGACGAGCTGAAAAATAACCTCCAAAAGCCGGTAGAAATTGAAGAGGTGGACGCAAACCTCGAGGAATTCAAAACTGCCGAAGCCCTTGTAAACAGCCTGGATGCGATGATGGGTGTGCAAGGAAAGGTGCTTTTGTAAAACTTTCCTTATAATCTTATAAGCAAATCGCTCTTTTTTGATTTGAATTGCTTGATATATCCTAAGGCTGACGAAGGATTTTCTCTCTTATTTTCGTTTCTTTTCTCCCTTCAAGCGCATTTCCTGTTCTGTTCTGTGTGAGCCGTCAGAGTCAATGTTAACGCTGGAGTTAGCCCAATTGGCCGCTCCACATTTTCAACAAGAATCATGATTCCTTATTTACTGACCTCAGTCATTTACGAGAAGCACCATCGTGGATGCCCGAACAGAAAGCAAGTGACTAATGTCCAAGGATACAGCCGGGCTTTCTAGAAAGATCTCCCTTCAGGTGGTTGATGAAGTGCTGAAGCGGGATCTTTCGGCCTTCAAGCAGAAAGCTTTGGAACTGGGCGCAAGCATGGCCGAAATCATCGAGGCCGGCTGGGTGGAGATAGATGAGAGGGTCCGGCTCAAATGCTCCATTCCCCTGTGCCCGTATTATAACAAGAACCCCTACTGCCCTCCTAACGGGCCTTCCCTGGACGTTGTACGAAAAGCTCTGGATAGATACTCTCGAGCGCTGCTTTTCGCCTTCGATGTGATACCTCCCGAGGAATTTTCAGACCGAGCCTTGGAACGTGACGCTGTGGCGAATTGGGCAAGGAAATCGATGGAAGTGGCTGTAAAAATCGAAACCGTGGCGTTTGGCAGCGGCTATCACCTCGCTATGGGGTTGGCACAGGGTAGTTGCATGAAGGCCCTGTGCGGGCTGCAAAAATGCTTGGTCCTCGATGGGGGCAAGTGCCCATATCCACTCCGAGCCCGCCCTTCAATGGAAAGTGTGGGAATCGATGTTTATCGGCTCGTGACAAGGGTCGGATGGGATATCTACCCGATATACAGGAGTGTGGATCCCAGGGTAGTCCCCAGGGCCTTATCCGTTGGGATCGTTTTTGTTCATTGATAAGGAGCAGGAGTATGGACAGGTGGATCTATTGGTTCGATGAACTGGGTCAGGAACTCAATGATTTTGTCGGCAAAAAGTGTGCGAACCTTGGCGAAATGACCTGCATGGGGTTACGGGTCCCTCCCGGTTTTGCTCTTTCCTTGAAGGCCTGTACGGATTTCATGACCCTTTCCGGAGCGGAGGGAGAGATCAAAGCTTACCTGGACAAGGCCGGGCCAGATCTTCACCGCATTGAGGCATTGAACGAGGCGAGTGCGGACTTGCGCAATATAGTGGACTCAAAAGAAATCCCAGGCGAAATCAGAGAGGCTATTGTGTCCTGTTACCAGCAGCTGTGCGCGAGATGCAACACTCCCGATGTGGCCGTTTCGGTTCGATCTGCAGGAGCTAAAAGCTATCCCGGACAATATGAAACTCACCTTAATGTGAGAGGGGAATCAGAAGTAACCAGTAAAGTGAAAAAGGTCTGGTCGAGCGCATTCAATCCCAGATCTATTGCCGCCAGGAAGCGTGCCGGCCTGCCCCTGCACAGCGATCCCATCGGCGTAGCAGTACTCAAGATGGTGAATGCTCGATGCGCAGGAGTGCTGTTCACGGCCGATCCCAACACAGGAGATCACTCGAGGATGATAATCGAAGCCAACTGGGGTTTGGGAGAAAGTGTGGTCGGCGGTCAAGCCATGCCGGACGTGTTCATAGTGCAAAAAGACAATCTGGAAATCATTGAAAGGAGGCTCGGCGATAAAGGACGGGTTGTAAAGTGTCATTATCAGGGGGTAGTTGAAGAACAGGCATCAGAGGAACAGAAGTGCGCTTTTTGTTTAACCGATGAAGAAGTCGTGGAAATCGGCAGGTTGGGAAAAGTACTGGAAGAACGCTTCAAGGTTCCGCAGGATGTCGAATGGGCGGTGGAGTGTGACCAGGCGTGTCCTGAAAGCGTGATCCTTTTACAGACACGCGCAGGAGTCATCGCCCAGAAAGCTGACCCGGTGGATCAGGTAATTAACCTGATGATCGGACGGTTCAGCTCTTGACGAGGGCCGGCAAAGGGCTCGTGGTCGGGGATCAGCGCGCACACTGATTAAAGAAAGGAGCATTTATGAAGTACTATCAAAAGTTGACATTATTACTGGCTTTAATTTGGGGCTTCATTGCAATTCAACGCATCGTTATCGCCATTATTATGCCTGCAATTCAGGCAGATATGAAGTTCAACTACACCAAAATAGGTCTGATCATTTCTATTACCGGATTCGTATGGGCCTTCGGCACGATCATCTGGGCGAGCATTGGGGATAAATACGGCCGGCGTCCGGTCATAGCGGCCTGTGCGATCCTTGCTTCGATTTTTTCCTTCGCCACAGGTTTGGTGCAAAATCTTGCCCAGATGCTGGCAGTCCGGGGAATTCTCGGGTTTTTTGAAGGCGGTCCCTGGGGGCCTGCGGTTTCCACAGTAGCAGAAGAAGCGCCGGAAAATAAGAGGGGTGTTCTGGTGAGTCTAATACCCGCCTGCTTTTTTCTCATTGGTGTATGCATCGGCCCCATGATAGCGGTCAAGATCCTTCAAACAAGCGGCTCCTGGCGCACGGTCTTTTACCTTATTTCAATACCCGGCGTTATCCTTGCTCTAATCTGCGCATTTTTTATGCATGAGCCTAAATCCGTAGACGAAGTGATAAAGGCTCGCAAAGCGGGAGAGATAAAGGAAGTATATCACCACGGTCATAAGGTCAAGCTGAGCGACGTTCTTAAATATAAGAACGTGATTGTTTCCACTGTCAACAGCATACCGGTAATGGCCTGGCTCTGGATTTACAGCGGTTTTTCGGCGTTGTTCCTGGCCAAGGTCCATAACATAAACATTGAAGGCATCGGTCTGATTATGTCCGCATCGGGTCTGGGTGGATTCATCGGCATGGTGGCGATAGGGCATCTTTCCGACAACATTGGGCGCAAGGCCTCCATCATTATCACGGGGTTCCTTTGCTGCGTGTCCGGTCTTGCCATCATAGCCTTGCCCGTGGGAAGTTCCATAGCGGTTTTCAGCATCCTTTACTTTTTCTGGGGCATGTTTGGCGGGGCTTTTTTCCCCCTGTATCTGGGAACTTTGCCTACGGAAGCCGTACCCCGCGAGTTTGCTGGAACGGCAGTGGGCGTTCCTACGGCTGTAGGTGAGATCATTGGGGCGGCTATTATGCCGACGATTGCCGGAGCGCTTGCCGACGCTTTCAGTCTTTACGCCCCCATGTGGATGGCATCAATAGCCGGACTGGCGATCGTGCTGGTTTCTCTGGCCTACGTCGAAACCGCTCCGCGCAAGGTTGCCAAAATGGCGAGGAAACCAACGCGAGACGATCACATACTCAAACCTTTCAGGGGCCATCAAGCTTCCTGAATCGGAACGGTGGCATTTTTTCTCGGCCCGGCCGATCGTCGATCAAGGCGATCGGCCGGAGGAAGAAGCGGACGGGTGTGGTTTGGCAGATCCTGGAAACTCACAAAGCATTGGAGGGAACTATGTTACATGATGCGTATGGTCTAACCTTTTATGAATTCGATGATGAGAAAGATCCCAAAGAGTACGACGTGCTCCTGTGCGACGTGGTCCACGGGAGGCCGCCCATGAAGCCTGCTTACATGGGGATAGGCTGGTATTGGTATCACCACGGCATCAGAAATGGGGCGGAAACCTTGTGCCTGCCTTCAACCCACGGCTGGGACGGACGGTTTGTCAACGGCTATCCTTATATTACGGCCATTCGCACCACACCTGAGGAGGCAAAGGCCCGGGAACCCATATTCAGAGAAAAAATAAGGCCCTTTCTTGAAGACTTCGATTCCGTCTGGAACCCCTTGAAGGCGGACCTGCTCAACACTTACAAAACAGCAAAAGAGTCACGGGGGCTCAGGGAATGGAATGACATCAGAAAGCTGGCCAACCATGAGTTGCTTAATTTTTTCCTCGATTACGCATACATCATAAACAGGAAGGAAGGCGAAACCCATTTCTTTATGCTCATGGCCGCCTATTACATAAGCGGAATGTTTCAGGAGATGTGGCACAACATATTCAGCGTCGAACCGAGCATTGACCCGAATTTCCACACGCTGATGTCAGGTTTCGAGGCAATGGACATCACTTTCACCCGGGAGATCTGGAAGCTGGGCAGGATGGCGGTGGAAATGGGACTCGAGCCGGTCTTCAAGAACAATGAAGATGCCGAGGTGATCGAGAAGCTCAAAGGGAGCGAAAAGGGCAGGCAGTGGGCTGCCGCCTACCACAATTTCCTCCTTGAACATGGATGGAGAGCGGATCGGATGCACGCATACGATTATCCCACATGGCTTGAGAAGCCGAGTATCGGGATAGCGCGAGTAAAGTTTATGATGGCCGAGGAGGCGTTCCCGTTTGACGCCAACCGTGAGCGTGTGAACAAAGCAAGGCTGGAGGCGGAGAAGGAGATTCTGACCAAAGTGCCGGAACTGCAAAGAGAAGCTTTTGGGCTCCTGATGAAAGGGGCCCAGAAAGCAGCCTACTGGAGCGAGGACCACGGCTACTACTGTGACTTCTACGTCGGCGCGATGGGCAGGTGGATTCTCACCGAGTTTGGCAGGAGATTTGCCGAGGCCGGATCTATTGACGATCCGGAGGATATACATTACCTGCACCCAAATGAAATACGAAAGGCCGCAGTGCCAATGGGGAGGGTAAATCTGCGGCACTATGTTGAACCCCGCAAGCAACGACACAAGGAGTTACTCGAAATCGAGCCGGCTCCATTTTATGGGGACATCAGCAAGGCCCAGCTCATATTGCGAAGCGATCCGACTCTTCTGGTTTCCACACAGCTTCCTATCGTAAGAGAGGAGCTCAAAGCAGATCTCTACGGCGCATCGGCTGCACCGGGCATGGTCGATGGCGTTGCCAGGGTGATTATGAGGTCCGAAGACCTCTTCCAGGTCCAGCCAGGCGAGATTCTCGTGGCGCCCGGAACCTCGGCGGCATGGACGGTTGTTTTCAGCGTAATCAAAGGACTTGTGACTGACGGCGGCGGTTTCCTGTCACATCCCGTCATCATGGCGCGGGAATTTGGTCTGCCCTGCGTTTCCGGTTGTGTCGAGGGCACGCAGAAAATCAAGACCGGCCAGCGCATACGGGTGGACGGCAACCTCGGAGTTGTCTACATCTTGGACAAATAACCAATGAATAATTTATAGATTATGGATTGAGCAATTCAGATGGGGTCCCCCGACCCCATCTGAAGATTAGAATTTCAATTGCTAAATCCCCAAAATTCTCTAACGGGCGCAATTCGACCGGCCAGAACTGATTGTGAATAGTGAATTGTGAGCAGCGAACGGAAAACGCCCGTTGCTAATCACAAGTCACGAATTTGCAAAGGGATTCATCTGCGTCTGTCGAACGCCATTCAGCGAGGGTAGACGAAAAATGACATTTGCCGAAAAGGTGAACCCAGCTCGAACCGCGCTTCTCATCATCGATATGCAGAAAGACTATTGCTGCGAAGGCGGCAGCTTTGACCGGCGAGGGTTCGACACCAGGCCTGCGAGGGAACTCGCATCTCGTCTCAATCTGTTTCTGGAAAAGGCCCGGAAAGTTTTGTCGTGGATTGTCCACATAAAGATGACGAAAATTGCCGAACTCGGGTCGGAAGCCAGCGCCGAACATTACAGCCGCCTCGGAATTAAGAGGATGTACGATCCTTCCTATTCCGAATTCTTCGAGATAGTTCCCCTGGAAAATGAGATAGTCATTCCCAAATATACATACTCAGCTTTTTTTGCCACTTACCTCGATCAGTACTTGCGATCGCACGCGGTAAGAACTTTGATCCTTACAGGGATTGCCACCAACGCCTGTGTTGAGGCGGCAGCAAGAGATGCGTTCGTAAGAGATTATCATGTGGTCGTGCCGCGCGATCTGACAGAAGGCAGCAGCCCCGAAGCGAAGGAGGCGTCCCTGAAAAACATCGATTTATTCTTTGGTGAAGTCATTGAGTCACCTGTCCTTCTAAACTGCTGGGGAGTCGAAGGCCAAGACCTGCGTGCGAACTCGCACCACCACATGCCGTAACCTGCGCATCCGGCCATGATACAACGTTTGGAAGTATGAATCACCCGTTCACGTATAATCGCAATGTACGCGAATAGACCGGATGGTTCTCAAGTCCCGGCTTTAGGGTCCTGGGAATGGCGGATAGGTTGATTATTAACGATCCTTAAACAATTTTTTATATAGATCGGAGGTTTTCCAAAGATGTTTGAAAAAGCGTATATCCCTTTCGGCGGATACTACAGCAGCCCCTTTTGCAGGTGGCAAGGGAGCTTTTCAAATCAGAACTCGATCGTGCTTGGCGCCGAAACGGCCAAAAGATGGCTTGTGTCCAAAGGCTGGGAGCCGTCGATTTTTGACTACACTTTTTTCGGAATAACCGTGGGCCAGCACAGGTGGTTCTTTGGAGGCACGTGGGCCAACGCGATCATAGGCGCTGAAATACCCGCAGTCAACATCATGCAGGCATGTTCGACCGGAACGACATGCGTCTACAACGCCGCTCAGGCAATCGAACAGGGTCAAATCAACACGCCTATGTGCTTGATGGTGGACCGATGCTCTAACGGTCCACACACTGTATGGCCAAACCCTGACGGCCCCGGCGGCGAAGTGACTTCCGAAAACTGGAACCTCGATAACTTTAACTACGACCCTGCAACCGGACAGGCTATGATTCGCACAGCCGAAAACGTGGCAACGATGGCCGGCCTGACCCGTCAACAGGCGGACGAATTAGCACTGCGGCGTTACGAACAATACCTGGATTCGCTCAAAGACGGCCGGGCGTTCCAGAAGCGGTACATGTTCCCGGTTGAGGTTAAGGTCTCGCGCAAAAAGTCAGTGGTGGTCGAGGCTGACGAAGGGATCATTCCCTGCACAAAGGAGGGACTGGCCAATCTGAAGCCCGTTTTGGAGGGAGGCATTCACACATTTGGCTCGCAAACGCACCCGGCAGATGGGAATGCGGTGATTCTTGTCACCACGAAGGATCGCGCCAAGAGCATGAGCAGTGATCCCGCGATTTCGATTCGTGTGCTCTCTTATGGATTTTCGAGAGCCAAAAAGGCTTACATGCCCGCAGCGCCGGTCCCGGCGGCAAAAATGGCGCTTGAAAATGCCGGGATCGGCATCAAAGACGTGTCGGTTATCAAGACGCACAATCCCTTTGCCGCAAATGACCTCTTTTTCGCGAAGGAATATGGCATTGACCTAAATAGCTTCAACAATTATGGTTCTTCGTTGATTTTCGGGCACCCGCAAGCGCCCACCGTCCCGCGGCTGATCATCGAAGGAATTGAAGAGGCTGTTATCCGGGGCGGCGGCTATGTCCTGATTGCCGGTTGTGCGGCAGGCGACACCGCTGCCGCACTTGTGATGAAAGTGCAATGAACTGAGATGAGCTATCACCTGAAAGATAAACAGTTGCCTTATGGAGCAAATATTTCGCAACATCTTTGACCTGGCGTTACCTTTTCTTGATACACGGGAAAATGAAGAGCACACCAGAATCGCATATGACTTTGCCGTGCGGCTGCTTCATGCGGAGGGAGGCGATCCTGACGTGGTGTTGCCTGCGGTAATTCTTCACGATGTGGGCTGGAAAAGTGTTCCTGAAGATCTGCAACTCACCGCTTTCGGTCCTTTCGCCAATGATAAGGATCTTAACAGGCTCCATGAGCGGGAAGGAGCAAGAATTGCCGGCGAGATACTGGAGAAGGTGAATTATCCGCCTCATCTCATACAAGAAATTACGGCAATCATCCTGGGACATGACTCCACAAAAGAAGCAATTTCCGTTAATGATGCTATTGTCAAGGATTCAGACAAATTGTGGCGTTATTCCAAACATGGACATGATACTAATTTCAAGCGCTTTGCAATGACGTACCAACAGTACCTGGACCGCCTGAAAAACAACCTGGATGGCTGGTTATTAACCGCGACCGGCAAAAGTATAGCCGGGGAACTGTTGCGGTCACTTGAGCAGGCATTGAATTGAATACATTTTGTTAAAGATATTTAAGTTTTTTTGATTTGATTCTCCAAAAGGGTGTATGCAAAATTCAATGTGGAGAAATCGTGATGAAATACTATGCAATAGAATCCGAATACGGCATTGAGAACCTTGGGGTATTTGAATGCAATGAGCCGAAGCCCGGTTTTGGGCAGGTGCTGGTCAAGATGAGGGCTACATCGCTAAATTACCGGGACCTCCTTGTGATTAGCGGCAAATACCCCAACCTGTCGCTTCCGCTGATCCCATTTTCCGATGGGGCAGGCGAAGTTGTGGAAGTCGGCCAAGGGGTCTCCCGGTGGAAGCCCGGAGATAGAGTGGCTGGCATTTTTTTTCAAAAATGGCTGGCTGGAAAGCTTGACGAGGTCAAAGTAAATTCGGCGCTTGGGGGAGCTGTCAACGGCGTTCTGGCCGAGTTTGTGGTGTTTAATGAAGAAGGGCTGGTAGCCGTCCCTGCGCATCTTTCTTATGAGGAGGCAGCAACTCTTCCCTGCGCAGCCGTTACGGCTTGGAATGCGCTTACCAGCGGCGGACTTACTTGCGGCCAGAGCGTTTTGACATTGGGCAGCGGAGGCGTATCGACTTTTGCCATCCAACTGGCGAAGGCAGCCGGCGCCAGGATTATTGCTACATCGAGCAGCGACCGGAAGCTTGAGCAAATGATGAAAATGGGGGCAAGCGATGGGATCAACTACAAGGCCGTGAGGGATTGGGAAAATCGTGTGATCGAGCTCACCGAGGGCGCCGGTGTTGATCTTGTGGTTGAGGTGGGGGGTGTCGGAACGTTCGAAAAATCTTTGCGGGCCGTTCGCCTTGGCGGGCACGTCAGCCTTGTTGGGGTGCTTTCAGGGTCGTCAGGCGAGGCCAACCCAACGGCGGCTATTAGAAAGAATGTGAGAATGCAGGGGATTTTCGTTGGTTCCAAAGAAATGTTCGAGGCAATGAACCGTGTAATCATATTCCACGGGATCAAGCCGGTTATCGACCGCGTTTTCCCCTTCGTATCGGTTAAAGAAGCTCTTAACCACATGAGAAGTGGGGCACATGTCGGCAAGGTTGTTGTAGGTTTTTGAGCACTTTCTGAAGCTATAGGAAGCTTAGTTGAAAAAATGCTTGAAATGTGATACCTTCTGTTAACTATAGAAAGAGCAACCATAGATGAGCGTGGATCTGCTATTTGTTTGCGTGAGAAATCGTGTTCGAAGTCCTTTTTCACAGTTTCTTTTTGGAAAAATGTTGAAAGAAAAAGCAAACGGGTTAGCTGAAAGGGTGAAGGTGTCCTCTGCCGGATTCTGTCCTGCAAGACTGCTGGATAAGGTTAGCCAGGGAGCACATCAGCATTCCTGATCCTTTTTTCGGCACTTCCATCAGTGAAATTACCCTGGAAGAGCTCGTGAAAAGGGGAATCGATCCGCCAACAGGGTGGACATCAAGAGGATTAATACCCGACGACGTGGACGATTCCAGATTGATTGCGGTATCTCTATCCGAACAGAAGGAAGTGTTGTTGGATCTCTTTCATGAAGCAAGCTTTTGGTGGTATTGCGAGGAAAACCCGGATTATGTGAGTAAGATACTTTGGGACCTGGAAGAAGCTTTGATTGCGGCGTTCCCCGGAATTCCGGAACGGCTTGGCATAAAAGCAGGGATCGCTTGAAAGAATAGCTTGATCTGAAGACCCTGGGAGGAGAATTGTGTTAACCCCTGATAAAGAGGTCACGGATATCCTGTTTGAAATGGGGGGAGACTCCTTGAGGATGTGTTACCAGTGCGGAACATGCTCCGGACTGTGCCCCTGGAACTCGGTCAAGTCTTTTTCAGCTCGCAAACTTATGCGCCAGGCCCAACTGGGAGTAATCGAATTCACCGATGAAAAAATATGGTCGTGCGCCGCCTGTGGCTCATGCACTGTGCGATGTCCGCGCGGCGTCAATCTTATCGATGCAATGAAGGCATTTCGTAGAGTAATAACCGAGTTGGAACTGGCGAAAATTCCCGATCCGCTCCGGCTGGCGGTAAAGAATATAACTTATCTCGGCAATCCTCTCGGAGAAACTGATGCCAAGCGCAAGAACTGGTGGCAGGACGGCGGCGTCAAGCCGTATGAATCAGGGCAGGAATACCTGTTTTTTGCCTGTTGTATCGCCGCGCTGGATCCTTCTGTCAAGAGGATATCCACATCTATTGCGGGGATTCTCGGCAAGGCCGGCGTCAGCTTCGGCATTGGGGAAATGGAGAAATGCTGTGGGGAGAGTGTGCGCAAAGCTGGATTCGAATCGGTCTTTACGGCTCTTGCAGAAAGCAACATAGGAAACTTTGCCGCTGTCAGGAATGTGATCACTGCGTCTCCACATTGCTATTATACGTTCAAGAAGGAATACCCCGAACTTGGCTCTCAGTTCACGGCTATCCATTATTCACAACTGGTGGATCGATTAATTCAAGACGGAAAGCTGCCCTTGTCAAAGCGAATCGAGAAAAGAGTAATATATCACGACTCGTGCTATCTTGGCCGACATAATGATGAATATGAGGCGCCTCGTCGGATTCTTAAGGCGATTCCCGGGATGGAGCTGATCGAATTCCCTGAGAACAGGAAAAACGCGTTATGCTGCGGTGGCGGAGGCGGTAGAATCTGGATGGA
>Ga0187770_10001195_pt1 | contig 13586 bp, 14 predicted proteins | sample 0116_SJ02_MP02_2_FD_133154 | JGI IMG/M metagenome (GOLD analysis project Ga0187770, IMG submission 133154) | Tropical peat soil microbial communities from peatlands in Department of Meta, Colombia - 0116_SJ02_MP02_20_MG | ecosystem: Environmental > Terrestrial > Soil > Wetlands > Peat | place...
ATAGCCTTTATTCCGGTGGCAATAGGTTCTGTTATCCTCTTTCTTTTATACGGATCGGGAGGATCCCTATCGACGGGATAATAATCTGCCGCTTTAACATCGCCCTTTCCGTCAATCGGTGTACCGTCTCCACCGATTATTCTGCCGAGAAGTTCCCTTCCTACAGGTATTTCAAGTTTTCTTCCAAGGTTAAGTATGCGATTACCAGGGGATATTCCCTTGACTTCTCCAAGAGGCATTATCAATGTTTTGCTGTCTTTAAATCCAACAACTTCAGCCTTCAGATTTTCTTTTGTTTTGCATTTAATATCTATCTGGCAGACGTCACCTATTGAGGCGAAAGGGCCGATGGATTCTATTGAAATCCCAACAACATCGCTGACCCTTCCGATTGTTTTGATGGGAACGACTCTCTCAAGGGATTTTTCATATTTTTCAAAAACATCTTCTGTTTTTATTTCATAATCATCAATGAGAGTTTCAGACATAATTAACTACCTTTATCATCCGTCAATGATACTTCTGCATTCTGAGACTCTCCGCCTTCAATTTTTTTTTCGGTAACTTCCAGTTTTCTTTCAGGCATCTTACCCTGAACAATTATCGGTCTATAATATTTGATTTTATTTTCAATTTCTTCAAGCTGGGTCGACAATTTGGCATCTATCTCTCCTATATCAGTCTCTATATACACGCCACCCCTGTCTACAGAAGGATCCTCAAGTATTTTGACTTCAGGCATTCCTTCGATCATCTTTATTAATTCTGCCTTATGCTTTGTAACAAAATCGAAATCATTGATGTTAACATGGATAAAAACTGTCATAGCACCCCGCACAAGTTTCAGTGCTTCTTTGACATTGTTTATCACTAATTTATTGTCTTCTTCACTCATTCTTTTAACTATTTTTCTCACCATTGTCATGACCAGGTTGATAATCTGCCTTTCACTGTTTACAAGGATCTTTTCCCTTTCTTTTATTGTAGCACCGATTATGGAATGAAGCCTTTCCACAGCGTTTTTTACCTCTTCACTTCCTTCCCTGAATCCATCATCTCTTCCTGCTTCATAAGCATCCTTTCGAGACTGACTTTTTATCCTTTCAGCTTCCTCCTCAGCTTTCTTTACTATTTCTGCACTCTGTTCTTTAGCCTCGAGTAGAATTTTTTCGGCTTCAGATGCCTGCTGGCCTATTGCTGCATCTTTGTCCTCCATAGATTTTTTAATTCTTTCAAAGGCATTCTTCTCAGCTTCCTTTAATATGGCTTCAGCATCTAACTCGGCTTTTTTTATGATTTCATCCGATTCCCTCTGGCTGGTATCCAATCTGGTCGCAATTTCCGTTTCCAAATTTTTAATCTCATTATGCAGGTCATCAATCCTTCTCGTAGATTCATCAACATCCTGTTCTTTAGTTTTTCTGAAAACTTTCGGCGCCTGGACAACAAACTTGGTACTTTCAATTAGATATTGGCCGGACCTCAGTATCTTGGCATGGACATCGTTGTATGAATTTTCCATACTTATCCCCCGAAAAGATGTTATACGATAATTTCGTCCTCAGCATTCCTTGAAAGTACAATTTCGCCCTGCTCTTCAAGTTTCCTGATGATATTAACTATTTTCTGCTGAGCCTCTTCGACGTCTTTCAATCTTATTGGACCCATATATTCCATGTCTTCCTTGAGCATCTGGGCTGCCCTTTTAGACATATTTCTGTAAATCTTATCCTGGACCTCAGGGTCTACAGCCTTAAGTGCTTTGGCAAGATCTGATGTGTCAACATGTCTCAAAACTTTCTGAATAGACCTGTCGTCAAGAGTAATAACATCCTCGAATACAAACATCTTCTTTTTGATCTCTTCGGCAAGGTCAGGATCATCCTCTTCAAGGGCTTCGATAATGTTCCTCTCAGTTGATCTGTCAGCATTATTAAGTATAGCCACAACAGAATCAATTCCTCCGGCTGATGTATAATCCTCGCTGGCAAGCGTGGAGAGTTTCCTCTCCAGCACCCGTTCAACCTCACGTAATATTTCCGGTGAAGTCCTGTCCATTGTAGCAATTCTCTTCGCCACGTCTGCCTGAATTTCATGAGGCAGTGCGCTGATAATATGAGCCGCCTTCTGTGAATCCAGATAAGAAAGGATGAGGGCTATCGTCTGCGGGTGCTCATTTTGTATGAAGTTTATAAGGTGTACAGGATCTGTTCTTCTTATAAAATCAAAAGGTTTTGTCTGTAAAGAAGATGTAAGCCTGTTTATAATATCTACTGCCTTTTGAGTTCCAAGTGCTCTTTCAAGGACTTCCCTTGCATAATCAACGCCGCCGTTTACAATGAAATCCTGGGCCATCATTAATTCCTGGAATTCCATTAAAACCTGGTCCCTTTCCTCGGAATCGACCTTATCGATTCTGGCTATCTCGAATGTCAGCTCCTCAACCTCGTCCTCCTTGAGGTGCTTGAAAATATCAGCAGAAACTTCAGGGCCGATAGATACCAGAAATACAGCTGCTTTTTCCCTTCCTGTAAGAGCTTTTTTCTTTTCCCTTTTTCCAGTGGTTTTACCCTTATGAGTAACCCCTCCAGTTTGTTCCGCAGTAGCCATCAAATCCGGAGTCCCAGATTGTGTGATTTTATTATCAGCCATATATTCCTCCTATTCCTCTGCAAGCCAGGTTCTGATAAGGCGGGAAACATCGTCAGGCCTTTCCCTGGAAATATTGATAGCATTTTCCAGGAGTTCGGCCCTTGCTTTCTCTTCTATGGAAAGCTCCACTGTTGCAGCTTCTTCCTCTGCAGCTCTTAATGCCGCTTCTCTCATAGCCTGCTGCTGGCGAGCTATCTCTTCTTCTCTAAGTCTTCTTCTTCTTTCAAATTCTCTTGCAAAGGCTCTGTAAGCGAGTGTCGCCAGGAAGAGTAAGAACAGTACAATAATCGAAGCCAGGAGAGTTCTTCTCAGCTGGATCTTTTTCCTTATATTTTCGTTATCCTTTTCAAAATCTTTTGTATGATCAAATGCTATCGACCTGACGACAACTTCATCACCGCGCCTTGCATCATAATTAACAGCGCCTTTAAGCCAATCCTCATATCCCTTCAGGCTTATATCGTCAACTGGATGATAAACCCTTGCAACAATACCGCCATTGGTAATTATAGGGTCTCCATCGTCTTTCCTGAGTATTTCCCATATTCCGTCTATAGCCACAGCTACAGAGATTCTCTTGATTTCGTAAGGGGCTTTCTCTTCGATGATTTTTTCTTTACTGTTTTGATAATTTACAATATCCTCATTCTTCTGGTAATGGGTAAAATGGTCCATTTTATCCTTTAATGCCGGTGGAATATTATTCTCTACGCCTGCAGGTCCTTCAGGCACATAAGCCGGCCCCTGAAAGTCCTCCTTGGTTTCCTTTTGACTTACCGGAATATTAACCTCATTAGAGCTGTTGTCATAAGAAAGAAGAGGGTCCCTCTCCCTGACGACTGTTGGAATTATTTTGTCAGCCTCAGTTTTTTTCTTGGTCCAGTCGAATTCTATATCAGCGGAAACAACAAGTCGCTCGGGACTTATTGACTTGGTCAGTTCCCCTCTGATTTTTGCAATAAGTATGGCCTGTTCCCTTTCTTTTATTTTCAGGTGTTCTCGAGCCAGTTTCATGGCTTCCGAACCTTCATCAGGTATTAAAAGATCAGAAAGGACATTTCCTTTATTGTCTACCACTACAATATTTTCAGGCTTTAAATTAGGGATGCCGTAAGCAACAAGATTTACTATACCTTTTACCTTGCTTTTATTTTCAGCTAAATCGGTATAGGGTTTAGGGGTTATTAGCACAGAAGCCGTTGTCGGAGACTGGTAATCTGAATACAGCGATTCTTTAGGAAAACTCACTTCAATGGAGACATCTTCAATATCATCAAGACTTTTCAGGTGTTTTACCATTTCACCGATTATGGCCCTCTGCAGGTTTACATTCCGTTCAAAATCAGTAGTGGTAAATTTCTCAGTATCGAACAATTCCCAACCCTTGACATTGGATGGAATTATCCCTTCCTGTCCGAGCCTCATTCTGATATTGCGACTTTGAGCTTCATCGCTTAGAAGCACATATTTGTCATCTTTTGTCTCGAATCTGATATTCCATTCAGTCAGTTTTTTTGTAACCCTGGCATATTCTTCAGCCGAAAGCGGGGATTTGTAAAGCATAGAAAAAGTCTGTCTTGTTGAAAAGCTTGTCAGGAATATTACTGAAACAAGGACACCCAGGAGTATTAAGATCAATATTGCCTTCTGAATCAGGGTCAATTTATTAAAGATATCCTGGAGCCTCTTTAAAATTTCACTAAAATTCGGCATCTTCCCCTCCTCCCGAATTCTATCTTAACATCATTATGTCATTATATGCTTTTATCGCTTTTTCAGTTATGCTCTTTAAAAAAGATAACGACATCCTTGCTTTTTCCGACGCTATCATGACCTCGTGAACATCGACTTTTTCCGGGTTTAAAACCATTTGCTCCTCGAGATCGTCATATTCATTAACCAGAGAATCAGTTTTATTTACGGCGTCTATTAATATCTGGGAGAAAGTGGCTGCATTTTTATCAGCTTTGGGCTGCATTACCCCGTTTTCATTGAAATGAAGGTCACTTGTAGTTTTCAGTCCGGGATTATTTCCCGTAACCTGGTCTCTTGAAAAGATCTGCATCTTTCCCCTCCTGTACGTAGTAATTTTTTAACTACTATAATTATGACTAAATTTTTTAATATTGCAAGCTTTTTTTAAATTTTTTTTTATTATTTGCCGATACTTAAAGCCTTTTCAAACATCTGCCTGGAAGAATTTATAACGGTCACATTAGCCTCATAGCTTCTGTTTGCTGCTATCATATCGACCATTTCCTCAACAATATTCACATTAGGATACATAACATACCCTTTAAACTTTCCTGACTGAATGGCATCAGGATGAGTCGGATCATAAACCATTCTAGGAGGTTTTTCATCTTTTTCTATTTTAAGTACTCTGACGCCTTCACCGATATGTTTCTTCAAATTATCCGGCAACAGATAGGATTTAAATGTCAGACTGTCGTCAATCGGCCGTAAAACTACTCTGGAACGCTGGAATGGCCCTCCTTCTGTAGTTCTCGTGGTAGTTGAGTTTGCGATATTATTCGCTATAACATCGAGCCTCAGCCTCTGTGCCGTCAGGCCGCTGCCGCTTATATTCAGTGTGCTGAACATTCCCATTTATTGCCCCCCTATCTCATCATTATATCAAGTATTTTAAGATTGCGCGAATAACTTTCAATGAGCGCATTGTACTGAAGAGAATTCTTCGTTGCATCGATCATCTCTTTATCAATATCAACATTATTTTTATCATTTTTACTTATTGAATCGTATTCAACCTGGACCCTCGGCCTGACAGACCTGTAGTCGATTATATCATTGAAAGGTATATGTCTTTTATCGGTAAGAAGGGCGGGAAATTCAGGTTCTTTTTCCGATTCAACAGCACGCTGCAGCTGTGATTCGAAAGTCACTTCCGATCTTTTAAAAAATGGCGTATCTGCATTTGCTATATTATCAGCAATCACATCCCTTCTAATAACATTAGCATTAAGAGCCATTTCAATCATTTCCATCTTTTTCCCATATCTGGAGCTTATATCAAAAAACATAAAATCTCCTTTCCTCATTCCAGGTTCTCTTTAACAATATCGGAAATAGTTTAACGATTATTAGCAATCAAATAAAAAAATAAAATGGCCTTTTTTCAGGCCGGTATTATCCCTTAACAGAATATTAATTGTTTATTCATAATATTTATATAATTTACATTTTATAATATTAAAAAGGAAGTAATAAATGAAGAACAATCTGATTTTAAGAGCAAAACTTCCTTATTTAAACATTGCCGAACGTATAGCCGTTAAAATGATCCTCTTTCTATTCGGCGGCCTTATAACGGTATACAATGAAGAATTCCTTGAAAGTCTTGAAGATCCAGTAATTTTTGTCTTCAATCATAATTCATATTTCGAAACCATATTGCTCGGTTGCTATTTAATATTTAAAAGGAAAGGGAAAAAATTATCTTTCATAATCGACTGGATGTTCAGATATCTTCCTATAGCCGGATGGTTAATTAATAAAACCAACCCGGTTTATGTTTATAACAAACCTTCAACTATATTTCTTCTAAATAAATTCTTTAAACCTGAAAAAAACAAGAAAGTATATGAGAATTGTTCCAATTTAATATCGGACAGGATCAGCCTTGGAATATTTCCAGAAGGAACGATAAATCGTGATCCCGAATTTTTAAAAAGAGGAAAATCCGGTGCAGCAAAAATTGTTTTAGATACAAACGTGTGTGTTGTTCCTATCGGAATTGATTTCCCAAAGAAAGAAAATCTGAAAAAGATCCCTGCATTCGGACCTGTCATTTTCAGGATAGGGAAAAAAATGAACTTCAGCGAATATCATAAAATTGCCACTTTTCTCAAGAATTCAGGTAAACCTGAACAGGAAAGAAAATTAACGGAAATGAAGATTCGTAATACGATCACCCATAAAATCATGAATGAAATTTCCAGATTGTCAGGAAAGATCTATCCCTTTGAACCGGATAATACTGTAACAGAATCATTAATCCCGGAATAATAGATAGGAGGTTTTTATGTCAAAACTGATTCCAGTTATCAGAACAAAAAAGATCAAATCAATGGAGGACAGGGAAGATGCGCTTACGGTCATCAATGAGGTGTATTTAAAGGAAAAAAATTGGATCCGTACAGCCGACGACCAGATTCCCGAGGATATAGACAAAAGGGTTGATATATCATGGTTTTTAGTGAAGTTTAACAACAAACCTGCAGGTGTACTCCGCATTCTTTTTGACCCAGTACTTGAATTTCCTCAGGATTTAAGGGTTACATTGAACAAAGATCTGGATATTGATAAATTAAAACAAATCGGAAAATTTGCTGAGATAGGACGATTTATGATATTACCGGTATACAGGAATTATATCACGGTTGTTTTAAGGCTCATGAGGGCAGCCATCAAAGAGGTTATTGAAAGGGATTATACCCATTTTATAACTGATGTTTTTGAGAATGAAACTAATTCACCCTATAGATTTCATACAAGGATTCTGGGATTCGAGGCTATCGGAAAGCATCTCTACGGAGACCTCAACTGCAGCTGCACAAGGATAATTTTAACCCTTGATATTATAAAAAATTACCAGAGGTTGAAAGAACAAAAAAATAAGATATTCAATAAGCTTACATACGGCATCCGTGGAATTTTCGAAAAAAAGCTCTCAACCAGGCAGGAAATTTAACTTTTTTATTGACTCCCGCCCTTTATGAAAATATAATCTAATCAATTCATGATGTCGGGACCACATAGAAATGAATTATCTGGATAACAGGGTCATAGTTTTAACAGGAGATATCACCGAACAAACCACAGATGCTATTGTCAACGCTGCTAATTCCGGCCTCCTTGGGGGCGGGGGTGTTGATGGTGCAATTCACAGAAAAGGAGGACCGGATATTACGGAGGCTTGCAGGGAGATCAGGAGAACCGTTTATCCAGAGGGATTACCTGCGGGCAATGCTGTTTCAACCACAGCAGGCAGTCTGCGTGCCAAATGGGTTATTCACACTGTCGGTCCTGTATGGCATGGAGGCTCCCGCGGCGAAGACGAACTATTAAAAAGCGCTTATATTGCCTCTTTAAAGGAAGCCATCAGACTTGGCTGCAGTTCGATATCCTTTCCTGCAATCTCTACAGGCATATATGCTTTCCCTCCTGACAGGGCTGCAAGAATAGTATCCACATCAATAAAGGATTTTATACAAGAAAATAATCCTCCCCTTAAAATTTACCTTGTATTTTATTCAAAACCGGATTACGATATTTTTATTGAAAATCAATTATTCTGATGGAGGGATTATGTCTGTCCTTATTGTTGAAACCGCCGATTACAGCAAATTCCTGCCAATAGCACGAACCAGGTGCCTGTGGGACATCACCTGCGGCATATATAGTCCCCGCAGCAGATGGGAATCTTTACTGAAAAATCCGTTGTTCCATTCACCCCGTTTCGATGAAAAGCCTGAAGAATCTATCAATGGATTAATTAACTCACAGTATATCCCCTCAGGAAATTATTCTGTAAAATCAAACACTCTCAGTTTGACGCCAGACGGTTTATTCATATCACTCTTTTCCGATAATATCAGCCTTTCAGCAGTGGAGAAAATCGAAAATAACGATTTCAAAACCCTTCTGTCAAGTTATATGGTCCAAGAGATAAAGACCGGTATTTTCCTTAAAAACATTTCAGATATCATTAAATATAATGCAGAAGCGATTTCTCTTGACGCCCCTATCATAATCAGAGGCAGAGGCTTCAAGTCTTTAGGTAAGAATATCTTCATTGAAAAAACAGCCGAAATTCAGCAGTATGTTTCAATACAGGAATCAGGTGGACCGGTAATAATAGACAGCGGGACAGTGATCAGGCCTTTCACAATTATAGATGGACCCTCTTATATCGGGAAAAATTCACTCATAGACAGTGCAAAGATCAGGAATGGAACTACTATTAAAAATGTATGCAGGGTCGGCGGCGAGGTGGAAGCCTCAGTGATTGAAAGCTATTCAAACAAACACCATGAAGGTTTCCTGGGACATTCCTATGTAGGAGAATGGGTAAATATAGGAGCGATGGCTACAACGAGTGACCTTAAAAACAATTACGGAGAGGTGAAGATCGATAACGGCATTGAGATTATCCCGACAGGAACCAATAAATTCGGATCGGTAATCGGTGATTATTCAAAGATCGGTATCGGTGCTATGCTCAATACGGGAACAGTCATTTCAGAGGGCTGCAACCTGTTCCAGGAAAATATCAAAATACCTTCATATCTGGAGCCTTTCAGCTGGGGATGTACGGGAAAAAAGTATGAAATTGACCGATTCATTTCCGACACGAAGAAGATAATGAAGAGGCGGAATGTCGATATGACACTGGATACGGAAAAATCCCTAAGAAAGCTTTATAATAACTCTGTAAAAGAAGGGTTTTAATAACCACATCGTCTTAACCATGCTGTATTAGATTGATGAATTTCACTTTTTATCTTATAATAATCCAATTGTCAATTATAGGAGAGTGTTATGCGTATTTTGACTGGCATGCAGCCGACAAGCTACCTGCATCTTGGAAATTACATCGGCGCCCTGCAGAATATGGTTAAATTGCAGAATGACAAGTCTAAAAAGCCTGAGACTTTTTATTTTATAGCTGACCTTCATTCACTGACTTCAAACCAGGGTTCCTATAAAAGTGAGATAAGGGAATACATTTTCAATATGGTTGCCGATTGGCTTGCTTCCGGAATTGATCCAGATAAATCAGTCCTTTTCATTCAGTCCGATATTCCGGAGCATAGCGAGCTATACGCCCTCCTGGCTACGGTAACACCGATATCATGGCTTGAAAGGAACCCTACATACAAGGAAAAGATGGAGGAACTCCCCGGCAAGGAACTCGATAACCTCGGGTTTCTCGGTTATCCCGTTCTGCAGACAGCAGACATAGCCCTTTATATGGCCGACGCTGTGCCTGTCGGAAGGGACCAGGTACCTCATCTGGAAATCAGCCGTGAGATAATCAGGCGTTTTAACTTCATATACGGCGAGGGCACGCTGGTTGAACCCCGGCCTGTACTTTCTGCAGTTCCAAAACTGAATGGTCTCGATGGAAGAAAGATGAGCAAATCATATGATAACGCCATATTCCTGTGCGACGATGAAGAAGCAGTAAAAAACAAGGTCATGTCGATGATCACGGACGTCAAAAGGGCCTATAGAAAAGACCCGGGGCACCCCGATGAATGCAACCTCTTTCCTTATTATTCAGCTTTTAACTGTGCTCCGGAATTTATTAATAAAATCAGGATGACATGTGAATCAGCAGAATTAGGCTGCGTTGATGATAAGAAAAACCTAGTAAAAGTACTTAATGATTATTTTTCGGATTACAGAAAAAATCGTGCTCATATCGCTTCAGATAAAGACACCATTAATGACATACTCGCCGAAGGGGCAAAAAAGGCACGGGAAGCAGCAAGAAAAACGATGGAAAAAGTAAGAAAGGCAGTAGGTCTTTCATCCGCAATTCGTTACGGGAGATAATATGCTCGGTGTAATGAGAAGAGGGTGTTCATTGACCCTTAGAAATTTCGAAGGTCCCCTCGACCTGCTTCTGGAACTCATACAGAATGAAAAAATGGATGTCACACAGATTTCACTTTCAAGCATCACAGACCAGTACCTCCTTTATATAAACGCTATGCAGCTTTTTAATATTGATATCGCTTCTGAGTTTTTCCTGATAGCTGCAACCCTCGTTTTTATGAAAACAAAAAAACTCCTCCCCTGGGGAAAGGACGAAAATCTTGACGACCTTCTGGATGAAAATGAGCTTATTGAAAAACTCAGAGAATATAAAAAATTCAAGAGTCTTGCCCGCTCTCTCTGGCATTTAAAGGAAGAGGGTGACATTTACTATTCACGTGATTATCCCTTAAACTGTCAGGGCGGCGTGAAAGCCGTCCGTAGAAGCGACTATATCGATATTCTCACAATCGGAGACCTTATTCATGTTCTGCTGAGGTATAAAGGCGCGATAATTAAAAAGCCTATCCCGATTAAAAGAAGAGAGGTCAGTGTCGAAGAAAAAATGACCAGAATATTAAATCTTCTCTCGATAAAAAAAATGGTAAAATTCAGCGAATTAACCAGGAACGACAAATCTAAAATCGACAAGGTAGCTTCTTTTCTTGGCAGTTTGGAGCTCAGTTTCAGGCAGAGAGTGCTCTTAAGACAACTGGAACTCTTTGCAGACATAGAGATAACTAAAAAAGAGATGGAATTGATATAAGAGGACCTTATCTATGAATAATTCTTTATTTATCAATAAAACATACACCAGGAACGAATTGAAAGGCCTCTTTGAGGCTGTTTTGTTCATCGGAGGAAAATCTGTTCCGCTTGAAGAACTTCAGAAGATTTTTGAGTCCACTAAGGAATCCATAATGTCAATAATAGATGAATTGAACGAAGATTATAATAAGAGGAAGAGTGGTTATTGCATAATACCTGTAGCCGGCGGTTATCAGCTTGTATCCAACCCGTATTACCGTGAAGAGCTTGAAGAATTATTCGGCAGAAGAAATGAAAACGTCCTTCCGAAAAGCTGTCTTGAGACATTAGCGATAATCGCATACAAGCAACCGATCTCAAAGGAAGAAGTAGACAATATAAGGGGAGTTTCCAGCACTAGGAGCATTAACACCCTTCTTGCCCTTAAATTAATTTTTATCAGCGGAAGCAGTGATAATATTGTAAGATCACCGGTTTACTCAACATCCGAAAGGTTCCTTGAGTTTTTCAGGATCAAAAGTCTTGACGATCTGCCCACTCCTGACAGTACTGAATTCAGTAAAATTATGGAAAATTCCGAAGTGCTTTTTGAAGAAGAGAAAGATGAAATTGAAGAGGATAGCGATGAAAAAGACTCTATTCCGTTTTAGGAGGAGGATTTATGACTGATAAAGGAAATGGTAAGGAAATCAATTTGAATGGTCTGAGAAAGAAAATCGACCAGATCGATATCAGAATCGTCGAACTCCTTGATGAAAGAGCCAAAATTGTAAAAGAAATCGGCGAATATAAAAAGTCTAAGGATATACCCATATACCAGCCTGAGAGGGAAAAAGAGGTAAAAGCCCTTGTCATGTCAAAGTCGAAAAAAGAGTTCCCCACAGCTGCTCTTCTTCAAATTTTTACAGAAATCGTTTCAGCCGCAAGAGCACTTGAAAAAACTGTTGTAGTAGCCTATTTGGGACCCGAGGGATCTTTTACAGAACAGGCTGTCTGGAAACATTTCGGGAGCTCAGTTATAATGAAACCAATAACCTCTTTATCAGATATTTTCCGTGAAGTTGAAAACGGAAAGATGGATTACGGCGTAGTCGCCATTGAAAACTCACTTGACGGTTCTGTGAAAGAAACTCTCGACGAATTCATCGATTCTCCACTCAAAGTTTTGGGAGAGGAATTCCTGAACGTGCACCAGAACCTCATGGCCAATGTTAATTCAATAACCGAAATAAAACGAATCTATTCGCATCCCCAGTCATTTGGCCAGTGCAGGACATGGCTCGAAACTAACATGCCGAACGTGGAAAAAATCGATGTATCCAGCAATTCCAAAGCAGCAAGCATGGTTCCATGGGAAAAATTTTCGGCGGCAATAGCAGGAAAACTTGCAGCCGAAAAATATTCATTGAATATTCTTGCAGAAAATATTGAAGATAATCCTGAAAACTTTACCCGTTTCTGGATTATCGGCAGTAATAAACATGAGTTCATTAATCCTGAAAAAACCTCTCTTCTTGTTTCTGTTATGGATAAGCCAGGCGCGCTTCTTAAACTCTTACAGCCTTTCCAGATGTTTAATATAAATCTGTCGAAAATCGAATCGAGACCATCGAAGAGAAGGCCATGGGATTACCTATTTTTTATTGATCTAGACGGCGGAATCGAGGAATCCAGTGTACAGCAAGCCCTTGAAAAGGTTAAAGACCAGTCAGTCTTTCTCAAGGTCCTTGGTTCGTACCCAAAGGGAATTTTTTAGATCGGCTTTAAGCTGAATTTCTAAAAATTGACAATTAAATAAATTATATTATTATTAACTGTGTTTTATGGCACTACAAGAGGAACTGATGGCCAGGGAGAAAAAAATATCCGGTTACTGGATGCTGGTGCTGCATTCACATCTTCCATTTGTAAGGCATCCGGAATACAACGATTCACTGGAGGAAAGATGGCTTTATGAAGCCATTCTGGAAACATATATTCCATTACTGGATGTACTTGAAAGACTCAGTGAAGAAGGGATCGATTTCAGGATAACGGTCTCTCTAACCCCTACCCTGTGCGCTATGCTTTCCGATCCGCTTCTTCAGGACAGGACTTTAAGACATATTGAAAAAATGATCGATCTTTCGGAAAAGGAAATTATCCGTACGAAGCATTTACCTGAATATTACAGGACTGCGCTCATGTATCTTGAAAGGTTCAGGCAGGCAAGAAATATCTTCATGATCCGGTACGATAAGAATATACTCAGGGGTTTTAAAAAATTTCAGGATAAGGGTTTTATAGAAATAATAACATCAAGCGCAACTCATGGATACCTGCCTTTATTGAGCTCCAATGTTGAAGCGGTAAGGGGTCAGGTTCTCACTGGAATAAAAGATTATGAAAGATATTTCGAAAGAAAACCATCCGGGATCTGGAACAGTGAATGCGGGTATTATCCCGGCCTAGAAGAAATTCTTGAAGAGGGTGGAATAAATTATTTCTTTGTAGATACGCATGGTATCCTATATGCCGACAATTACCCAAAATACGGGGTTTTCGCCCCATTATCCACTAAGAACAATATAGCTTATTTCGGCAGGGATATAGAGACATCG
>Ga0187770_10001197_pt1 | contig 13580 bp, 13 predicted proteins | sample 0116_SJ02_MP02_2_FD_133154 | JGI IMG/M metagenome (GOLD analysis project Ga0187770, IMG submission 133154) | Tropical peat soil microbial communities from peatlands in Department of Meta, Colombia - 0116_SJ02_MP02_20_MG | ecosystem: Environmental > Terrestrial > Soil > Wetlands > Peat | place...
GGGGCGATTATTGGGGGGGTCATTCTTGGAATCTTTGAATCCATGACGGCTACCTATCTTGGTATGGGATGGGCCCCCGCGGGCAGGTTTCTGATATTCGTGGCCGCCTTGATCTTCCTTCCGGGCGGAGTGGCTTCCGTATTGCGAAAGCAGAGGCTGGGGAAATGAAGAAGCTCATGCCACTAATCGTCTTTTTGGTTCTTTGCTTTTTGCCCCTGATTGGGCTGAGTTCTTATGTCATGCACATCCTCGTCCTGGTCATCATGTGGTCTATCATTGGAATGGCGTGGAATCTTCTCGGAGGATACTGCGGCCAGGTATCCTTCGGCCATGCGGCATTTTTTGGCATGGGCGCTTATTCGTCGGGTCTCCTCTACCACCATCTCGGGATATCTGCATGGTGGGGGCTTCTGGTCAGCGTCCCTGTCCTCGCAATCACCTCCCTGGTGATCGGGTTTATCTGTTTGAGGCTGAGGGGAGCTTACTTTGCCCTTGCCACACTCGCCCTGGGAGAAGTCTTGAGGGTGACCGCGGAAAATCTTGTGAAATTCACACAAGGGGACCTCGGCATATTGATCAAACAGAGAACATGGGTTGAGAAGACATGGTACTTTTACGTCATCCTATTGCTTGCTGCGGGCTCCTTTTTTCTGATAAAGAAAGTGATGAAGTCCAAGCTCGGATATTATTTTGTGGCCATTCGGGAGGATCAAGACGCCGCAAACTCGCTTGGGATAAACACAACCCTTTACAAAACCATCGCCCTCTGCCTGAGCGGGATCCTCACGGGAATAGCGGGTGCCTTTTACATGAATTATATGGGATACATCGATCCGACGACCGTTTTCCCCCTTTATGACATATCCATCGTGACCGTCATGGTGGTGATGGTCGGAGGGGTGGCCACGTATTCGGGGCCTGTGATCGGAGCCCTGATCATGGTTTTTCTGGCTGAAGTCATCAGATCCATGCCAAGAATCGGTGCTGCCCATCAAACCCTCTTCGGGATCCTTTTAATCTTTATCATCATCTTTTTGCCCAATGGGATCGTCGGAGATTTCCGGAAGATCACAGGACGCTTTAAACCCCGGGGAGCGCTGAAATGAGTTTACTCCACATTCAACGTGTCTCAAAGCGATTCGGTGGACTCGCGGCCCTCACGGACGTATCTTATTCTGTCGAGAGAGGGGAGATCCTCGGTCTGATCGGGCCGAACGGCGCCGGCAAAACGACGCTTTTCAACGTGGTGAACGGATTCTACCCACCCACGAAAGGGGACGTTTTTTTTAAAGGAGAAAAAATCTCTCATTTGCAGCCCTATCAGATATGCAAGCGGGGAGTCGGGAGGACCTTTCAGGTCGTAAGACCTTTACAAAGAATGACAGTGCTTGACAATGTCATCGCCTCGGCCTTTCTCCGGGCAAAGGACAAGGCAGAGGCCGAGAGAATAGCTCTGGACATCGTCGAGTTTACCGGGCTTTATGAGGACCGAAGTCTCGTGTCCAAGGGCCTTCCTCTGGGTAAGAGAAAAAAACTTGAGATAGCAAGAGCCCTTGCCACACAACCCGAAATGCTTCTTCTCGACGAGTCCTTTGCGGGGCTCAATCCCTCCGAGCAGAATGAGCTGATCGATATCATTAGAAGAGTGAAAACCAAGGGGATAACGATCATGATCATAGAGCATCACATGAAGGTGATCATGTCCCTTTCTGACCGGGTGGTCGTCCTGAACTACGGTGAAAAAATAGCAGAAGGAACTTCTCAAGAGATAGGGAATAATCCTTTGGTGATCGAAGCGTATCTTGGAGAGGCAGAACGTGCTTCAAATTAAGAATATCGACGTCCTTTACGGTGATGTTCAGGTCATCTGGAATGTCTCATTTGAAGTGAGGGCGAAAGAAATCGTAGCCATGATCGGCGCCAACGGAGCAGGGAAGTCTACGATTTTAAAAACCATCTCCGGTATCCTAAGACCTAAAAATGGAGAGATACGATTCGAGGGCGAGCCCATCTACAAAATCGATCCTTTCAAGCTGACTGAGCTGGGGATCGCTCACGTGCCAGAAGCCCGAAGGCTTTTCGTGGAGATGACCGTCGAAGAGAATTTGGACATGGGATCCCTTAGAGGAGAGGCAAGGGTTCAACGAGAGAAGACAAAGGGGACGGTCTTCGCATTATTGCCAAGGCTAAGAGAGCGAAGGAGGCAGCTTGCCGGAACCCTAAGCGGCGGAGAACAACAGATGCTCGCCATAGGAAGGGGATTGATGTCGTTGCCCAAGCTTCAGATGTTTGACGAACCTTCTCTGGGTCTCGCCCCTCTCCTCGTGAGAGAGGTTTTCAACACCATCCGAAAGATTAACAGCGAGGGGAGAACGGTCCTCATTGTGGAGCAGAATGTGAAGCAAACCCTTATGGCAGCCGACAGAGGATACGTGCTCGAAACCGGCAGGATCACTCAACAGGGGACGGGTCCCTCGTTACTTAGCGATGAACATGTCAAGACAGCTTACCTCGGCGTTTAATTCTTTTTGAAACCCTGTGATCCATAAACCTTCTCTAACGCCTGACTGAAGATGTTTGAGATTTTTCGGTCTTAATATCAACGCTGGCAAGGGAGTCAAAGGGAAGTCTTCAACGGAAGTAAGCCAAATCACTTCATTGCGACCGGCGGTTAAATCGGCAATGTTCTAGCGAACTCTGAGGGCTGTTTAACACAAGGAGCGGAACAGCGGGTGTTTTAGACGTTCACTCAAATGAACATAATGTTTTGGTTAACAGAATTCCTTTTACACATTCTAAAAAAATGCTTGACAAACAAGGGAAAAATGGTAATACTTATCTAAATAGGTTGTTCATTATAAAGAACCATCCAAGGAGGTCATCAACATGAGCGCCATCTCCGTCATCCCCGAACGCTGCACAGGATGCCAGGCTTGTGAAATGGTTTGCAGTCTTTCTCATGAAGGCTCTTGCACTTCCTCCCTTTCGCGGATACGGATGAAGAAGTGGGAAGAGATCTCCCTTTTCATTCCCGTCGTCTGTCAGAACTGTGAAAAGCCTCCCTGTGTGGATGTCTGCCCTACCGGTGCTCGGAGACGTGTCTCTGAGACCGGTGCAGTGGTGACAGATGAAAAACGATGTGTGGGCTGCAAGTCATGTCTCTACGTCTGTCCTAATGGCGCTCCGACATTTCATCCTTTAACCAAACGAACGATGACGTGCGACCTCTGTAAAGGCCGTCCCCTTTGTACGCAGGTCTGCGCCGTGAGAGCACTTTCCTATATTGCCGAGCGAGACCTTTCGCTGGAAAAAAAGAAGGTCTATGGGCAAGTCTTTCTTCAAGCCATGAAATCAAGATAAGGAGGCACGGATATGATTAAGGGATGGACAGGGAAAAGGCTTCGAATCGATCTGAGCCTTCAAAAGGCATGGTTTGAGGATATCGCTCAGGAGGTACTCCGTCAATGGTTTGGTGGGAGGGGACTCAATGCCTCTTTTTTTTCCACACACTTCCAGTCTCCCGTCTCCCCTTCTTCTCCTGAAAACCCGGTAGCCTTTGCTGTGGGACCGTTAACAGGGACGCTGGCGCCTTGTTCCGGATGGACCAGCATCGCTTCCTTTTCACCCCTCTCTGCCCCCTCTATTTATGGCTTCACCTGGATGCCCGGTTACTTTGGCGCTTCATTGAAAGGAATCGGGGTTGACCAGTGCATTCTTCAAGGAAAGGCAGATCGGCCGATCTATCTTTGGATCGACGACGGAGAAGTGAAGTTCGAAGAAGCGGGTCATCTGTGGGGAAAAGAAACAACCGAGACCACGATCACCATCCAAGAGGAAAAGGAGGATCGAAGCGTGGAGGTGCTCTGCATTGGTCCTGCAGGCGAAAAGCAGATCCCTTTTGCCAATGTAATTCATCGTCTTTCCTGGACAGGCGACTACCTTGGACTGGGGTACCTTTTCGGGGTAAAACAGCTTAAAGCCATTGCGATACGGGGAAAGAAACCGATCACCCTACACGATCCCCCACAGTTCCTCAACCTGTGTCTAACTTTGCAAGATCGGATTGAGAAAGATCGGAAGGTGGCGAAGCTGAAACAGGGAGGAAGGTTATCGTTTCTCAGCCGAGAGGGAGAGAGGATGATTAAAGAAGGCACCGGGTGGTTACCCGCCGGATTAGCGAAGCAATGGTCCACTTTTCTTAAGACCCATGTTTCCAGCAGGGAGGGCTGTTTTACATGTCCGGTCAACTGTGGTAGGAATATCCAGCATCAGGAGAACTACTTCCGCGGAATTCATTTGGAAAAAGCCTGGTACTTAGGTCCACACGTCGGAGTGTATAACGGCGAGTGGACCTTGAAGCTTCACCATCTTTGTCAGTCCCAAGGCCTCGACCCTTTCTTAACGAGTTTTCTTCTCGCCAGGATCATGAAAGGAAGTGAATACGCTCCCCTTTCGGAGGAAGACCTGAAGCAAACGGAACATATCGCAGATCCGGGGGAAAAAGCCTTTGTTCTCCTTTGCCGAATCATTGAAGGGAGCGGGAAGGAATTTCATCTTCCAGCCCGCCCTGCCTCGGAGAACAAACATCTCGACGCCCTGGCAGACATCATCTCTTTTTGTCCAATAGTGGTCAAACACCTGACTCAGCGGACGGTCTCAAACATGATCGACTTGATCTATTCTGCCACAGGCTATTTTCTTTCCAAGGAGGACCTACGGGACATGGTAAGGAACATTCTAAGAGTGGAATCCCGTTTGCAGAATATGGGACTTGACGCAAATGACCATTCACCCTTTCCCCCTCGGGGGGAGAGCCAAACCAGTGAGATTCTGAGAAGGGAGGAACGTAACAATGAATCAGCCGCTGAACGGACCACTTCCTGATCCAGCCTATTTGAGGCTCTTCGAATATCAGAAACAGAGGAAGGTTTATCCGACTTATGCCGTGGATCTTCCCTTGCTGCTCTTCATCTTTTTTTCGCGGATCGCGGCCGGACTTTCAATCCTCTCAGCTTTTTTCCCTCCCTCTCTCATCTGGATAATCACTGCCTTCTGTTGCATGCTTTTGGCAACGGCTGCTTCTATTACGCATTTAACAATTCCTTCCCGTTTTCTTGCCATGATCATTAATCATCGATCCCCCATTGTCTGGGAGATCCGACTGGCCGGGGCCCTTACTGGTTCGCTCGGAGCGCAACTCCTATCTCGTCTGGGAATTTTCCCCGGGTTTGAAACACTTTCGCTCTGGAGCAGTTTTTGCCTGAGCATCCTTTTCTTAATTGCAACGGGGTGGGCCTATCGTTTTCATACGCACCCAGCCTGGAAGACCGACATCCTCCCTGGTTATTATCTGGCGTCAGCTTCCATGATAGGCTTCGCACTCTACTCCGTGATATACCCAAAACCCTTTCTGGGGATCATAATCCTTGCGCTCCTCTGCGTTGAGGGGCTTCTCATCGATTTTTATTTGAATCATCTGCGCAAAGCATCGGGAATGTCTTTGAAAAGGATCATTTCGGGCAAAGACCGGGTGGTTTCCATCGCCTTTCTTGCGTCAGTCTTTTGTATTCCCTTGATCCTAAGTTTTGCGCCCCTCTTCACAAGAAGCTTAGGATTATATGCCATGATTCTAGCGTTGAGTAGCGGAGCAGGAATTGTTCTTGAGAGGATTCTTTTCTTTCGCTTAGAGCAACCAGATTTTGTCCTTTCAAGAAACTAATACAAACGCACTGATTCTTTTTTCATACCCGTGAATCTCCTTGAGGTGGAAATCCTTAGCGTACCTTGGCATCGCATATGATCCGGAAGAAGCTGCAACTGGGGAGGAAAGAACGGAAAGAACAGAGGAGGGATCCGCGCAGGACAATACTAGGGTCAGGCCAACAGCTCCTTCCTAAGGGTCCCTCCGAGGGATTGTTTGATCTCCTGGACGGTCTCCCGAATTTCGCGGATCACGGTTTTCATTTTCTGGTTATCCATGGTAGAAGTGAACCCGACCACCCATAAGGCCGCCGGGGGCGAGGAAGCGAAGATCAGAGGGGCCGCCACCGCCCGGACGCCGGCGATATATTCCTCATCATCCACTGCATATCCCTGCTCCCTCACCTTTTCAATCTCTCTATGAAACTGTCTGTGATCAATCACGGTCTTCAAAGTGTACCGAACCAGACCCTTCTTTTGTATAATCTCTTTTGCCTTTTCCTCCTTTATCTGGGAAAGAAGAACCTTGCCGGCGGCTCCTGCAAAAAGGGGGAGTCTTGTTCCAGGGGGTGAGGTGATCTTCATCTCATTCCGCGATTCCACCACATCCACAATGGTAATGTGATCTCCGTTCAAAACACCCAAAAAAACGGTCTCCCCGACTTTCTCCACCAATTGTTCCATCGGCTTCCGGGCTAAATCCTTTAATTCAATCTTCGAGTAGGCGGTCCTGCAGAGTTCCAGGAGGCTGTAGCCTACGGTATACCGTTTATATAAAGGGTCGCGAACCAGCACGCCCATTTCTTCCAGTGCCGCGGTGATTCCATGAACGGTGCTCTTGCCGATCTTGAGCTTTTTCGAAAGATCGCTTATGCCCAGACCGTTTGAAGCATCTGAAATCGCAGAAAGAATCTTGAAAGCCTTTTTAACTGAAGGTGCCGAATAAGTTATTTTTTTCATACGTTCACCAGGTTGAACTTTTTATAAGAGTACCAGATTCTATTCATCTTTGTCAAGATACCCATGCAAACCCTAATTGGGTATCAAAGAATCTATAGGGACGATGCATAAAGGTTCAACATCGTCTGACTAAACAGATTAGGTAACGATTGCACGCACTAGAAATCAGGAGAATAGATTGACAGTATCACTGGATACGATATCATCCCTTAAGAAAGACTGTTCAGCCTAAGGAATTCCTCTCCTCAATTCCACACAGCGAGCTTCAAAGTTGAAGTTATGGTGACAGCAGATACTCCCGACCGCCCCTCCCGCGCGCCTGGCACCGATTTCTATTATTGCGACACAGTCTCTTGCCCCTTCCTCAATTTTCGTTTATATAACTGCATCGATCCTGTTCTTGGGGAAGTATAAATTAAATCATAACCTTTCTTGAGTTGTTGAAATATCGACTTTGTGGCTTCAAGATTCATCTGACGTTCTCGAATACCCCAAACAATAACATAATCGACCTGTCCCCCAGTGCGTCGTTCGTATGTGAGGAAATCCACTTGGGGGGGTTCCCACACGATCGATCTGTCTTTAATCCCGATATGGTCATACGGATTAAGATTCGACCGGAAAAGTACTGGAAAACAATTGAATGCCCCGGCTTCATAATTGGTGAAATCTACCACATGCCTCTGAGCGGCAATGTAACCAGAGGTATGGAGGAAAGGTCGAACCTTCAGTGAGAGAACCCTTCCATCGGCCGCGTGCCCCCGGGAATCGAACGCCAGCGGCAAAAGGGTTTTGTTGGGCTCGATCAGGTTCATTCCCGAGAGATATTCTGCCAGATGGTTATTAAGCTCCGAGTATTTTAATGTGTGCACCGCTAATGAGGCTACCGTAATAACAATCGCGACAAACATAATTCCTCGCTTTACGGTTTTCAGATAAGGCTGGACGCCAAACCAGAGAACGATTGCAAAAAAAGGATAAAGGTTAAGCCTGTCGGTAATGAACGAACCTTCAGATATTGCATTAGGGGCTAAAAAGTAAACCAGGGCATACCCGAGAACGACGGCAAGAAGACCATCCCAACGCTCCAGCCGTCTTCGCCTCACTTTTGACACAATCAGGTACAAGAAAAGACCAGCAAAAACAACTCCCAGTCCTATGGAACAGAAAGACTCCTCCTTCTGAAACGATACCAGCGATTCCATTTGTGTCAAGTCTTTGAGTAACCAATAAAAGGACCTCCTTATTCCTACCTCTGGGAATTCTACTCCTTGCCACGAAAGAAACATCACCACTACTATGACTGTCGGCAAAAAAGCTAAAATGACAGGCAGGACTCGTTTGCCGAGCGCTTTCCTGAGCATCTGGAAGTCGAATCGCGACCCAGGCTTGTCTTGTACCAGGTCGAACAAAATAAGCCACACCGTCAATAGGGCAATACCCATATAGGCCATCACCAGCGACACAATATGGCAAAAATAGAGCAATAACGAAAGGAGGGCCAGGTTCACCATCTTTGGCAGCGTAAGCTGCTCGCGGTTTCGCATCCAGTAGCCCACCAAGAAAAAGAAGACTACCAGACTATAAGAGAAAGAGTAGAAACCCATATGCAATGGGTAATTATAAATAAACGGGAACATTAGGAAAGTGAGGAATCCCGAATCGGGACGAATCCCCTTCAGCGCATAACGAATTGACAAAGGCAAGAAGATGACATATCCGCTTAGGAAGATCTTCTCTACGGTGAAAATTGGTATGATATACATCAGACCCGCTAAGACCAGATGCCCAAGCCAAGTGGGTTCGAGATGCGTATTGAGAATATAGTAATCCCTAAGAATAGACCGATCGGGATTGAAGTAATCGAAAATAATATTAGCATTTTCAATGTGGGTGGGTCCGTCCTGAGACGGAAAATATTGAAACACCCAGATGGGAATGAGGTGGGCCAAAATGAGGGCAAGCAACAGTATGTTTTCACGATGCTTCAGCCAAGCCCAGATGCGATCCCAGATTTTCATCTCCCTGCTTTAGAACGGCTCCCTATCATGGGTATTAAAATAGGTCTCATCTATACGGCGTTCCACACCTTTCCTTTAACAATTTTTATTCGGTAAAATACAATAATCAAGTATGGAGGTCAAATGATATTTTGCGGACAGGACCATTTGCGCAAGCGCGAGGGGAGTGTTAAAGTTTTACACGGAGGCCAACTATGGCCAAGAAAAAAGGCCTGTTTCTTATTCTAATTTTCGTTCTCCTGATGGCATGCGATAAATCACCTGTCCGCGAGGAGGTCAAGGTTGATCGCAGTCTCCCTGTAGGTAAAATAGCAGGAAATCAATTTGTTGGCATCAGGTATCCATTCAAAATCTCAGCTCCTCCCCACTGGAAAGTAACCACCGAGGTTCCGGATTTTATGGAGGAATTAGGCTATGGAAGAGATGGATTGAAATCGTCGCAGCTCTTCCTTTTCAACCCCTTAACGCACTCGAACCTTCAGGTTGATTTCCAACCCGCCGGTAGGCATGCGAAGTTCAGCCAGGCGATGATTGAGGCACTCACAAGCATGATGACAGAGGGGGCGATTTCCGAATTTAAGGAAGATTATGGAAAGGACCTTCAGGTGGAGACCGATCCTACAGAACCGATTTCGTTGAAGGGTGTCCAGTATGCGGCGAAGAAATACGTCACCTTTCCCTTCAACGGGGTGAAGCGAGAGCAGGGATGGATTTATGCATTCACGGAACCTTACCAGATCTTTATTCTTTACGTCATACTGGAGAAACAAGGGACAAATGACCGCGAGGACATTAATAAGATCTTAGATTCCTTCGAGGTTATCCTGAAAAAATAGGGAAGTCCGTTTCAACTCCTTGAAGCCATCCCTCGAATGGGACATCGCCATAGTACACGGATTCAAAGGATGGAGAAACATGATCATCTTCACGCACCACACGGGAGAACCCCACGGCATCCTGGGGGCTCAGGTGGCTGCGACCTTCCTCCACCGAAAGCTCTTAATACCCTCCATCGTCGTTGGGATCGAGAGGAACTTCTCGAAGGAACGACTGCTTCATTTCGTAGATGAATATTATGTGGGAAAGTGGAGTCCCAAGAGCGACGCCGCGCCACGGACCCAACGTCCCTGTGGAGGAACATCCATCCCAAAGTCCCAAGACAGCGGTCTTCAGTCACGGGAAGAAAGGGTGGCAGCTTTCTCGCATCTCTGCGGCAGGCCAGATCTGATCGAGCTGATTCAGGAGCTAAAACAAAGGGGCTTTATCACAATTCTTGGAGGACCGCAGGCCCGACAAGATTATAAAGGTGAACCGGATACTGCCTTGTACCTCAACCGGTTCAAGGGACTGAAGTCGATTGTCGATATCGCCTTCCAGGGCCCGATCGACGGCCTTCGGCCGGAACATCTTTGCAGTGTGAAAGGGCTCCTCGAATATCCCTGGGAGCGGGACATATTCCTGGAGCTCGATTGGTCGAACATCTATACATTCTCAGACACCCTGAAGAAGATTGAAGTCCAGCTAGGACAGGTGCTGAACACAATTGGCTGCCCGTACGCCAGCACGCCCCAGACAGTGACCCTCCCCCCGCCGGCCGACCTTCGAGAAAGCGGCATCCCTGATCTCGAAGTGCGAAGTGAGGGATGTATTTTTTGCGATGTTTCACGGGACAAGGGTTACCACGGCTCCGTACAGCGGGACAGGGTTATCACTCAGATCGCAGGATTGCCCGATGTCGACGGAAGGAAGATTCCATTTGAACTCATAGACGAATACCCCATCCACTCCTTGGGCAAGTTGCTGGAGGATACTGAAAGACAGAAGATCAAGGTCTCGCAGGTCAACCTGGTCTGCCGGGTCGATCACATCAACGCTTGTGCCTCTGACCTTCGGGATATCCTGTCGCTTGCACGAAGCCGGGATACAAAGATCATGTTTTCTTCAATCGGCTTTGAATCCTTTAGCGACCGCCTGCTTCGCTATTTCTGTAAAGGGATTACTGTGGCAGATATCGCCAAATGTGTTGAGACGCTTCGTCGTTTAAAGGATAGGTTCGAAAACTACCTCCTCTACCGGCGAGACGAAGGGGCGAATCATGGATTCATTCGACCTACGCCGTGGGATGACAGTGAAACTTTACAGGAAACAGACAGAAATATATTTCTCCATCGGCTTTTCGAAGATATTCTCCCCGAGCACAGCACTCCACTCATCATCCACCACGCGTCCTACCTCGGAGACTGGATCCGGCAGATTGAATCGACAACGGATGTCACGTTCAGCAGGCGAGGAACCTGGATAGAATGGTGGAATCCGTCTTTGGGGTAGCACAGGAAAGTCCGCTATGACGACCCCAGCGTCTCCATGGTTCACTATTCTGAACACAGTCCGAAAACGAGACAACATTAGACAAAAAAGAAACCAATTCGTACGGAAAATTACTCGTTACGGAGAATTGTTACTCACTCAACCCGAAGGTTGCGGGTCGAATGTTCTTGCATAGATATCAACAAGTTACAAAACAAAAGTTTATCCTTGACAAAGAAATAAATGTAGTTTATGAGATTAATAGTAGCTTCTCCAGCATGAATCGTAAGTTCACTATGGTGAACGTACATCACGAGAGTCAAGGCCCGCAAAGTATTTAACATTATTTTTTCATCTCAAGAAAGGAGGGTATTATGGCAAACGGAAAAGAGGGACTTTCAACAGCTGAGAGTCTGCGTAAAACTCGCACCTACGGCCAGGTGAGGTGCCATAATCCCACATGCATGGGAAGACTTGACCCGAAACCTGGGGAACCCACAGTGAAATGTGCTCAGTGTGGCAGTGAATGGAGGATCTTTTGGATCAAAGCCGGTTTTCCTCGTATTAAAGGACCGGTATGGAATGTAAACAAAAAATTAGCGGATGAAACATTTGAAAGGAAAATGAGGGAGAAGGAGGAAAAGAAGGATGGCTCTAAATAGAAAGATAGCTTATGTTGATCTCTCCACAGGCAAAATAGATGTGAAGCCCATTCCGCTCGAGGTGCGGAAAAAATTCCTGGGAGGCCGGGGGCTGGATGCGTATTTGCTTTACAACCACACGAAGAAAGGATGCGACCCTCTCGGTCCCGACAACACGCTCATGGTCAGTGGCGGAGTTCTCACTGCTACCCTGGCTTCAGCAACCTCCCGATGCCATACGATGGCAAAATCTCCGCTGGGTTTGCTCGGGAGTTGTAATGGAGGGGGTTTCTTCACTCCTGAATTAGCCTGGGCAGGTTTTCATCATCTGGTCATCAAGGGTAAGGCGTCAAAACCAGTCTACTTATGGGTTCACAATGGCCAGATTGAAATCCGTGATGCCAAAAATATTTGGGGGAAATCGGTTACAGATACACAATGGACGATCCGGGAAGAATTGGCGGACGAGGACATCAAGTGCCTGGTCTGTGGTCCTGCAGGCGAGAATCTTGTGAGGTACGCCAATGTGATGACGGGAATTAAGAATTCCGGAGGAAGAACCGGAATGGGAGCGGTGATGGGCTCAAAGAACTTGAAGGCCATTGCTGCCCGAGGCACCATGGATATAAAGATTGCCCATCCAAGGGAAGCGCTTGAGTTTAACAAACGCTTCATCGAACAAATTACGAGCGCCAAGGTGAACCAAACCCAAGGAACCCTTGGGACGCCTTTTATCTGGGGAGCCACCAACTCCTGGGGCGGTATCCGAACCAGAAATTTCCAGTATAACCAGATGCTTTACTGCGATGAAATTGAGCCGGAAGAAGTCGACGACAATGCTACCAAAACGATAGGCCCCTACCATATGGCAGGATGCTTTGGATGCCAGGTTCACTGCCGGGCCAAGTATAAGATTCCTTCTGGACCCTACGCTGGAAAATACGACGAAGGTCCGGAATATACTTCCCAAGGGGCCTTTTGTGGGGAACCAGATGTCGCCAGCTTGGAACACCTGTTAGCAGCGAATCATTTGGTGGATCAGTATGGTGTAGATAACCTGGAAATAGGAAGTCTCATCTCCTGGGCAATGGAACTCTATGAATTGGGAATCCTCACGGACAAGGAGACGGAAGGCCTGGATTTGAGGTTCGGCAATGGCGATGCGATGTTAGAGATGATCAAACGCATCTGCGAAAGGAAGGGTTGGCTGGGTAATGTCTTGGCGGAAGGCGGAATCATTGCTTCCGAGAAGATTGGGAAGAACTCCTTTGACTACCTGATTCAGGTCAAAGGGCTCAGCAATCTTCATTCTGACGAGAGAGCAACACCTGGCCTTGCGCTGAATATTGCCACGGCTTCCCGGGGTTCAGACCATTTGAGAAGCCGGCCGGCTATTGACTTATATCATTTGCCGCAAGAAGTGATGCGGAAAATCTACAGCAGCCCGGTCCCATACGATGGACCGTTGAGTTCAGAACATACAGAATACATTGGCAAACCATGGCAGGTCTTCTGGCATGAGAACTGCTATATGGGTGTGGATTGCCTTGGCATCTGCAAGTACCACACCACCTTCCTTGGTGCAACGCTTCCAAACTTCGAGGACTGGTCCAAGGTGCTTCACTACAATACCGGGCTGGAGCTTACCCCTCGGGATATCTGGGATGTTGCTGTCCGAGCGAACATGATGGAGCGACTGTTCAACCTCCGGGAAGGTTTAAGCAGAGAAGATCTCAAAAAGGGTGATATGCTCAATCACCGTTACTTTGATGAGCCTTGTCGCAGGGGTGCCGTCGACGTCGTCGGCAGGGTCATCGACCGCGAAAAGTTCAAGAAGATGGTCGACGAATTTTACGAGTATAAAGGCCTTGACCAGAATGGTGTTCCGAAGCCAGAGACGCTCAAGAGACTCGGTTTGGACAAGGAACCATCGCACATGCTTTAAAAGAAA
>Ga0187770_10001198_pt1 | contig 13574 bp, 13 predicted proteins | sample 0116_SJ02_MP02_2_FD_133154 | JGI IMG/M metagenome (GOLD analysis project Ga0187770, IMG submission 133154) | Tropical peat soil microbial communities from peatlands in Department of Meta, Colombia - 0116_SJ02_MP02_20_MG | ecosystem: Environmental > Terrestrial > Soil > Wetlands > Peat | place...
CAATCATAAAGCGGTTCCGCTTATAACTACGCATGACCAAAACCTCCGGGCGAGGTCGATGAGTCGCTCGCCCGCCCGGACGGTCCGCGCCTTCGCCCCGGGCCACCTCACCGGGATCTTCCGACCGGATTTGAGCCATCGAGACCCCCGGGGACGCGGGTCGGTGGGAGCCGGAATCGTCCTCGAGCTCGGGGCCCGGGCGGAGGCCCGTTTCGTTCCGGGTCCCCACACGGCGGTCCGGGTGACCGGAGACGGTCCCGGCCCTTGGCCGATCTCGACCGACGTGGCCCGCCGATTGGCTCCTCGAGGTCCCGGCGTTCTCACGGTCCGGCTGGCCCACGACCTCCCGGTCGGCCAGGGATTCGGTATGAGCGCCGCCGGAGCGCTCGCGACCGCCCTCGTGGTGAGCGCCCTCTCGGGCACTTTGCGGCCTCATGCGGTCGGGGTCGCGCATCTCGCCGACCTCTACGGAGGAGGCGGTCTCGGGGGCGTCGCGGCGATCCTGGGGGGTGGACTCGAGGTCCGGACACGGGCGGGAGTGCCTCCGTTCGGACGGGTCGTCCATCATCCGTTCCATTTACCGGTCCTGGTCGGGGTCGTGGGCCGGCCGATCCCCTCTCCTTCGGTGCTCCGGGACCCGAAAGCTCTCCGGCGCATCTCGAACGCCGCTCGCGGCTGGGAGCAGCTCGGCCGTGGCGGGACCGCCCGCGAGTTCTTTCGGCTCTCCGAACGATTCACCGACCGCGCGGGGCTCTCTTCGAATCGGGTACTCCGGGTCGTGCGCGCGCTCCGACATCGGGGAGCGTGGGCGGCGCAGGCGATGTTCGGCGAGAGCTTCTTCGCCCGACCCCGAACAGCCTCCGGACGCGAACGGTGCGTCGAGTGGTTGCGTGAGCAAGGGATCCGCACGGTGGAGCTACGAGCGGCGAGCGGGGGAGCGCGGGTCTTGAGCGGGCGCTCGGGGTAGTCCTCTCGGCGCCGGTTTCGGAGCAGCTCGCTTGCCGCAATCCTTTTAGTGAGAGGCTTTTCTCGGCGGCTCCCATGACGCGCAAGCCGGCCCGGATGTACCGCAAGGTCGAGGGGCAGGTCTACACCCGCCAGGAGTACATGGGCGGGATTCCGACGTGCCGGATCACCCAGTTCGATACCGGAAACCTTCGGACCGAGTTCCCGGTGAGCCTGACGCTCAGCATGGAGGAGGCGGCCCAGGTTCGCGACATCGCCCTTGAGGCGGCGCGGGTGAGCGCGGTGCGGGTGCTGGAGAAGTCCGCTCCGAACGAGTTCCACCTCAAGGTCCGCCGATACCCCCATCAGATCCTCCGGGAGCACAAGATGGCGATGGGGGCCGGCGCCGACCGTATCTCGGACGGGATGCGGGCGGCCTTCGGCAAGCCCGTGGGGCATGCCGTGCGGGCTTCGATCGGCTCGGAGCTCTTGACGGTCTACACCACCGAGGCCCACGTCGATGTGGCGAAGGAAGCCCTGCGCAAGGCGTCTCACAAGCTTCCGGTCCCGACCCGGGTCTTGGTCAACCGGTCGGCTTCGTAGCGGTCCGACCGCGCACGACGAGCACCGGGCACGGTGCATGTGCGACGAGCGCGGAGGAGATGCTCCCGATCAAGAGGCGCTTCGCCGCCGACATCCCCCGCGAGCCGACCACCACGAGGTCGACCGGATGGGTGTCGAGGAACACGAGGATCTCGTCGACCACGACCCCTTCCTCGCAGACCCCCGAGACGCCGGTGAGACCCGCGTCCTGGGCCCGCTTCACGGCCGCGTCGACGAGGGCGCGGTAGGGGGTGGTATCGGTCTTGGTCACGGGAGTGGCCATGTAGGAGTTGCCCGAGGGCATGTACACGGGGACGAAGGGGGCGACGGTGAGGACGGTGAGCTCGCTGCGGTACCGCTTCGAAAGGTCGATCGCGGTCGCGAGCGCCTCCTCGGAATGGGCCGAACCATCGATGGCGACGAGGACGTGAGCGTACCGACTGGCCGTCATCGGGGGTGGACGGACGGACGGCTACTTGGGCCTTCCGGAGGCACGGTACTCGTTGCCCCGGGTCCCGGCTCGGGCGCTTCCGTAACTGTTTTTACGGACGGCCCGCCTGACGCCGCCGCAAGGGTGACTCGAGTGGCCCCAGTCTGTAGTAACTGCGGGGGAACCGACTTCGTCTGGGCGAACGACCTCAAAACGGGCAGTCTCGGTGGCGGCTCCCTCTCCCTGCGGTCCCGAGGAGAGCTCTCGCTCGGGACCCGGATCTGCCGAGCGTGCGGCCACGCCGACCTGTTCCTCAAGGACCCATCGATTCTCCGGATGCCGCACACCTGGCGGCCGGGGGAGTTCACGCCGATCGTTCCTCGCGCTCCCGCCCCACCGGTGCACCAACCCTCGATTCCCCCCACCGCTCCAGCCCCGTCCCCCGCGACTCCTCCGGCGCCCGCCCCGGCGGCTCCGACTGCCTCCCCTCCCTCTCCTCCTCCGGCGCCCGTAGCTCCCGCTCCGGCCACGCCCCCCGCGGCCCCTCCCCCTGCAAGTGCCCCAGCTTCCGAGACGGCTCCACCGGAGCCCTCCGAATCCGAGACGGCTTCGAGTGCGCCCGCGCCGACGAAGAAGCCGACCCGTCGACGCAGCCCGAAGGCGAAGGGCGGCAGCGACCCGCCGCCACCCTCGGCGTAGTCCCCGACCCGGTTACCACGCTCGGGTTCCCCCCGGGATCCGCGCCACCGGCCGTCGGGTATCGGACTGCCGGGCCGAGCACGGCGGTGCATGCGGTCCGAGCCTTCTTGAGAGGAATAAGTACCAGCGGCGGCATGGGTGACTTCGGCCCCGGTCGACCCTAAGGACCCAGTCCATGCGACTTTGGGTGTACGTCGTGCGCCGAGTCGTCCTAGCGGTCCCGGTTCTGATCGGGATCCTGACCGTTCTGTTCGTCATCCTCAGCGCGCTCCCGGAGTCGACTGTCGTCTGCTCGTTTTGGCCCCCCAGCGGGAAAGTGTCGCCCTGCACGTCGGAAATCCCGTGCCCGCAAAATCCCTCCCAACTCTGCCCGAACCCGGTCTATCAGGCGGGGGTTAACGGGCTAGGACTCAACCAACCCGTCTTCGTTCAGTGGTTCAACTTCGTCGGGAACGCCCTCACCTTCCATTGGGGATACGTTGCGCCGGGAAGCGGCCTCGGTGTCGGGTTAGCCGGAGCCGGCTTACCGGCACTCGCCGGCGATTCGGTGAGCGGACTCATCGGGACTTTTCTCCCGTATACGCTCGAGCTCCTCCTCCTGACGTTCGCGCTCACGCTCCTCGTGGTCGTGCCGATCCAGCGCCGGGCGAGAGCGTGGCCGGGAGGCTGGGCGGATCACGTCGCCCGTGCGCTGACCGTCCCGGGCTATGCCATCTCGATCGTCATCATCGGGCCGCTGGTCGCGTTCGGGGTCATGGACGCGCTCGGCGGGGCGGCCGCCCCTTCCCCGATCTGCGGGAGCTCGAGCACCGTGTTCCTCGACTTTTTCCGCTCCTGGCCCGAACCCACCTGCAAGGCCCTCTACGGGACGTCCAACCTCGGTCTGTTCGGTTTCCCGACCTGGCTCGGACTCGCTGGGTATCAATCGACCCCCACCGGATTCCCGACGCTTGACGCGGCGATCCATGGGGATGGGTGGCTAGCCTTGGATACCGTTTTGCGAATGGTCCTCCCGGCACTCACGCTCACCTGGGTCGCGGTGGCCGTGGTCTTTCGGTACGTTCGGTTCACGCCGTTCGAGAAGGAGCCGTTCGAATTCCTCGCCGGGGCCCGAGCGAGGGGTCTCCCCGAATCGGACGTGGCGCGGCGACTCGCGGGACGCTCCGCGCTTAGCGAAGTGACCTCAGGTCTCGGGCCCGCCCTGGCCATGGTCCTCGGGATGCTGCCCCTCGTGGAGGGGTACTCCGGACTCTGGGGAGTCGGGAGTTTGTTCACCTATTCCGTGCTCGGCGGGAGCCCCGAATGGGACTTCGGTGTCATGATCGGTACCATTCTCACGTGCACACTGCTCGTTTTCCTCGGGAGTCTCGCGCTGGACCTGGTCCGGGCGTACTTCGACCCTCGGTTTCGCTTGGAAGGGTCCAACGGCGACCGACTTCGCGTCTCCTCGGGCTCCGTACACCGTCCTCGTTCCCTCGACGCGCTCGCGCCGACATGAACGCGTGGCCGGGATTGCGGAGCGGTGGGATTCGGCGAAGCCGGCATCTTGGCCCGCGGCGGGAATCATAACCCTCCCACGACGCGGTTTGATTGGGAACGTCAAAGTCCAGAGCCACAGCATGCTCCGGGCTCACGGGCGTCGGGAGAACGAACGGTCGTGGTCGATGACCCGCCGACTTCGACGAGCGGGCTCGCGGACGGTGGGGACTGCTGGGGTTCGGCCGCACGAGGAACGGGGGACTCCACCGCCGGGCGGAGGGAACCGTTACGCGAACCCTCAGCGGTCCGCCGAGGGCGACCGTCGGGGGATTGGGGACACTAGGCCCTGCCGGGGGGTGTCGCCCGGCGCCGGACGGGCTTCGCGCAAAATGCCGATCCGGCCGAATGGCACGAAGAGCGAGGCCGGGAGCAAGCAAACGAACAGCTTGGTGATGGTGTTGTACGCGGCGCCCTCAACAGCGGTGGACCCGACGTACGTGAATTGGGGGTATCCTGCGTTCGCCCAAGCCCAGAACCCGAGGAGGGTTCCGAGAAGCAGCAGGATGAACACCACGTTGACCCGCATGCGACGGTAGGCGACGGCCGGTAAGGCGACCATGATGAGGGCCCAAGGCAACGGGAAGTAGTTGCCCAGGCCGGTGTCGATGTTGAACGTCATCAGGTTCGTCGCGAGCGCGTGGAATGTCCCATTCCATCCATAGTGGTACAGGATCTCGAAGAGCCAAATCCCGGAAACGGCGGACGCGAGGCCGACGAAGAACCGTTCGAACCCGACTCCCTGCGTCCGAAGCCCACGGGAGGCGACCACGATGGCAAAGCACGGACCGACCACGGAGGCGACCAGGACGCCGGATCCGAGGAAGAAGGTTCGGAACGCGAGCGCGTAGACCGTGCCGGCCAACCCTAGGACGAGTACGAACGCTTCCAAAAGGACCGCGAGAGAAAAGTGCTCTCGGGGATGCCTCAGGGCGCTCCACAACTCGAGCCAGAACCCGGGCGGTGCGGAGGTTGCCTCTGGAGCCGCAGGAGTGGAGTTTCTAGGGGCATCCCGAATCGAAAACCCGCGGTAGTCGTCCATCGGCGGGAAGGTCCCCCAGAGCCTCGCGTTTCGTCTCTTGCCCCCGTGTTATAGTCGTTGTGCTGCAGTCCCAAGGATGGATATCGAAGAAAACTTCCGGTTCCGTTGGATCGGCCTCAGTGCATCCACTACTGAGAGACGCGACGCAGCAGTGCCGATAGCACAAGAACGAGCGACTCAGACTTACCGGGCCCGCCGGAGGACCGGGGCATGACCTTGGCCCCAGCGCGCCAACATGACGGAATCTACTTCGCCGAGGGGGCTACCGAGTTGCCCAGTCCTAGATTCGTGAGCCTCTTCAACGAAAAGGGAAGGTGAGCCGCAGCGGTTTCGCATTTTCGTACCACCTCTTTCGGTAGCCTTGACTCCGCCGACGACGGTGGCCTACCCGGAGCAGGAACGGGGAGGGGGGAGAAAGATGATGAGACCGGAAGCGGGCCCGGTGAGCGCCCGACTTGCGGATTTCCCGGCGCTCGAAGGGTACGTGGGCCCTGGGATGCCAAGGGTAGCTCCGATGTACGCTGAAGTGGCGGCGCGAGTCCACCTGGAACCGTTCTCCGCGGCCAAGCTCCCGGTCCGGGCTCAAGGAGTTTTGGCCCGGCTCCGTGCGGCGCTGCGACGCCCTGGGGCGCGGCGGGCGGGTCCTGAACCCGGTTGGACCGTCGCCGCGGCGCCGATCGTCGCGAAGGATGTCCCCGGCGGGAAGGAGGGGAAGGACCGGGGGGCGGGACTCCTGGCCGGCCTGCCGCTCCTGGTTCTCGCTCAGCACGAGTAAACGGTACGCTGCCGCAACCCTCCGATGCCGAACGCCTCCCCGTGCGGTCCGTGGGGCCGAAGGAGGGGCCCTCCCCCGGTTGGCCGAACGGCGTCCACACCCCTAGCCTTTTGCGGCCGAACGGCGTCCGGACCATCGAACCGACGTGGACGCAATCGACTACGCGATCTATCGTTATCTCTCCCCCGACGGCCTGATCCGGTTCTGGGGGGCCCGACGCTTGGTGGACCCCCGCGTTTCCGCTCGCGAGATTGCGGACCGAGTGGGATTGAGCGAGCCCGGAGTTCGCGCTCGAATGAAGGGGCTCGAAGAGCGGGGCTTCCTGCGGGGCCGGGAGACGGGGGCAAACCCGTCGCTCTTCGGCGTCTCCCTCGTCGTTTCGGAGATTCCCCTCCATGAGCCCCACGAGGCCGAGGACTTGTTCCGCGAGCTGGCCCTCGTGGATGGGGTGACGTTCGCGCGGGACATCCTGGACGAAACCGACCGCTCGGTGAGAGTCTTCTACGTCTCGGACAACCCCGCAGCCACCGCCCGGAGAACCTCGCTCTTGCGCGAGCTCGCGCCCTCGTCCGAGCTCCGGGGGCCGGTGCCGTATTGGATTCCCTCATGCGACCGAGCGCTGACCCGCCTGGACTGGAGAATGTTGGAGGCGTTCCGAAAACACCCGGAGGCGACTCAGCGCGACCTCGCAGAGGAGGTGGGCGTCAGTCTCAAGACCACCGCGGGCCGCCTCCACCAGCTGTTGGAGTCGCGAGCGATGTGGTCCGCCCTAAGTAGCTCGAGTGAAGAGTTCCCGCTCGCGATGCTCTCGATCCTGGTGCGAGAAGGCGTCGACCCCGTCACCGTCGCTCGAGACGTCGTGCGCGTTCATCCGAGCTGGATGCCTGTCGCCGCCGACGGGGCAGGGGTTCCGCCTTCCGAGGCTCCTCGCGGTTTCGCTGGGCTTGTGCCGGCCGAATCGCCGGTCGCGCTCGAGCAGGCGGTTCGACGCACGCTCGCCATTGAAGGGGTGGCAAGCATCCGTCGCACGTTCGCGCTCGGTTCCGCCACGTTTCCTCAGTGGTTCGACGAGCGACTGGTAGCCCAGATGAAATCTTTCTCGGGCCGCGGCCGGTAACCCCCTCAAGCGAGAGAAGGGGGAGCGGAGAAAGCCGGTCGCGATTGCCATCGCGCCGGTGTCGCATGCGACCCCGCGTTCCGAAGTCCGTCTGACCGGACGCGACTTGATCGCACAATCATGACGTGGCGTTTTGCCGCGCCACGACCGCAACGCGAAATCGGTTCTAATCGGATTGGGACTTGGGATAACCCTTCCCAGCGTGGATAGGACGCGCGTTCCCGACACGAACCCCCGTCCTCTTCTTGCTCAACCCCTTCCCACGGGAGGAGTTCTTGCACGGAGGGGATACTTCTCCGTAAACCCGGGAGCTATGCCGTTCGATGCTTCAGTAGAAGGTTGGCCCGAACCAGGTGCGATGGCCCCGCCCCCCCGAAAGGTAGCGGGGCATGGATTTTCCGATCAGTTCGAATCCATGCCCCGAAGGAGAGAGCGACAGCCCCCGCGGGCGAGCGGGGTTATCGTGGCACCGCCAGTAGTCATGTCCTCTGCTGAGGGGGCTCGTGCAAAGGGGCCCTTTTCCGACACTTGTGGTTCCTCGCCGGTTTGGCTCCTCCAATACCGTCGGAGTTCGCTGACGTGACACGAGGCACCGTGTTGAGCCCTAGCACGGGTTGATGTAGCAGGAGAATCTCCGTTCCCTGGGCCACGCGCTCGTTGAGGGGCGGGAAGAAAATGATCAGCGGCAGGAGTCGACGAACGAGACTAGCGACCGTCTTGGGAATATCGCTCGCGGTGGGAGCATTACTGGTGCTGGCAGTGCTCCCGACCGCGTCTTTGGCCGCCCGGCCCGGACTCCAGTCCGCGGCCACATTCGATTCCTCCTGCGCGGTGGGCGAGCAACCGTTCATGGCCGGCTACGACCCGGTCTCTCACGAGACGTACGTCCCCAACTTGGATTCAGGTAACATTACGGTGCTCAGTGGAACCTGCACCGTGGCGGGAACGATCACGCTCCCGAGCGGGGCGGGTCCGGCGGCAGCCGTCTTCGACCCTTCCGACAATGACATGTTCGTCACGGACTACCTACTGAACCAGATCTACGTAATCTCGGGTCTGAAAGTTGTCAACACGATACAGAATTACCCTACAGGCGTCGCACTTTTCTTGGACGAACCCTGGGCGATTGCTTACGTCCCGGCGGACTACTCAGGATACGGGGGAACGATCTGGGTCACGAATCTCGGCGAGCAAGGCGGGGGATACTACATCGAGGGGTTTTACACACCCACCAATCAGTCGTTTGAGTTGGATTTTGGTTACGGATTGAACGACCCTGCCTACTCGATAGCATACGACCCGGACGACGGTTTTCTCTGGTGGGCTACCCCTAGTACCGACAGCATCAGTGCCATCAACTATCTTCTTTGGACGCAGACCTTCTCGTTTCCCACGGTACTAACTTTCCCGGTAGGGAGTTTCCCGGCCAATCTAGCGGTCGATCAGTCCAACGGCTTCGTCTACGTAGCGAACGAGCACTCCAACAATGTCACGGTGCTCGATGGAGCCGTCACCGACTTGGGGAAACTTATCGGGACGATTAGCGGGTTTGATGAGCCGTGGGCCGTTGCCTGGGATCAATCGAAGCTGTCGATGTACGTCACCAACTCTGGCTCGGGCAAGGTGTTCGTGGTCGGAGGGAGTACGGGCCTTTCGATTGTCAAGAGGTACTCGACGGCGTATGACTCGGAACCTGACGGACTCTCTTATGACGCGGCGAACGGCAAGATGTACGTGACGGGATTCTACGACAACGTCGTCTACGTTCTCTCTTAGGAGGCGAAGCAGTCGCCCGTCAGTTGGGTCAGATCACCTTGGACCTGTGGGGCCGGACCGGTCTCTCTCGCTCCGAACTCGTTTCCGTCCATAGCTGCGTTCGACCCAGTTCTCACCCTGGGACGTAATTCCCGCGTCGTCGTGATGCGGTCGGAAACAGGCGCGTTCTGGACGGGAACCCCGTCCTCCGTTTGCCTGACTCTTTCGCACGAAGGGGTACCGGTCCGGAAAGCCGGGCGCGGCGCCGTTCGAACCGTTCGCCGAAAATCGGCCCATCCCGGGTTCGATGGCCCCGCCCCGGGACAGGATAGCGGGGCATGGACTTCCCCTTTAGTTCAAATCCATGACACGAAGACGGGAGCAGCCGCTCGCCCAGGCGGGCGGGATTGTCGAGGCCCCGCCGGTTGCCCCCTCGTCCGGTGATAGGGCTTGTGCAAAAGGGGTGGTCTAATCGCTGGGGACCGGAACGAAGTGCTCAGGTTTCGACTAGTTCCCACCTCTCTCGTGGGCGTGGGCAATGAACACGAGGGAGAACCCAAGAAACGTGAGGACGGGAGCAGTGACGTACGGAGGCAGGTTGCCGGGTGCCGGGATTGTAGAATATGTGCAGATGAGGGCGGCGGCGAATGCAACGGTCGCGAACAAGGCGAGGACGATGGTTCCAAGTTTCACCACAAGGCGCCACAGGTTATGGCGAGGGTATTATGGATTGGTTCCGCGAGTGATGACAACTCGAATCCATCTCTTTCGAGCCGTAGAAAAATGGGCGGGTTCCGGAGGCGAACTCCCATCCTCCTATTGCCCGACCCTTTCCCAGGCGAAGAGTTTCGCACGGAGGGGGTACCTTCCACAAACTCGGGAGCAGTGCTGCTGAAATCGTCAGCAGGGAATCAATACCACTCGGGTGCGATGGCCCCGCCCCGAGGCAGGAGGGCATGGATTTCTCGATTAGTTCAAATCCATGACTCCAGGGTGGAGCAGCAGCCCCTACGAGTGAGAGAGCTCAATGTGCCGAATCCAGCATTTTTGTCCTCTGCTGACGAGGCCTGCGCAAAGGGGATGCCATATCCCTACTGTGTCCCAAATCGGCAGGTCCCTGTCGCCACTTTCAAGCCACGCGTGGCCTTGCCGCTAGCATGGAGCTATCGCTGGCGCTCCCCGTCTTGCCGGGGAAACGAACTGCGTTCGAAGAGCTTGCGAGGACCGTCGCTGGGCCGCGAAGGAAGGAATTCGATGATTCCGAGCGGAAGTTCAAGATCCGGAAGGAGTGCTGGTTCCTCCAGAGCACACCGCAGGGAGATCTCTGCATCTTCTATGCGGAAGCGGACGACGTGCCGAAGTCGGTCATGGAGTGGGCGGCTTCCAAGGACCCTATCGACGTTTGGGTGAAGGCTCAGTTCAAGGAGATCACGGGAATCGACTTCAGCAATCTTCCCCCGGGAGTCTTCCCGACGGAACTCCTTCGATACGGTTACTGAAGCGGGCACTTTCGGGCGCCGGGTGGCATCGTGGTCGGTCGGCCCCGGCCAGGCCAGCGTAGTGGGGGCGACCCTGGAACCCGTCGGCTCCTCCCTTCAGACCTAGTGCTTACGAACTCCGAAGATGCATTCCAGTCCGTCCACGAGAGACTGGCGATAAGACACGGAGTCGTGGCCCCCGGAGAACTCCCGGTACGTCAAATCGTAGCCTTTCACTCGGAGCACATCGCGGACGTGACGGTTGATACCCAGAAGGGTAGTCCCGTCGATTGCGCCGTAGTTCGCCTCCAACAGTCCCGCCTCCATGTAGATCCGCAAGGGAAGCTTGGGTCGTCTCATCAGTTCCTCGAGGAATGCGCCGGGCTCGGGTCGGAGGGGGTCTTCGGGAAGGAACCAACCCGATTGCGATAGGACCAAGCGGAAGCGGTTCGGGTACTGGATCGCCCAATGCAGGGCCGCTAGGCCCCCGCAACTCACGCCAATGAGAGCGACCCGGTCTGGCCTCGATTGGATTCCTACGGCCCTGTCCACCCAAGGCACTAGTTCCTGAACGAGGAAACGCCCAAAGGCCGGCGACCGTCCGCATAGGTCGCGGTTTCGTTCCTTGCTTCCCGCCCGACTGTCGACGAAAATGCCTACGACCGGGAAGATTCGTCCCTCAGCGGCAAGATTCTCGAGTATGGTGGTGGTTGGAAACGACTGGGCGTACCAAAAGCCATCGAAGAAGATGGCCAGATGCACATTCCGCATGTTGGGTCGAAACCCGGCGGGAAGGTGGATCCAAATTCGACGTACGTCGTGCAGTTGTCGGCTTCGGAAGCTCCGCTGGGAAAGGGTACCTCGGGGAGTTTCGTTTCGGGAGAGCAGCTCTCGGTGTTGGCGGGCCCCTTCCAACTCAACGACGGAGTATGTCACATCCCTCCCCGACAATCCGTCTTTCCTGAATTTCGGGTCGGGAACATACTGATAGGTCTTGGGATTGAACGGATCGCGCTTCCACTTGTGGGCCCGGGCGTAGTATTCCTTGAATGTGGGCGGAGTCTCCCCCTGCGGGTCGTTCACCGCGAAGAGGTACATCACCCGAAGGTCCTCGGGAACGGTGTAGGTCCGGTACCAGACGTCGCTACGTGGGAGTCGGACGAGCTCGTCGTCCTTGCCCTCGCTGGCGACCATGGAACGCAGCGTGACTCGCTTGGTGCCTGGCACGCCGCGCCACACGAATGTGATCAGCCGCTTGCGCGGGGCATTGCGCAACCGCTCCACTAGGGGGGTGCCGGTCTTCGATGCCTTTGCCCAAAACGTCGCCAGCGCTGAAGGGTCCCGATCCGAAAGGGTTGATTCCAGGCGCCGGAGCGCCGGGCTTTGGATTCCGTCTTGAGCGCTCATAACATGTGTTTCACGAGATGGCCTCGACGGTAATGTGTCCTTTCCCGCCCCTCTGATGACCGTCAGGGAGGAGATACCTTTCCGCAGGCCCTGGAGCTGCCGTTCAGCGTTTTGACAGGGAACGGACCCGGGTTCGATGGCCCCGCCCCGAGACAGGATAGCGGGGCATGGATTTGAACCATGGATCTACGGGTTATGAGCCCGTCGGGATTTCAGGACGGCCGGAATCACCGGCCGTTTTCCTGACTACCCTACCCCGCTACGGCGAAGACGAATAGGACGGTCTATTTAGGCGCTTTTGACGGACGCCGCGATGGCCGGTCCCTTCGGCGTCGGGGCGACCATCAGCGATTCCCGCTCGAGCGCGAGGAGCCGCTCCCAGTTGGACCGTACTTGCACTCCCACGGCCGCGATGTTCTCAGGGGTGAGGTGGCGGAACCGCCCCTGAGCGCGGATGTACTCCTCGACCGGCTTCAGCGTACCGGCCTTCCGCGTGATGTGGTAGCGGCCCTCCTCGACCTCGTAGAGCGGGAAGACGCCCGTGTCGGTCGCGAGCCGGCCGATCGCGATCGTCTTCTGGGATTCGAACCGCCACCCCGGCGAGCAGGGGGCGAAGATGTGGAAGAACCGCGGTCCGGTCATCCCCTTCGCCTTCTCGACCTTCCGCTCGAAGTCCTCGGGGAAGCTCGGGTTGAGGGTGGCCGCATACGTGGGGCGGTGCGCGAGAACGATCGCCATCATGTCCTTCTTCGGCTCGATCTTCCCGTGCTCGTGCCCCTCGACCGGGGTTGTGGTCGTCCAGGCGCCGAGCGGCGTCTCGCCGCTCCGCTGGACCCCGGTGTTCATGTACGCCTCGTTGTCGTACATGACGTAGATCGCGTTCGTCCGGCGCTCGAGCATCCCGCTCAGCGCCTGGATCCCGATGTCGGCGGTGCCGCCGTCGCCCGCGAACCCCACGACCGTGACGTCCTTCTGACCCATCGCGTCGAGGGCGGCCCGGATCCCCGAGATCGATGCGCCGGTCGCCTCGATCGGGTTGTCCATCATCGCGACCCCGAGGGCGGTGGTCGGGTACGGCGTCGCGATCACGGTCCAGCAGCACGCCGGCACCGAAACGACGGTGCGCGGTCCGAGCCCCTTCAGGAGCAACCGCATCGAGAGCGCGGCTCCGCACCCCGGGCACGCGGAGTGCCCACTGAACATCAATTCCTGCGCTGGCAACGTCAGCTTAGCCATCGACCGCCACCTCCTCCTCGATGTCGACCCAACGCACTTCGGGCGCCTTCCCGGCGAGCAGCGCCTCGTACATCCGGCGGACCACGTGCGGCGTCACGTCGCGTCCGCTGATCCCCGCGTAGAAGCCGGTCACGAGCGGACGGTGGGGCGTCGGATAGATCGCCGCGCACACCTCGGTGCCGGCGGCGCCCATCGGGCCGAAGGTGTACGAGCGGTCCGCGACCCCGATCCGGTCGGTGGTTGCGGCGAGCGCCCGGATCTCCTCGTTCGGGAACGGTCGGAAGAGGCGCAGCTTCGCGAGACCGACCTTCTTGCCCGACGCCCGCATCTCGTCCACGACGCTGCGCGCGGTCGTGGTGGCGGTCCCCATCGTGATCAGCACCGCGTCCGCGTCGTCGGTCTTGTAGGTGGTGACCGGACCGCCGTGATAGCGGCCGGTCGCTCGGCGGTACTCCTCCTCGACCAGCGCGAGGGTCGCCGGCACGCGTTCCATCGCCTGAGCGACCTCCCAGCGGAAGTCGACGTACCGGTCGGGCCCGGTGAACGAGCCG
>Ga0187770_10001199_pt1 | contig 13570 bp, 12 predicted proteins | sample 0116_SJ02_MP02_2_FD_133154 | JGI IMG/M metagenome (GOLD analysis project Ga0187770, IMG submission 133154) | Tropical peat soil microbial communities from peatlands in Department of Meta, Colombia - 0116_SJ02_MP02_20_MG | ecosystem: Environmental > Terrestrial > Soil > Wetlands > Peat | place...
CCCTGGCCACGCAAAAAGAGGGCACCGGAGGAACATCGAGACAGACGACGCCGACTCCACAGACCTGTTTGTCCTACTAGCACTACCCTGCGGGTCCCGCTTGGAGTGGCTGCTCTTGCCCCCCACAGATTACGCTTAGGACGTAATATTCGGAGCTCTTTCTTAATCTCCTCTGCTGCGCGTCTGCGTCTCAGTCACAGAACGATTTTAAGACGCGGCGAATCGCGAGGCTAAGTCAAAGTGTTCGAATCGCGAGGCTAAGTCAAAGTGTGCGTCCCTAATCTGCTCCTCTTACCATTTTCAATTCCCAGACCCCGCTTGATCGCTGCTTGGCGACGAACCAAGCGAGCGCTTGTTTGATTCCCGTGCCTCGCAGGTCAAAACCGAGCCGGGACAACGAGTCAAGCGACAACAAAGGTCAGTAAACCAGAACGGATTTAAGAACTTGACCAAAAAACAGCCGCGCTTCTGTCAGGATACACGTCGCGTCGAAAACCGCGATGCGAGCAGCGTGCCTGCCTTCATCGCCGCGGACCAAGCTCGGCGTCGCTCGTGTGCCGCAAAAGCGCGTACGGCGACGCCCGTCACGAGACAGGAGAACGGCTTTGAGCGATCTGGCTGGACCGGATCGTCCTTCATCATAAGAGAGTCAAGCTTTGCGCCTACGGTGCGCAGCGGGATCGCCCATCCTCCGTCACGCTGACGAATACGGAGCAGCCATTGGAACCCCTGCGCTATCCGGTCATCGTGCGCATAGCCAGCCTTGATCAGAAGCTCCATAAATGCCGCAGAGTAGTTTGGAGAGTACTGAGTGCCGTAAATATCTCTAAAATCACCCTCGTCCGTCTGATGCGAAAAGAGGTAATCCGGTGCTGTCCGCACGGCGGAATGTTCGCAGGTCCTTCCGAATTTCTCGACCAGCTCACCAACGGTGTGGGACGTTTCGAGCTGAACATAGCCATCCGCCGGCGTAGGTAGGTGCGGCGAGCGCCGCGGTAGGGCCAAGAGCCGCTGTCCTTCTGTTTCTCGAAGCAGCCTTCGCACCTGATTCAACTCCCACAGAGACGCTATGGATGGCACGGATTCGCCTAAAAGATCCCTCCGCGCATAGTACTGGATTGTCTCGCTCTCCGCCGAGATGATGGGTGGTAACGGGTCGAAAACCAGTCTGCGACGCAAGCTTCCACAACGTCTCCTGATTACGCGCTCGTCGTTTTACGTATGTGACGTGAGCACTCGGGCGACCGTCTGCGGCTCGTTAAAATAACTGAACACGCGGTAGGCGGTCGTCTTGTCAACGGCAAGCACGGATTGAATCTCTTCTAAGCTCGCCTTTTTGAGCTGCGCCACAGAACCGAAACGCTTGAGAAGCTCGACTTTTCGCCGTTTACCGACGCCGGGGATGTGATCTAGCGTGCTCTCCAAGAGTCGGCGCGAACGGAAGTTGCGATGTCTCCTGATGGCCATCTTGTGCGCCTCGTCACGAACGCGCATCAACACGTTGAGCGCGATCTGCGGCACCGCGACAGGCGCTGACCGACCAGGCACGTACACGAGCTCTTCGCGCTTTGCGAGGCCCACGAGAGGAATCCTCAGTCCGAGCATCGTCAGAGTATCCGCGACGACGGCGACCTGTCCCTTCCCTCCGTCGACCACGATGAGGTCCGCGCTAGACTCACGCTCTCGATATCGCCGGCCGGCGATCTCCTTGAGCATCGCATAATCGTCAATCGCAGCGACACTTCTGATTTTATAGGAGCGATACTCGCTAGCCTGTGGTGCGCCGTCGATGAATACCGCCATCGACCCCATCGCCTCCGCGCCGGCGAGGTTCGACACATCGAACGCCTCGATCCGGTACGGGTACGAGCGCAGTCGAAGGGCGTCTTTGAGAACGTGCAGCGCATCGGCAGCTGTTGGCTTCTTGAGCATCGATTCGGCGTTCTTGTGCGCCAGCGCGACGAGCCTCGTCTTCGAACCTGCCCGTGGAACGCTCACACGGACGCGGCTTCCTCTGATCTCGGTGAGGAGATTTTCGACGGCGTCTGACTCCTCGATCGCGTGCTCGAGGAGAATGCCCCTCGGGACGTAGGGCCCCGCGAGGTGCAAGTAGTGTTGCTTGACAAACGCCGTCATCAGTTCAGTCGTCTCGGCGCCTTCGGTCCCCCGGAGCGCGTGCGAGTGTTGCCCCGTGACCTTGCCGTCACGGACCATGAGCACGAGCGCGCACGCCTGTGAACCTCTGCGAGCGATGGCGATGACGTCTTCGTCGCCGCGACGCGGTTCCACGTACTGCTGCTCTCGCACGCTCTCGAGAATGGCAATGCGATCGCGCAGCGTCGCGGCGCGCTCGAACTCCATGCCCATGGCCGCGGCTTTCATCTCACGGTTGAGCTCAGTGAGAATGTCGTCTTGTCGCCCTTCAAGAAACCGCTCCATGCCCGTCACGAGGCGTGCATACGCGTCGGGATCCATTTTGCCCGCACAAGGAGCGGCGCACAGCTTCAGTTGGTAGTTGAGGCACGGCCTCAGAACGCGCCGCAGATCTCGGCCACAGCTGCGCAACGGGAACGCCTTGCGCAACGCTTTCACGCTTTGGCGTGTGGCCTGCGCGCTCGTGTACGGGCCGAAATACGAGGACCCGTCGTTCCTCACCACGCGCGTCACGGTGATGCTCGGATACGGGTCATCGGTGATCCGGATGTACGGGAAGCTGCCGTCATCAGTCAGCCGAACATTGTATCGCGGCTTATGAAGCTTAACGAGGTTCGACTCAAGGATAAGCGCCTCTTTCTCAGTGTTCGTGACGATCCACTCAATGTCGTCAATCCGCTCGACGAGCGTCCTGGTTCGGCTAGAGGCCGGCGTGCCGTGAAAATACGTTCGGATTCGGTTCTTCAGTGAGACGGCCTTGCCGATGTAGATGATTTTTCCGCCGGCGTCCTTCATCAGGTAGACGCCCGGACTGCTCGGCAGGTTGTCAAGCCTCGCGGTGACTGAAGGTGGTGGCATCGCTCTTAGTATCCGTTCAAAACCCGTTTGAGAAACTCGCCGGTGTACGTGCCCGATCGGGCGATCATCTCTGGCGTTCCCCGCGCTACGACGTACCCGCCTTCGTCGCCTCCCTCCGGGCCCAGATCGATGATGTAGTCGGCTGTCTTGATCACGTCGAGGTTGTGTTCGATGACGAGCACCGAATTCCCCGCATCTGTGAGGCGGCCGAGCACCGCGAGCAGTTTCTTGATGTCATCAAAGTGCAGGCCGGTCGTCGGCTCGTCGAGTATGTAGAACGTCTTGCCGGTGCTCCGCCGGCTGAGTTCGGTGGCCAGTTTAACGCGTTGCGCTTCTCCACCAGAGAGCGTCGTCGCCGGCTGACCGAGTTTGATGTACCCCAGCCCAACGTCGTAGAGCGTCTGCAACTTTTGCTTGATGCGCGGGATATTCTCAAAGAAGTGCACGCCTTCTTCGACGGTCATATCGAGCACGCCCGCGATATTCTTGCCCTTGTAGCGAATTTCGAGCGTTTCCCGGTTGTAGCGCTTCCCCTCGCAGACCTCACACGGCACGTAGACGTCGGGCAAAAAATGCATCTCGATCTTTATGATTCCGTCACCCCTGCACGCCTCGCACCGGCCGCCTTTCACGTTGAAGCTGAACCGGCCCGGCCGATAGCCTCGGGCCTTGGCATCGGGAAGCCGCGCGAAGAGGGCCCGGATGAAATCGAACATCCCGGTGTAGGTTGCGGGATTTGAGCGCGGCGTCCTGCCGATAGGCGACTGATCGATCGTGATCACCTTGTCGATGTGTTGAATGCCCAAAACGCCGTCGTGGTCGCCGGGCTTTCCGTACGCGCGGTGCAGCTGTTGGGCCAGTTTGCGGTGGAGGATATCATTGATAAGGGTGCTTTTTCCTGATCCAGAGACCCCGGTAACGCAGGTGAAGATCCCGAGAGGGATCTCAACGTCGATATTCTTGAGATTGTTATGGCGGGCGCCGATAATGCGTAGCGCTTTACCGTTCGTGATCCTCCGTCGTTTCGGCACCTCGATCCTCTTAACGCGGTTGAGGTACTGTCCCGTTATGGACTCAGGATCGCGTACGATGTCGCTCGGGGTGCCGCTCGCCACGATGGCGCCTCCATGCTCTCCGGCGCCGGGCCCCATGTCGATAACGAAGTCCGCTGTGCGGATCATCTCCTCGTCGTGTTCAACCACGATGAGCGTGTTTCCGAGGTCTCTGAGGCTCTTCAGCGTCCCGATAAGCCGCAGATTGTCGCGCTGATGGAGGCCGATGCTCGGCTCGTCAAGGATGTAAAGCACCCCGACAAGGCCCGAACCGATCTGCGTCGCGAGCCGTATTCGCTGGGCCTCGCCGCCTGAAAGAGTTTCGCTCGCTCGATCGAGCGTCAGGTAGTTGAGGCCCACGTTTTGCAAAAAGTTGAGCCTTTTTTTGACCTCTTTGATGACCTCAGCAGCAATGGCCATTTTCCCGTTAGAGAGGCGCAAGCTATCAAAGAACTCGTGCGCGGCGTCGACTGAAAAGGCCGAGACGTCGGCTATAGATCGATCGCTGATGGTGACGGCAAGAGCTTTAGGCTGAAGGCGTTTGCCGTTGCACGCATCGCACGCACGCAGGCGCATATACTTCTCAATCTCGTCTCTGATATAATCAGAGTCGGTTTCGCGATAGCGGCGCGACAGGTTCTGGATCGCCCCCTCAAACGGCCTGAGGAAGCGGACGTAACCGTGCCGGCCGACGTACTCAAACGACATTTTTTGGCTGCCAGAGCCGTAGAGGAGGAGGTGTTTTTGCTCGTCTTTAAGCTCTTCGTACGGCGTTTCAAGGCCGAAATGGAACTGTTTGGCCGCGCTCAAGAGGTACTGATGGTAGTAGTCACTCGTCGATTTCGCCCACGGCGCTATGGCTAGACTTACCGGAAAGGATTTATCAGGCACGATTAGGTCCTCATCGAGGGTCTTTTCAAACCCAAGGCCGTGGCAGGCCGGACACGCCCCGTGCGGGCTATTGAACGAGAACATGCGCGGCTCGATTTCTCCGATGTTGATACCGCACTCGGGACACGCGAAGTGCTCACTGAAAAGCAGCTCTTCGGCGCCGGCGACGTCGACCATAACGACGCCGTCACCGAGCACGAGAGCGGTCTCAAGCGAGTCTGCGAGGCGTTGCTGGTCTTCATCAGCGATGGCAAGACGGTCGGCGATGACCTCGATCGTATGACGCTTGTTCTTGTCGAGGTCGATGGCTTCTTCGAGCTCGCGCACCTCGCCATCGATGCGCGCTCGTGTGAACCCGTCACTCAGCAGGAATTCCAAAATCTTCCGGTGCTCTCCCTTTTTGTCCTTCACCACGGGAGCGAGTATCGTGATGTTCGTCTTTTTGGGAAGCCGCATCACCTGATCGACAATTTCTTGTACGGTCTGCTGGGCGATCTCCTTGCCGCACTGCGGGCAGTGAGGGGTTCCCACGCGCGCGAACATGAGCCTCAGGTAGTCGAAGATCTCGGTGACAGTTCCCACGGTGGAACGGGGATTCTTGCTCGTCGTTTTTTGGTCGATCGAAATTGCCGGAGACAAGCCGTCGATGTGATCCACCTCGGGCTTCTTCATCTGACCGAGAAACTGTCGGGCGTACGCAGACAACGATTCCACGTACTTTCGCTGTCCTTCGGCATAGATGGTATCAACGGCCAGCGATGACTTCCCTGAACCACTGATCCCCGTTATGACCACAAACTTATCGCGCGGGATCTCAACGTCGATGTTCTTGAGATTGTGCTCTTTTGCGCCTTTGATGCGAATGGATTCCGTCACGCTATGCCCCCCCCTCAAGTGATCGAATCATGTCGCGAATGAGCGCTGCCCGCTCGAACTCGAGTCCGCGCGACGCTCGCTGCATCTCGGCTTGCAATCCTGCGATCGTCTCTTCGAGCTCCTCTGCAACTACGCTCACGGGGGGTTCTTCGTCGGCTACTAGCCCCGGCCGACGGCGCTCGACAAGCTCCTCGATCGGTTTGACGATGGTCTGCGGAGTGATCCCGTGACGCTCGTTGTGCGCGAGCTGCAGCGCACGCCGACGATTGTTCTCCCCTATCGCACGCCTCATCGAGTCGGTGGTAACGTCTGCGTACATAATAACGCTCCCGTTGACGTTTCGGGCGACTCGGCCGATCGTCTGAATGAGCGACCGTTCAGAGCGCAGAAAGCCCTCTTTGTCCGCATCGAGTATGGCCATAAGGGTGACCTCGGGAAGGTCTATGCCCTCTCGGAGGAGGTTGATACCGACAAGGACGTCGAACGCGCCGCGTCGCAAGTCGTACAGGATGTCTACCCGATCAAGCGTGCTTATGTCTGAGTGAAGGTACTGCACCTTGATGCCAATCTCGTGAAGGTGCTCGGAAAGATCCTCAGCCATCCTCTTTGTCAATGTCGTCACCAGCACGCGCTCGCTCGGTCGCTTTCGAATTTCTGCGATCAGATCGTCGACTTGCTTCTCAGCGGGGCGGACGTCCACGGCCGGGTCGACCAGGCCCGTGGGACGAATAATCTGCTCGACTGCGTTCTCACATTTTGCAAGCTCGTACGGTCCCGGCGTGGCCGATACGTAGATAACCTGGTTAACCCGTTTCTCAAACTCGCCGAAGGTGAGCGGACGATTGTCGTACGCTGAAGGGAGGCGGAATCCGTGCTCTACGAGGTTGTCTTTCCGGGAGCGGTCCCCCGCGTACATGCCGACTAGCTGGGGGATCGTCACGTGTGACTCATCGATGACAAGGAGGTAGTCGTCTGGGAAATAATCGATGAGTGTCGTGGGCGCCTCGCCCGCAGCGCGCCCACTGAGATGACGGCTATAATTCTCGATTCCGCTACAATACCCAACCTCACGCAACATCTCAAGGTCGTATTTTGTGCGCTGCTCAAGGCGTTGGGCCTCAAGCAACTTGTCCTGGCCGCGCAAGTACTCCAAACGCTCAGTGAGCTCACGCTTTATTGAGTGCAGTGCCTCGTTGTGCCTCGCGCGGTTGGTGATGAAGTGCGTCGCCGGGTAGATGGGGAGAAAATCAAACGCTGCCGTCTTTCTTCCGTTGACGGGATTAAACTCGTAGAGTCCCTCGATCTTATCGCCCCAGAGCGCGATGCGATACGCGGTGTTTCCGTAAGCAGGAAACACCTCAACGGTGTCGCCTCGCACGCGAAACTTCCCGCGGAAAAAGTCAATATCGTTACGCTCATACTGCATGGAGGTGAGCCTGCGCAAAATCTCGCTCCGTTTGATGGTCTCGCCCACCTGCAACGATAGCACGGACTCCTGGTAGTCGTCAGGAGAGCCAATGCCGAATATGCACGAAACGCTTGCCACGACAATGGTGTCACGCCGCGTCAGCAGCGACTTGGTAGCCGAATGCCGGAGCCGATCAATCTCGTCGTTAATGGACGATTCCTTTGCCACGTAGACGTCGGTGTGCGGGATGTAGGCCTCAGGGCGATAATAATCGTAGTAGCTCACGAAGTACTCAACCGCGTTTTGCGGGAAGAACTCCCTGAACTCCTTATAGAGCTGAGCGGCTAACGTCTTGTTGTGCGCAATGACGAGTGTGGGCTTTTGCACGTGCGCGATCACGTTCGCGACCGTGAACGTCTTTCCTGAGCCCGTGACGCCGAGGAGCGTCTGGTGCTTCTCTCCTCCGCTGATCCCGTCGACGAGCTCCGCGATTGCCTTAGGCTGATCTCCGGTCGGCTTGAACGATGAACTTAGGGTGAACCGGGGTTGAGACATTATCGTACTGAATGTGGACTTAATTTAATATAAACTAAATTATTATTTACAAGCGATATTGGACGATAGAGGGATACCCCAAGCTAGCGGGGCTACCATGTTTTTTCCCTCCGACCGCATATAACCTTATCTTAAAGCAAATGAAACTAATTCGGCAGTCTGAGGAAACCCTTATACGCACTCAAGAGCATGTTTGTACTAAGGAGAGTTCACCATGTGTACAGTCGGTGGCCCGTTTGGAAACGAAGACATAAAGCGACTCGAAGCAAAACAATACGCTTGCAAGGAGTGCGGGTCGAAGTTCAAGGGCATAGGCAAGAACCCGATGTGCCCATCATGCCAATCGGAAGACATAACAGAGCTTGAAGCGTAGCGCCTAGCCCTGCGAAACCTTTCGTGAGCCCCTTTTCTTACTAGTGATTTTAGACTATCAATAGCGCCAGCATGGAACAACGGATACCGCTCGACGCCGACGAGATCTTATTTGTGCGCAGTGCTGACGGCGTGATCGGCGTCGTGAAGTCAGGGGCTGCTCGGCAGCTCTTTATCGAGACGGTAGACGACGAGATCGTAATGACCGTTGACCCCGAAGATCTTCTCGTCGCATCTGGTTTCAGCAACGATCGTACGACCACTAACGCAATTATTTGCACCCTCGCTCTTATCCGGGACTCTGGGTCACCCCTCATTGTACTTCCCAAGCATCATCCCGCATCAGCGCGACTCAAGGTAGTTGCAGCTGTGGGAAGGCGCACGGTCTTGCGCTGTGATATCCAAAAAGGGACGCATCCTGAACAGGACGTACTTTGCGGCTCTCTAGGACTAAACGGTCTCGAAGTTAGCTCGGTCGAAGGACACGTCGTGCTTCGCGGGGACGACTCGCTAACCGTCGAACGCAAGCCTTTTCGATAGCGTTTTCTAACGCGCACACCATGGCCCTGTAATGGAGCTCGAGTTAAGCGCACCGGTTGACTGCATAGCGGATTTTACGTACAACTTTTATTGGCAGCATCGAGGCTCGAAGCTGGAGCCCAGCGACCGGATCCCGCACCAAGAAGGGAGCTCATACACCTATCGCGACGTCGTTGAGGCCCTAAAACGTGGTGATGATGTCTACGTTAGCGGAGACGTCGGACATCGGCTGTGTTCAAGCTTCGGCGTCGACTTGCACTTTTTCTCGGGCACCGGCGCCTCTATCCAGGTGGGCGACGTGATCGTCGACGGCGACGTTGACACACGTATGGGAATCAGTATGACCGCTGGAGCGGTATACGTGGCCGGGGCCGTAAAGACGCCGATCGGCAATGTCATTGAGGTCGCATCTGATCGGACTGGGTACCGGAAGTATCGATCGATCACCGATGTCGTGTGCAACGGCCTACGTGACGATACGCTTGTACCCCCTAACGTTCTATCGGGCACACAGCTCACCGTGTCTGATGCGCTCGTGCGAGACACCGTTGGCGCACGCTGCGCGTGTGACGCACGAATTTGCGTTGAAGGAGACGTTGACTTGAGCACGGGCATTCTCATGCGGCGTGGGATAGTAATCGTGACCGGCGGCGCAGGCATGAACTCGGGCGCTCTTCTTAACGGAGGAACGGTGATCGTACGCGGGGACGCGGATGCGTTCGCCGGAATCGACATGAAATCGGGCGTACTCGTGATAGGAGGCACGCCTCACGGCTACTTGGGGGCCAACAAACGAGGAGGCACGATCTACGCGCGCGGAGCAACGGCGCTGCCGCCCTCTAAGGCCCTAGCGGTCACAGGACTCGACATTGCACTTGTATCCAGACATCTCGGCATCAGTCAACTCCACGCAATGATGTTCAAAAAATTTGTCTAGCTCGCCGACACGTGCGAGCAGCCGACTACCCTTCTCGCCCCCTCGGGCGCGAAGTCCCACATGAACGGCGTCTTTAATCGGCATCGCTGACCGACGCCAAGGGAAACATTCCAAAGCAAGGTTAAAGAATGAGAGAGGTAATAAGAACGTGTATGGATCGCGAACAATACCTCGCAGCGATAACCATGGCCGCTCCACGCAAGGGACGCTACCTGAACCCCGACAAGGACATTGTGAATGCTCTTGTTGATGGGATACTGACGAATAAAGAGCGTTATGGGTACCACTCTTGTCCTTGTCGAATGGCGGCAAACGACAAGGATTGGGACAAGGATATCATATGCCCGTGCGTTTACTGTGATCCGGATGTTGTCGAATACGGCGCGTGCTATTGTGGCTTGTACGTGAGTGAAGAATGCGCCAAGGGGGTAAAAACAGTCCCTGAGCACATCCCTGAGAGGCGTCCTAGCGAAAAGTGGCAGCGCTACTGATGTCGCTGAAGGGTAATAGCAAGCCACGCAGAAGAGCTTACACAGTGCGTTCGTTATGGATCTGTTTACGGCACGCGTTTTTCAAAACCAACCCGCGTTATCTGGAGCACTATTTCTTGAAAAAACAAGTCAAAAAAGAGACGGAAAACCTGTTCCACCCGACAAAAGCCATTTATGAAAGAACTTATCGCGGAGTCCGCGCAGAAGGTTAAATTAACTTGAGAATACCGATCTTAGGCTCGTAACACTTCCCTGCATCCATCAGTTCTTGCACAGCTTCTTCGACGTCATCTTCGTCGAGACCTTGTGCTTCAAGAGTCTCGATCAGACGGTCGTACGGGACACCCGAACCGGCATCAAGCTCGTTCATTTTGAGCAGCACGTGTTCCTTGTTTCGCGAAAGCGCCTCCGTCGCTGCGGAGTCTTCTGGTGTCGTGACCGCCTCGCCTGTTGGCTCGTGCCCTTGTTCATTTTCTCTGACCACTGCGTCGTCCGTCGCGCGGGCGTGTTGCAGATCGACGTTTGCCGGCGTAAACTCGCGCGGTTCGACAACGGCCTCTATGGCCGAAGCGATCACCGGAACGATATCAGCGATTACGTCCGATCCGTTGTATGAGAGCACGGCTCGGATGATCCCGTCTGCGAGCACGGCATTAACGTCGCTGTCGAGCAGCTTCGTGCGAAGGTTATTGCTCTTCGTTCCCATGCTCAAGGCGATCTTAAGGGCCTCAACTCTGTCAAGCGTTCGCTCGGCAGTTGTGATAACCCAGTTGTTGCGGACCGTTTCAGTCGTTGGATTAATTTCCTTCGACCATATAGACACGTATGAGGTCTCGTCACGAGTATAGAGGCGCGCTCTTCCAAGGACGGCGACAAACTGGGGTACGTCGGCCTGAGCAAGAAACGCCGCTGCCTCGGGCTGATATTTTCCAGCAAACACAGTGAAGGTCCCGGTGGGATCAGCTATGCGTGCGCGCCAGAGGTCTTCACTCGTGCGAAGGTTTTCTACTTCAGTGAGCACGCCAACCACAAAGATGCGGTTGATCTTAGCACCAGTGGGGGAGATGACGTACGAGGGACCGCTCTCGTCATCTTCTTTCACCTGAAGCGTCGACTTGTTGAGCTCATAGGCGAACACTCGCCACGCGGGATCTTGCGCCAGTACGATTAGCCCTCCAGTCGCGTATTGAAGCGTCGGTATGATAAAGTTTAGTGTTTTTTCTCAGCCGGCGAGTGGCATCGTGAGCGCCGTGCTTTATTGCAGAGTTGCCCACCCCGCGCGCAAATGACGCTTGGGCCGCGTGCAAGCGACCTATTCACAGAATCGTTGCCGTGTCGTACCGTTTTAGCACGCTGCCTACCTAACGTGACTAGGCGATCACCGTTTTCTTTGGCCGTGTGCCACATCGCCGGACTGTCACTTGAAAGTGAGGCGATTATGCGGATGCTATATACCCATGTATCTTCATGACGAGCTATGTGCAAACTCATGCTTGCGGCGGAGGTGTCTAAGCGTGCGATTCACGATGACCCCTCCCATCGACCTTGCACGCACCATGAACATTCAGATTCCCGCTTTGGAGTGGGTGAGTGGCTCAAACGGCTATCGCAGACTCGTTGACGGTATCACGCAGACGATCTCTCCGCACGCATGCAACGGCCCCTTGGCATCCAACCTCGACGTGCAGGGCGTGCGCCCTAACGAGATGCATTGGACGCCGCTTCTTCAACTAAAACGCCTCGACCCCCGCATACGTAAGCTTAGAGATGCCTATGCGGGCTTATACTTCATGAACGAGCAGGATCCCTTCAGGTGCCTGACCCTCACCCTGCTCACCCAGAACAAGACCGCCGAGCGCGCGCGGAAGGCCTTTTGTGAACTTTCCAGACGGTTTGGATCGATCACGCCTCAGACCTTGTGCGAGGCACATCCGCACGAGATCCTGCCGGCCCTGCAGCGGTGTGGGCCTCACCGAAAGGCGGGTTACCTCATTAGCATCGCGCGCAAGCTTATGGAGCAGTGGAACGGAGATATGTCGTGGGTGTACGATGAGCCGCACCGCGCGCGCGAGGTCCTCCTTTCTCTGCCAGGCGTCGGCCCAAAAACTGCAGATTGTGTCCTGCTCTACGCGGCTGGACACGAAATCGTTCCCGTAGACACACACATCGAACGGGTTGCTCGCAGACTCGGGTTCATCGAACGCGGCGCGATGCGGCGTGGTCTCGACGTTGACGTGGAGGAGATTCGTGGAAGCAACAGATCAAAAGACTTGGCCAAAGAGGCACTCGAGCACGAGCTTGTTCATCCCGGCCGAAGTCACCTCCTTTTAATCCAACACGGATTTGAGTTTTGTCACGCGACTGCCCCTGCATGCTTCCCTTGTCCGATTCGCGACGAGTGCAGCTCGGTCGACAACCGTTACAAATCGACGCTGCACCTCAGCTCCCGGCAGTAATAATGACTGGATCGCCGCTTGCGATCCTGTTTCGGGCACAAAAGCCTGAGTTCACTTCAAGTGCGTATTTTATCGGCGCGCTCGACGTGTAAAGCGTACACGGATCACTGGTGCACGGCGGCACCGATGGGTAAATCTCGAGCACGTGGTTGTCCGCGGTAATAAACACGATATCGAGCGGGATGCGCATGTTCTTCATCCAAAAACTCTGCTGCTGTTGCGTTGGGAAGATGAACAGCATGCCGGCATCTTCATTCAAATAGGTCCGATTCATAAGACCCATTTCGCGCTTTGCAGGCGTATCAGCCGCCTCAGCGTAAACTGTTATGCTCCCCATCGTTACGCGGTACGTGGTCGGTGCTTTCAACGCCATGGAAGTTGAGCTGCTGTTTGTGACCGCGCTGCCTGACGCTGCAGTCGTCACCGAGTTCGTGTTGGTCGGCGTGCCCGGTTGCATCGTAACGCATCCTGACATCGTGCTCACTGCGATAATGCCGCACAGAACTATGATGAGTAGAGGCGTTCGCACGCGCATCAACCCAGCCTCGTTTTCATGACTTCACGTAACACAGTCGTTGCATAGCCTCCCTTGGGAAGAAAGAATCGAAGTTCAACTTTCATCCGATCTTCCGAAAGCTCATCGGGGGCGACGTCAAACCGGATATCTGCCGGCAAGAGGACATTGCGCATTACACCCTTTGATGCTAGTCGCGGACAGCTTTCGATTCTGAAGGCGTCAAGATCAACGCCTGCCGATGCGAGAACATCTCGCTCGATCTGACCGATGACCCCGTCTGACAGCTCGGTGTCGTATCCAGGAACGGGCATTTGAACGGAGGCAGTTCCTGCGGCCAGGCTCTGGTTCACCTCGTGCACGTTCTTAGGCACGACCGTTCTGACGCGCTCCCTGTCTGGCGCCCGCACCCGGTCACCGTCAAATCCGACGGCAAGCGGCAACCCCCACTCGAGTCGGCTGCTCA
>Ga0187770_10001200_pt1 | contig 13552 bp, 10 predicted proteins | sample 0116_SJ02_MP02_2_FD_133154 | JGI IMG/M metagenome (GOLD analysis project Ga0187770, IMG submission 133154) | Tropical peat soil microbial communities from peatlands in Department of Meta, Colombia - 0116_SJ02_MP02_20_MG | ecosystem: Environmental > Terrestrial > Soil > Wetlands > Peat | place...
CGCGGGATCCGTGCGAATCGTGTCTTCGGTCACGTACATCACGGGCAGGCCGGCGGCCACGGCCATCTTCACGGCGTCTTCCGTCGTGCGCTTCAAATGATCGACGCTCCAATCCTCCACCAGCCTCCGGATGGGGCTCGATCCCAGAAACATGGCCGCTTCGATCGGCTGCCCCACTCGCTCGCAGACTTGGATTATGGATTGAATGTCGTCCTTGTGCGTGCGCCCGCCGAGGTTTGGACGGATTTTCAGCCGTGAGCCGATAATCTCGCGTGCGAGCGCTTCGGTATCGGCAAATGCGCGCGGTCCGGCCCCCGGCAACCCGATGTCCAAACTGTCGATGCCGAGCGACTCCATCAGATGGATGATTTCGATTTTTTCGGCGATCGATGGGTCGCGCACGGAGGGATTTTGCAGGCCGTCCCGTAGCGTCTCGTCGAGCACCATCACGCGCCGCCCGGGAGGAATCTCCGGCCCAGCGTAGTTGTTCCAGTCGTGGATGAGTTCCTTATCCATCCTGCCTAGGGACATCGTACCTGAAAGAGCAAATAGGAGCGCTGCGCTGAGTGAACTTTGTAGGGGCGCTGCTTGCTGCGCCCATGCCTCATTCCGAGTTCAATCTTCACGCTACGTTGCAGAGCGCCTTCGAGGCGCATGTGCCGCGAGAGAATCCGTCGGATCAGGGTGCTCGAGCGAGACGAGATACAAGCCCTCTGGAGGAACCGTCGGGCCGGAGCGCGAGCGGTCGCGCGCCTCAAAAAGCTCGGGAATTTCGTCGGGCGCAAGCCTCCCCTTCCCGACTTCCAACAATGTCCCGACGATCTTGCGAACCATGTACCGCAGAAACGACTGCCCGCGGATCACGTACGCGATCTCTTCGCGGTTCGGCTCGCGCACGATCTCCGACGAATGAATCACGCGAATCATTTCGCGGTCGCGATCGTCCTCTTCCGAACCAGCCGACGCAGCAAAAGACGTGAAATCGTGCTCGCCTTCAAATAGCCTCGCCGCTGCAGCCATCGCCTCCTCATCGAGCGGCCACGGATAATGCAGCGCGCGGCGATATTCGAACGGTGGCAGCACCCGCCCGCGATAGATGCGGTAGCGGTACGTCTTGCCGAGCGCCTGCCACCGCGCGTGAAATTCGTGACCGACTTCCTCGGCGGATACAATCCGGATCGCAGGCGGCAGCAGCGCATTCAACGCGCGCTGAAATTCCACAGCCGAAAGCGACGATTGCGTCTTGAAATGCGCCACTTGGCCGAGCGCGTGAACTCCCGCATCCGTCCGGCTCGCCCCGTGGACGGTAATCTTCTCCTGCGTGATCTTCCGCAGCGCGTCGTTCAGCGCGCCCTGGATCGTCGCCACGCCCAGCTGAAACTGCCAGCCGTGAAACTCCGACCCGTCGTAGGCAATCGTGAGCTTGATGTTCCGCATGGAATTCAACAATTATCGCATGCGGCAAGCCTCAGAGCGATTTCCAGTCGACTGTGGGGGCGCTGCTTGTCGAAGACCCTGAGCTAGCCGAATGGGCTGCGCCCTGCGAGGCGCTCGACTCGCAAGACCTTAAGAAAACAAAGCAAGGGATCTTCAGCAGAAGAAAAGAGGGGCCCCCGCTTGGGATCGAGAGCCCCCAAAGGTCGCGTTCCTTGATCCGGCCTAGGCGTGACCGGACCATGGGGTCATCCATCCTAGCTTCCCTCTCAGAGGCAGGTGGGAACGACCCATACCACCCTGTGAATGGGCCCCTTCCTCCCCACTCACACGACAGTGCGGATCGTGTGGAACGCGACCCACGCAGCCTCACTTGCAAGCGCATTACCTTACCGGCTTAAGCTCGTCTAACGTATGTACGCTGATTTTTCAGTGGCTTGCGGAATGAAACCGACTGTTTACCACTCTCGAAAAAATCAATTCGGGAACCCCCATTCCGCATTGGTACGCGCACGCCATTGCTACTCGTTGCACCAGCCCTCATTGTGCCCTGCTCTTACCTGCCGCATAATGGGCGCAGGTGGGCTGTACGCATGAAAAAGCCTCTTATCTTCGCACGAATCGCTGTCGCGGCCTTATCCGTCCTCGGGATGGTCTGCGCGGCCATCTACGCTGGCCGTGTGGTTGCCGCGGGCGGCAAAAGCGCCCCCCAGGATCCGATCGAAAACCCCGCGAGCGTGATTCGGTTTGCGAGTAACCCTACGCCTTTGCCGCCCTTTCTCGTCAACGATCTCGATGGGAACGCTGTCTCAACCGCGGCCCTGGGTGGCAAGGTGGTTATTCTGAACTTCTGGGCCACATGGTGCCCTCCCTGTCGCGAAGAAATCCCTGAAATGATCGAGCTGGCCTCCCGCTTCAAGGACCGCTTGCAAATCATCGGCGTCTCGGAGGATGACGATCCGCCGGGCCGCGTCCGCGATTTCGCCCGCCACATGGGTATCAACTATTCGATCATCATGGGCAGCTCCGAACTTGAGGACGAATACGGCGGCGTGCCCGCGCTCCCGACTTCGTTCGTCATCGACACCCACGGCCGCATCGTCCAAAAGCACGTGGGGCTTTACCCCATGGATGTATATGACGACGAAATTCGCGCGCTGCTCAACATGCCCGTGGACAAGAAGATTGAAACTTTCGAGGACACCGGCCAGATCTTCTTAAAAAATGCCGAGCGCGCCACGGACCTCCCCGGCGTCGATTTTGGAAGGCTCACGCCGGATCAGAAGAAGATCGCGCTGAAGAGGATGAATTCGGAGAGCTGCACGTGCGGCTGCAAGCTCACGGTCGCCCAGTGCCGCATCAACGACGAGGATTGCTCCACCAGCCGGCGTCTCGCCGCGCAGATCGTCCGCGCGGTCGCAACATCACACGCCGTTACACACAGCGCGGCGCCCGCGCACCAGTAGTTTCCCGGAAAATCGATTCCGTTTTCTCGTGATGGTGCTCGAAAAAGGGAGGGCGACCGCGATGCTTCGCCCAGCCTGCGACGCCGCTGCGAGGTGACGGTCGCCGCAGGCTGGGCCGAGACGGTTCCCGCTACTTGTCGTATTGCAAGCAGATCTGCAACTGGCGGATGGCTTCATCGGTCGCGTGAATTGCATCTACGCGGTGGCCGCCGAAATCATGAGCGGCGTGCTCCATGTGGTCCCTCGCGCGCCGAAGTGAGGCGATGGCGTCGCGAATCTCAGGGTGTGGCTCGGCTGCAGCCGCAGCTGCAGGATGCGCCGGCGGTGCGGGCGGAGCTGCCGGGGCTACCGCAGGGAAGCTAAGAACGAAAATGAGCGTGACGATCGCAACTGCACCAATGATCCATTTCTTCATGCGAAGTTCCTCCTGAGTCGAGATTTGGTTCAAAGACCCGGCCTGCTGTCCCGTCGAAAGGATGCTCGCAGGCGTCATCAAAGATGGCTCGGGTACGCCGGGCTGGGCGGCGGCGCACCGAAGCACCCAAATCGTACTGCCGCACGAAACATCTCGCCCAAGTGTCTCGCGCCGGTGTCATCAAAGAATCAAGCGTGGGAGTACGCATCGTCGCCGCCCCCGAAATCCGCCAAGCCTCTTAAGGCCCGCGGTGGGCCGCACAAACTAGCTCTCGAAGGCCTCTTCCGGCTCCGGTAGCCTGTCACCATCCCGGGCGATCCAAACATACAAAGTCGGCAGGATGAACACGCTCATCACCAGGTTGACCATCAGGCCCCCTACGATAACGATTGCAAACGGACGCTGCGAGTCGGATCCGATCGCATGTGACATCGCGGCCGGCAGCAGGCCCAGGGTCGCCACCAGCATCGTCATCATGATCGGGCGGAGCCTCAAAACAGCCCCCTCGATCGCGGAATCCTCAATCGTGCGCCCCCGCGCGCGGAGCTGGTTGATGTACTCAAGCATGATCACGCCTGTCTGCACAGAAACTCCGAACAGGGCCAGAAAGCCGACGCCGGAGGAAACACTGAAGTGGTTCCCGGTCACCAGCAAAGCCAGCAATCCCCCGAAACTGGCCATCGTCACCGTCGCGAGGATCAGGGCAGCCCATTTCGCCGAACGAAACGTCGTGTACAGAAGCAGGAAAATTACCAAGATAGTGAGCGGAACAATGAGCAACAGCCGCGCCTCAGCCCGTCTCTCGCTCTCGTATTCCCCTTCCCAATCAATGTGATATCCACGCGGCAGCAGGACTTGCGAATTGACCTTTTGCATCGCTTCCTCCACCGCCCCGCCCAGATCGCGCCCCCGCACACTGTACTTGATCGCAACGTATCGCTGATTCCCCTCCCGGTAGATTTCTGAACCGCCATCTCGCTGCTCGATTTTGCAGAGCTGCGCGAGGGACACGCGCTCCCCCGAAGGAGAGAGCAGTCGAATGTTTTCAATAGCCTCCTGCGTCGTGCGGTATTCCGGAAGGTAACGCAGAACGAGGTCGTATCGGGCCTCGCCCTGCAAGACTTGCGTGAGGGCGTTGCCTCCGACCGCAGTTTGAATCGCGTCTTGCACATCTGCGACGTTGATTTGATAGCGTGCCGCCTTTTCGCGGTCCACCTGAAAGTTAATGTTGGGCTGGCCCAGAACCTGGAACACCCCCAAGTCTTCGATTCCCTTGACCTGCCGCATGACGTCGGCGATCTGGTTCGCCTTGTCTTCGAGAACTTTTAAGTCATCGCCGTAGACCTTGGTGGCCAGCTCACCCTTGACGCCACTCACGGCCTCTTCCATGTTGTCTTCGATTGGCTGAGAAAAACCCCAAACGACGCCGGGAATCGTGTTGAGTTCGCGGTTCATGGCGGCGATCAGCTGGTCTCTGTCTTGATGAAATACCGGCCGCCACTGTTCCTTTGGTTTCAGGTCAACGAAATACTCCGTGTTGAAGAAGCTCGTGGTGTCGGTGCCGTCGTCCGGACGGCCTGTCTGACTGGTGCATTGAGGGACCTCTGGGAAGGAGCACAGGATAAGACGCGCTTGGTTCGATACACGGATCCCTTCACTGGGTCCGGTGCTGGGAGCGAGAGTGCCGCGCACCCACAGCGCCCCTTCGTCCAGGTGGGGGAGAAACTCCGAACCGATTACTCCCCCGAATGTAAGAAAAACCGCGAAGGCCAGGCCCAGAACGCCGGTACCGACCGTTACCCTTCTATGCTCGATGGCCCAGCGCACGGCGCTTCGATACCTAACGATCAGAAATTCCATTACAACGTTCCGCCATTCGCGGGTCGCCTTCGGCAGCAGGATGTTGGCGAGCACCGGGGCGATCAACATCGAAAACAGCAAGGCTCCTAGGAGAGCGAAGGCGACAGTCCAAGCCATGGGTTTGAACAAGCGCCCTTCTACCCGTTGCAGTGTGAAGATGGGCAGGTAAGCGGTAATGATGATCGCGATTGCGTAGAAGACGGGGCGCTGCACTTCGTGGGCCGCAGTCCGGATCACTTCCAGCGTCGGCTTCGGCTCCTCTCCATTCTGGACCCGCCGCTGGCGGTTATGCAGATGGCGCACGATATTCTCGATCATCACGACCGCCCCATCCACCACCATTCCGAAATCTAAGGCCCCGAGCGAGAGTAGGTTCGCCGGAATGCCTTTGAGGTTCAGACACGTCGCCGCGAATAGCAGGGAAAACGGGATCGTGAGGGCGACAATGATCGCTCCACGGACGTTTCCCAAAAATAGGAAGAGGATGATCGAGACGAGGATCATGCCTTCCGTGAGATTGCGGAGCACCGTGTGCGTCGTGAAGTGGATTAGATCGATGCGATCGATGAATGGAACTACTTTTACTCCGGCGGGAAGGATATGGTCGTTCAGTTCCTGCACCTTCGCTTCAATTCCGCGAAGCGCCTCGTCCGCGTTCGCCCCTTTGCGCAGCAGCACGATGCCGGAGACGACATCGTCGTTGTCAATGATCCTGCCGTCCTCGCGGTGATAAGCGCGCGCGAATTGCCCGAGACGGATTTTGGGACCTTGCGTAACAACGCCAATATCCCGTACATGAAGCGGCGTGCCGTTTTTCGTGCAGAGAACTGTGTCCTCGATATCGCGAACGCTTGAGACCAGGCCGACTTCCCGTATGTTCACCTGCTGAAAGCCGGATTCGATGAAGCTTCCGCCGGCATTCACGTTGTTATTGCTAAGCTGCTGCTCCACCTGCCCGAGGCTGAGTCCGTAGGAAATCAGCTTGCTGGGGTCTAGGCGAACCTGATATTCGCGCGTGGGGCCTCCAAAGCTGGCTACGTCCACGACGTTAGGCACAGCCTTGAAGTTTTTTTCTACAACCCAGTCCTCTATCGACTTCAGCTCCATCACGTCGTACTCGGGATTCGTGCTTTCCAGCGTGAAAAAATAGATTTGGCCGACGGGACTCCAGTCCGTCCCCATGCCCGGAGTAACGCCCGCTGGCAGAGTGACCTGTGAAAGTCGCTCCAGGACCCGTTCTCGATCCCAGGCGTTAGCTTCTTCGTCGTCGAAAATAAGCTTCAAATCGGAGAGTCCGAACAAAGAGAACGACCGCAAGTGAACGACGTGCGGAATGCCGTTCATCACGATTTCAAGCGGAATCGTGACCTGCTGCTCGATCTGCTCGGCTGAGATTCCAGGCCACTGGGTGATGATCTCGACGTAGTTGTCGGCTACGTCGGGATACGCCTCGACGGGAAGCTGATGGAAGGAAACCGCTCCCCAGCCAAACAGGACGAGTGCGGCTGCGAGAACTAGAAAACGGTTCTCCAGCGCAAAGTCGACGACCTTGCGGATCATCTATGGTTCCCCGGATGGAATCGCGTCGCCATGAGTTCACTCATTGTCGATCGCGTTCTGAAGCGAAAGCGCGTCGGTGACGACCTGCTGCCCCGGCTGCAAGCCCGATAGGATTTCTTGCATCTGATTCGGCAGTTGATTTCCGCTCCTGACCTCCAAACGCTGAAACTTCTGGTTCGGCGCCGGCACAAAGACCCATTCGCGGTCGCGAAGGTGCAAGATTGCAGTAGCCGGAACCGCTGCGTGCGTTTCTTTCTTCAGGCCGTAGAACGTTGCCGTTGCGAACATCCCGACTCGCATGAACCCCGGATTCTTCACCTCGATACGCACCTTCGCGGTGCGGATGGTGGGGTCCAGAATTTCTCCGATATTGCTGATCGTCCCTTTCAAGACCTGGTCGGGGTAGGCGTTCAAGCGGACATCAACCGTTTGGCCGAGACGCACGTTGGGCAGGTCGTTCTCGTACACGTCGCAAACGATCCAGACAGAGGACAGATCGGATATCGTGAATGGGTTCCCGGAGTAGCTCTGGATGCTGCTTCCGTTCACCACTTCCTGGTCGGTGATGACGCCGCTGACGGGGGCGGTGATGTCCACGATCCCTGAAGGATGGTCGGGATCGTTTCCGAGCAGCTTCAGGTGCTCGGTGGTTGTTTCGAGCGTAACCTTCGCGTCATCCTCCGTGTCCTGCGCCGCCTCCAGAGCTGTCTTCGGGATCGCGCCATGGGCATATAGGTCCTTGGCTCGATCGAGTTGCAGCCGCGCAAAAAGCTCATCGGCCACGGCCTTGCGGTAGTCGGAGTAGCCCCCGGAAATATCATCGCTTCGAATGCGCAACAGCACTTGGCCCTTCTGTACTGTGTCGCCGAGACGCGCGCGTATGTCAACAACGCGACCCGAGGCCAGCGTAATCACAGGAACGGTCCGCGCAATGTCGGGGTTCACCACGCCTGTCACCGCCAATTGCGAAACGGCTTCATGTTGGATCGCGGTTGAAAGCGGATACTGCTCAGGTTGGTCCACGTGAAACAGCGATAGATCCCCCACCTCCACTACCTGTGCCGGGGGAGGAGCCCCGGCTTTCGTGTTTTCCTTCCCTGCGCCGCAGCCAACTAGAAAGAAAAGCAGCGGGAGAAGAGGAGCCAGCTTGGCTTTCTTGGCATTTCTCATCAAACTACCTCGCACGCGTAATCGCGTAAGCATCGATCCTCGACAGTATGTCCGCTCCATGATCAAGATACTGAAATTAAGATCGAAGGAACGGGCTCCGACGCTGACGACACGAGCGTCAGAGGAGCTCTGCAGCTAGAGCTATGAGGTTAGGCTACTGAAGGCGGGGCGCGGCTGGAAACCGGATCGTCGCACGAACGAGATACGATCTGCGGCGTGAAAGGCTCCACGATTCGAACGGTGTGTAGCGGGGCACCCAACAATGTGAGCGGCGGTGTTACGACGGCGAAGTCGGTATGGAGTGCGGACCCAGTGAAATCTTGCCCTGTCCCGGCGACGATCAAAACCGAATTGCGCCGGCTGGACGAGCACTCCTCGAACACAATCAGGTCCGAATGCAGATCATCCGTCATTGAAACGGCGAAAAACAGCAAAACGAGCACGACACAAATGGATGTCCATTCCCAGATGGAACGAAGTACAGTGCGCTTGCGCTGGTGAACCCAGTTGATCCGCCAGGTTCCCAGCACCGCGGCTGCGACGACTACCCAGACGATATTGAGAAAAAGCTCCACTGACATCCTCGCGACCCGCTGCCAATTACAACTTATCACTCGCCGTGACTACCGGCAATGGGTGTGCCGTCCGCGGAACAGGCTGGTGCTAAACAAAGCAAGGGCATTGAAAGCGGCCCTGCGCGGCTTGCTTGTGGGCTATGACTCGCGCACCGCTGTTTGCCGAGGAATGAGAAGCGATGGATCAAGGGCGGGAATCAGCGAGACGAAATCCCGCATCAGGAGGCTTTTCAGGGCTGCAAGGTCTCCGCCGTGCATGCTGGGAATCTCGTTGCTCTTAGTTGCATGGGGATCCGCAATAGCCAAACATCGCAAGAAACTGGCGATATAGAAGGCCTCGGGGCTCCAGGTTTTCCCTGTACCCGCTAGCCCATATTCGGCGCGAACCTCCCCAGGAAGCCCATTCAGCAGCGACCACATATGGACGAGGACGCGCAACCGGTCCGTTCCGAGCACAACCGCGGCCTCCTCGAGCTTGGGAATCGCCCCTTCCTCGGAAAGAACCAGCGACGCCGCTAGCCGAAGCACGAGCGCCTCCAGCCCCGGCTCGCCGCGAATCTCTTCACTGACGCGTCCGAGGTCCACCGGATCGGCATCTAGCAGATGGGTTAAGCAATCTACGGATGCCGGATCGTCCCGCGCCGCTTGGGCGGGCCCACCTTCACGCCCCATGGAGCCCCCCAGCGGGTTTTCTGGGTGGCCTGTTCGAGCTAACTCCCGAATCTCGTTCTTGGACACCTTGGCCGTACGGTCCCCCGGGCCGGCATATTGTCACGAGAGGAGTATCGGCAACGCGACGAACGTCATTAGCTAGGAGGTGTTCCCTTTTGCAATCGCGAATGGGTTTTGCAGATAAATTCGCGGAATCTCTTCTAAGCAGGCATTTATGCGTAGGCTGCGGCTCTTCCTTTTTGCGCGGGTGCCTTCCAACGAGACTGCTTCTTTGCAACTAAATTGCGCATTCGCTCGCGCAGCCGTAGCAGAGCTGCCGAGTGAATCTGCGAGACGCGCGACTCGCCGACGCCCAGCATCATTCCCACCTCCTTCATCGTCAGCTCCTCGAAATGATAGAGAAAGAGCACCTCACGCTCCCGCCCCGGCAATTCGCCGATAGCCTTTTCAAGAAGATCCGTCATTTCCCACCGCAGCGTTTGATGATAGGGATCTTCGGCGTTTGAAACCACGCGGGCCTCGATTGCATCCTCGCCGTTGGAATCGCTCCCTTCCTGCTGCAAAGTTCCCACATCCAGCCCGCGCAATTCCCCGACAAGGCGTTGCAGATCCTCCAGACTCATCTGCAACTCCGCCGCGATTTCCGGCTCTGTTGGATTGCGTCCAAGCCGCGCTTTGCAGGCTATGACCGCCTGTTCCATGCGTCGCGCCTGCCGGCGCAGCGTGCGCGGGCTCCAATCCACCTGCCGCAGGCTATCAAGAATGGCCCCGCGAATCCGGAACTCCGCATAGTGTTTGAGCTGCACGTTCTTGCTCGGGTCGTACTTGCGCACTGCATCCATCAGCCCGAGGATTCCCGAATGTACGAGGTCCTCAAGCAGCACCTGCCGCGGCAGCCGCTCATGAATGCGCCGCGCAATGCACTGAACCTGCGGAAGGTGATCGAGTACGATTCTTTCGCGCTCCGGATCCCCGGCTTCGAAAGGCGGCATGGCGCGTAGAGATATGCACGGTGCCTGCCACGCGCGCCGTGGAAATCTTAGATTTCTGTAAGATCAGCCGGCATCCGCCCAAGTCTCCAGGTCCGCGGCATTGATTTCGTGATTCCCATCGGCCAGGACGAACGCTCTCTCGACCATATGCTGAAGTTCGCGGACGTTTCCGGGCCAGGAATGCTTGCGCAGCAGTTCCGCAGCGTCGAGACTGAACGACTTGCGCGGAATCTCCGTCTGCATGCAAAGTACTCCGAGGAAGTGTTCCGCGAGCGGAAGAATGTCCTCTCCGCGGTCCCGCAACAGAGGCAGCTCCAGCGGAAACACGGCGAGCCGGTAATACAAGTCTTCACGGAATTGCTTTTCGCGTACGCGCTCTCGCAAATCAACGTTGGTCGCGGCAATCAACCGCGCGTCCACGCGGAACACATCCGCGCTTCCCAGCCGCTGCACCTCGCGCTCCTGTACGAACCGCAGGATTTTCGCCTGCATGCTCAGCGGAAGCTCCCCGACTTCGTCGAGCAGCAGAGTGCCGCCGTGCGCCGCGTGGATGCGGCCGAGCCGCGATTGAAACGCCCCCGTGAACGCCCCGCGCGTGAATCCAAAGAGCTCTGCTTCCAGCAGGCTCTCGGGTATCGCCGCGCAGTTGACTACTACAAACGGCCCGCGGCTGCGCTTGCTCAGATCGTGAATCCCGCGCGCGATCAGCTCTTTGCCCGTGCCGGTCGCTCCGATCACGAGCACGGCCGTGTCGCGCGGCGCGACCAGCCTCGCCAGCCTGTAAATCTGCCTCATTTTCGGGCTCGACCCGATCATTCCCGGAAGCGATCCCGTTTGCCCCAGCGAGTCCGCCTCCGAGACATTCCGCGCAACGTTGTCACCCGCTCCGTCCGAGAGGTCGAACGACATTTGCTCGGGCGTCGTCTCCGAATCGACGACAAGAACATTCATCTCCGGATGTCGCGCGCGCACCGTCGCGACCACTTCCTCCACTTCGAGGTCTTCAATTCCTTCATCTAGTAGGAGCGCATCGAAATCGTTCTCGCCCAGCCGAATCAGTGCGTCAGCTCCCCCGGCAGCTTCGGTCACCTGCGAATCGGCAGCCGCGAGACTGCGCAGCAGCCGTTTACGAAATTCCGCGCGCGGGCTGGCGATTAGCACCTTCCCTTTATGGCCCCTGGCGACCGCTGGACTAGCTGCCGACATGCCGTAATCCCCCTTTGCGCGCGATCCTCAAAGCCTTCCGAAAAAGTTCACGCCGCATTCCCTCTTCCCGCTTTCCCGGCCTGCAGCTGGTACCCGACGCCGCGCACTGTGTGAATCAATTTCTTCTCCGGCGCCGCGTCCACTTTCTTGCGCAGATAGTTGATGTACACGTCCACCACGTTGGTCATCGTGTCGAATGACAAATTCCACACGTTCTCGATGATCTGCGCCCGGGTCACGCGCACGCCCGCGTTGCGCATCAGGTATTCGAGCAGCGCAAACTCCTTCGGCGTGAGATCAATCCTCTTCCCTCCCCGCTTCACGGTGTGTTCCACACGGCTCAGCTCGAGGTCGTCAATGCGCAGGAGCGCATCCGCCGCGTGGCCCCCGCGCCGCAACAGCGCCCGCACGCGCGCCGAAAGCTCCGAAAATGCGAACGGCTTCAGCAGCAGATCGTCCGCGCCGAGATCGAGCACCTGCGCGCGCTCCTCCGGCCGCGTGCGATGCGTCAGCACGAGAATCGGCAGCTGCCCGCGCTTGGCGCGCACATGCCGCAGCACGTCGAGGCCTTCATCGTTCCCAAGGCTCAAGTCCAAAATCGCCGCCTCGTATTCGCGCGATTCGACCAGCGTTCTCACCTGTCCCGCCGTCGCTGCGACATCAACGGCGTAATTCTCGGCCTCGAAGCTCCGCTGCAGGAACGTCGCGAGCGCGGATTCGCTCTCCGCGATGAGAATGCGCATGGATGCTCCAACGGAAGGGGAAACTGCGAGAGGGAATGTAAATTTAATGAGGAGCGAAAAATCAGTCAAAACAAACTTGACCGAAACGAAGCGGGTGTTGCGAGAACTGAGAATCGCGCGCAGTCCTGACGAATTTTGGCAGCGTACTGCGCCAAATCGGAACCGCGCGGATTAAGGATGAGTCATTTTCTCCGGGCGAACAATCTCGTCAAATTCCTTTTCGGTAAGATAGCCGAGTCCCACAACGGCTTCGCGCAGGCTCAAGCCCTCGTCGTGCGCTTTGTGTGCAGCCTTGGCACACTTGTCGTATCCGATTTTCGGGCTCAGCGCGGTCACCAGCATTAGAGAATTCTTCACATACTGTTCGATCCGCTCCTTATCAATTTCCATTCCCGTGATGCAGTGCTCCGTGAACGACCGGCAGCCATCGGTCAGCAATCGCACCGAGTGCAGGAAATTGAAGATCATCACGGGCTTGAAAACGTTCAGCTCAAAATTCCCCTGCGAGCCGGCAATCCCGATCGCCGTATCGTTGCCCATCACCTGCACGGCGATCATGGTTATCGCTTCCGACTGCGTCGGATTTACCTTGCCCGGCATGATCGACGACCCCGGCTCGTTTGCCGGCAATCGCAGTTCGCCCAGCCCCGCGCGCGGGCCCGACCCGAGCCAGCGAATGTCGTTCGCGATCTTCATCAGCGACGCGGCCAGCGTTTTCAGCGCGCCGCTCGCAAACACGATTTCGTCGTGCGCCGAAAGCGCCGCGAACTTGTTCGGATGCGTCCGGAACGGCAGGCCGGTGAGTTCGGAAATTTTCTTTGAGGCGCGCTCGGCAAATTCCGGATGCGCGTTCAATCCCGTGCCGACCGCCGTCCCGCCAATCGCCAGATCGTATAGTCCCCAGAGTGCTTCGCCCAGCCGTCCGATGTCGCGGTCAAGCAGGCTCACCCATCCGGACATCTCCTGCCCGACCGTCAGCGGCGTCGCATCCATCAGATGCGTGCGCCCGATCTTGACCACATCCGCAAACTGCTTCGCCTTCGCGGCCATCGCGTCGCGCAGCCGCTCGACCGCCGGAATCAAGTCCTGCGCCACGCGCGACGCCGCGGCGATGTGCATCACCGTCGGAAACGTGTCGTTCGACGACTGCGACATGTTCACGTCGTCGTTCGGATGAATCGGCGATTTGCTGCCCATCACGCCGCCGGCGATCTCGATCGCGCGGTTCGAGATCACTTCGTTGGCGTTCATATTGGTTTGCGTGCCGCTGCCCGTCTGCCAGATGCGCAGCGGAAAATGTTCGTCCAGTTTTCCGGCGATCACTTCGTCGGCGGCCTGCACGATCAGCTTGGTTTTTTCAGCAGAAAGCTTGCCGAGATCGTGGTTCACCAGCGCCGCGGCTTTCTTCAGGATGCCGAACGCGCGAATCAGCTCGGGCGGCATCGTGTCCCGCCCGATA
>Ga0187770_10001203_pt1 | contig 13547 bp, 6 predicted proteins | sample 0116_SJ02_MP02_2_FD_133154 | JGI IMG/M metagenome (GOLD analysis project Ga0187770, IMG submission 133154) | Tropical peat soil microbial communities from peatlands in Department of Meta, Colombia - 0116_SJ02_MP02_20_MG | ecosystem: Environmental > Terrestrial > Soil > Wetlands > Peat | place...
AAGCCGTGAGCGCCTGGGGGCCGAGCGACGAGCCGGAGATTTTCGGCGACGTCGGGCTCGTCACATCGGCTGCGGCACCGCGGCGCGTCCTGGCCTTCGACACCTGGCTCGAGCCCGAACGCGCGCAGATGATGGAGCACGCCGTCGAGGCGCTGCGCTCCCACGGCGACGGTTTCGCGGTGGCACTCACCACGCGCGCCGGCCGCCACATCGAGGCGGAAGGCCGCGCGGTCGGCGGCAGGGCCGTGCTCCGGCTCAAGAACGTCAGCGGGACGAAGCGGGATCTGCTCGATCTGGCAGCCCGCTTCGAGGAGCTGCAGCGGGAGGTCGATGCCATCCGCACACTCATCGAAGCGCTGCCGGCGCCGACCTGGGCGCGCGACGCCAACGGCCGGATGGCCTGGGTCAACGAGGCGTATGCGCACGCGGTCGAGGCGCACGGCGCCAGCGACGCCATTGCCCGCAATCTCGAGCTGCTCGGGCAATCCGCCCGCCATGCCATTGCGCGGGCGCGGCGTGCGGGCGAGGCCTATTCGGCGCGGGTTCCGGTGATCGTCGCCGGCACCCGCCGCATTTTCGACGTGCTCGATCTCCCGACCCGCAACGGCAGCGCCGGAGTCGGCATCGACGTCACCGAAGTCGAAACCATGCGCAGCGAACTCGCCCGCATGGTCGAGGCGCACCGGCGGACGCTCGACCAGCTCCCCACCGCGGTCGCGGTCTTCGATGCCGACCATCGGCTGACGTTTCACAACGCGGCCTACCGTGCCCTGTGGGGTCTGGGCGCGGACTTTCTCGATCAGGGACCGACCGACAGCGTCGTGCTCGAACAGCTGCGCGCCGCCCGCAAGCTGCCGGAGCAGGCCGATTTCCGTTCCTGGAAGAGCCAGCTGCACGAGGCCTACCGCACCATCGATGCCAAGGAGTATTTGTGGCATCTTCCCGATGGGCGCACCTTGCGGGCGGTCACCACTTCCAACCCTGACGGCGGCGTCACCTATTTGTTCGACGACGTCACCGAAGGGCTCGATCTCAAGCGCCGGTATGACTCGCTCGCCAGGGTGCAGGGCGAGACCCTCGACAACCTCGCCGAAGCGGTCGCCGTGTTCGCGAGCGACGGCCGGCTGAGGCTGTTCAACCCGGCCTTCGCGCGCTCGTGGAAACTGTCGCCCGAAATGCTGGCCGAGCGGCCGCATATCGAAGCCGTCATCGCCGCCTGCCGGCCGCTCTACGGCGATGACACGACCTGGAAGTCATTGCGGGGCGCGGTGACCGGCCTCGAGCATCGTGAGCCGATGTCGGGCCGGATCGAGCGGCCCGACGGTAGCACCCTCGATTGCGCGACCGTGCCGCTTCCCGACGGCGCAACGCTGGTGACGTTCCAGGACGTGACCGACACGGTCAACGTCGAACGGGCGCTGCGCGAGCGCAACGACGCGCTCGAGGCCGCCTACGATCTCAAGAACGATTTCGTCCATCTGGTGTCCTACGAGCTGCGCTCGCCGCTGACCAACATCATCGGCTTCGCCCAGTTGCTGGCGGACAAGACGGCCGGGCCGCTGACCGACAAACAGGGCGAGTACCTCGGCTACATCACGTCGTCGAGCTCGGCGCTGCTGGCGATCATCAATGACATTCTCGATCTCGCGACGATCGACGCCGGGGTCATGACGCTCGATCTTGGTCCGGTCGACATCAGGGCGACGATGGATGCTGCGGCCGAAGCGGTCCGCGATCGTCTCAACGAGAGCGGCCTCAGCCTGGACATTCGCGCCGATTCCAACATCGGCAGTTTCGTCGCCGACGGGCGGCGGGTCCGGCAGGTCCTCTACAATCTGTTGTCCAACGCGATCGGTTTCTCGCCCCCCGGTCAGGCCATCACGCTCGCCGCCGAGCGGCGCAGCGACGCCGTGCTGTTCCGGGTGACCGACCGCGGCCCGGGGATCCCGATCGAGATCCAGGACCGCGTGTTCGATCGCTTCGAAACCCATACGCTGGGCTCGCGCCATCGCGGCACCGGGCTCGGTCTGTCCATCGTGCGCTCGTTTGTCGAGCTGCATGGTGGTACGGTCTCGCTGGATTCTGCCGTCGGACGCGGGACCACCGTGATGTGCGCCTTCCCGCTGGACCACGTGGCCGAACGGGAAGCGGCGGAGTAGCGGGACCAGGTGAGTTGAGTCTCCAGACGACCTCCCCGAGGACCGGCCATGCGTTGGACTTGCAAAACGAGCAGGCCACACGCCGGCTGGCCATGGACGTGGCTCTGTTGCTGCGTCCCGGGGACGTGGTGACGCTCTCCGGCGACCTCGGCGCCGGCAAGACCACGTTCGCGCGCGCCCTGATCCGGCGGCTCGCCGGCGACGAACAGATCGAGGTTCCCAGCCCCACCTTCACGCTGGTACAGAGCTACGCCTTGCCGGCATTTCCGGTGATCCATGCCGACCTCTATCGGGTGTCCGAGCCGAGCGAGCTTGTCGAGCTCGGGTTCGACGAGGCCGCGGAGGACGCGGTGACGCTGATCGAATGGCCCGATCGGGCCGCCGGCCGGTTGCCGGCCGACCGGCTCGACATCGCGTTCACGCTGTCAGCCGCGCAGGGGCTCAACTATCGCCAGGCCCGGCTCACCGGCTTCGGCGCGTTCGTGCCGCGGGCGGAGCGTCTCGTGACGATTCGCCGCTTCCTCAACGAGTCGGGCTTCGAGACCGCCGAGCGCCAGTACCTGCAGGGAGACGCATCGACCCGCACCTACGAACGGCTGGTGCAGAACGGGCGATCTGCCGTGCTGATGGATGCCCCGCGCCGGCCCGACGGTCCGCCGGTCCGTGGCGGCCGCCCGTACAGCGCGGTCGCGCACCTGGCGGAGGACATGGTGAAGCCGTTTGTCGCGATGGCCCGTGCGCTGCACGAGCGCGGCTTCTCGGCACCCGAGATCTACGCGGCCGACTTGGCCGAAGGCCTGCTCATTCTCGAGGACCTCGGCCGCGAAGGCCTTGTCGATGCGGCGAGCGCACCGATCGAAGAGCGCTATGCGGCCGCGGTGGACGTCCTCGTCGCCCTGCACCGGAAGCCGCAACCTGCGGTGCTCCGCGTCGCGCCGCGGGTCGAGCATCGGCTGCCGCCCTACGACCTGGACGCGCTCCTGATCGAGGCCGAGCTGATGCTCGACTGGTACCTTCCCTATCGCGGAGCGCCGCTGCCGCCCGGCACCGGATCCGAACTCGTTGCGCTGTGGCGGCATCTGCTGCGACGCGCGACCGAAGAGCCGCCGAACTGGGTGCTGCGCGACTATCACTCGCCGAATCTGCTGTGGCTCCCGGAGCGGAACGGCATCGCCCGAATCGGCCTGCTCGATTTCCAGGATGCCGTCATGGGCCCCTCGGCCTACGACGTCGTGTCGCTGTTGCAGGACGCGAGGGTCACCGTGCCCGAGGCCATGGAGATGACATTGCTCGGCCGCTACGTGGTCGGCCGGCAAGCCTCCGTTCCGGAATTCGACGCGACCGGGTTTCTCGAGCTCTACGCCTTGCTCGGCGCGCAGCGGGCCACCAAGATCCTCGGCATCTTTGCGAGGCTCGACCGCCGCGACGGCAAGCCGCAATATCTGCGTCACATGCCGCGGATCTGGGCCTACCTGTGCCGGTCGCTGTCGCATCCGACGCTGCAACCGCTCAAGACGTGGTACGACGCCAACGTCCCGCCGCCGCCTTGACGCCGCCTGCTCGTTGGGAGCATCTGCATGCCACTCCTGCATCGCCCGTTGACTCCACGTCGAGCCATGGTGCTCGGCGCCGGCCTCGGCACGCGCATGCGACCCCTGACCGACGACCGGCCGAAGCCGCTGATTCGCGTCGGCGGCAAGGCCTTGATCGATCACGTGCTCGATCGCCTTGCGGCGGCGAGGGTCGAGCTGGCGGTCGTCAATGTCCATCATTTCGCCGACCAGATGCAGCGCCATCTCGCCGCGCGGCAGCACCCCAGGATCGTCATCTCGGACGAGCGCGAGCATCTGCTTGGAACCGGCGGCGGCGCCGTCAAGGCACTTCCGCTGCTGGGAAGCGACCCGTTCTTCCACATCAATTCCGACAGCATCTGGATCGAAGGCGTCACGCCCAATCTCGACCGTCTGGCCGCGGCTTTCGACCCTGCCCGCATGGACGCCGCGCTGCTGCTGGCGCCGACCGCGACCAGCATCGGCTACGAGGGTCGAGGTGACTTTGCGTTGTCTCCGGACGGCGACCTGCGGCCACGGGCCGAACGCGAGATCGTACCGTTTGTTTACGCGGGCGCGGCGATCTTCGCGCCGTCGCTGTTTGCCGATGCGCCCTCGGGTGCGTTCGCGTTGCCGCAGCTGTTCAACCGGGCGGCGGAAGCCGGGCGCCTTCACGGCCTCCGGCTCGAAGGCCTGTGGATGCATGTCGGCACGCCGGACGCGATCGCCGAAGCCGAGGCCGCCATCATGGCCAGCGCGGCCTGATGCCCGTGGCACCGCGGCCCCGCGTCTTCACCATTCCGGCTTCGAAGCCGTTCCTGCCGACGCTGCTGCGCGCGATGGACGAAGGGCGGCTGGTGCCGGGATTTCCCGATGCCGCCGACCCGCTGGACATCTCCCGCGCCACCATCTACCTGCCGACCCGGCGCGCCTGCCGGCTTGCCCGCGACGTCTGTCTCGGCGCGCTCGGCCGCGACGCGGCCGTGCTGCCGCGGATCGTGGCCATCGGCGACATCGACGAGGATGCGTTCGCCTTCGGCGAGGCGACCACGGGATTGGCGGCGCTGCAATTGCCCGCTGCGCTCCCGGACCTCGAGCGACGGCTCCTGCTCGCCCGTCTGGTCCTGCAATGGGCGGCCTCGAAGGAGCTGCAGGGTGCCAGCGGCGCGCCACTCGTGGCCAACAGCCCGGTGGCGGCGCTGGCGCTCGCCGACGACCTGGCGCGGCTGATGGACGACATGACGACCCGCCGGGTTTCGTGGGACCGCCTCGACCACCTCGTTCCCGACCGGTTCGACGCATATTGGCAGCTGTCGCTGAGATTTCTGAAGGTCGCCCGCGAGGTCTGGCCGGCCATCCTGGATGAGCGCGGGCTGATCGAACCGGCCGCGCGGCGTGACGGCCTGATCGCCGCGGAGGCCGAACGCCTGCCTGCGACGCCGCACGCGCCGGTGATCGCCGCGGGGTCCACCGGATCGATGCCGGCAACCGCGGCCCTGCTGGCGACCATCGCCAAGCTGCCTCGGGGAGCGGTGGTCCTGGCTGGTCTCGATACCGAGCTCGACGAGCCATCGTGGCGGGAGATCGCCGGCGATGCCGACGCCGGCCGCGAGCCGCTTCATGGCCACCCGCAATTCGCCATGCAGGGGCTGCTCGCCCGGATCGGCTTGTCGCGGGAGCACGTCGATGTCCTCGACGAAGGCGTGACGAGCTTTCGCGGGCGCTTGGTGTCCGAAGCGTTCCGGCCTGCCGCCACGACCGAGCGCTGGCGCAACCGCCTCGACCACCACGTCATCGACCAGGCGACAGCCGGAATTTCGGTGATCGAGGCCGCCAATGCCGAGGAGGAGGCGCTGGCGATCGCCGTGGCACTGCGCGAGGCGATCGAGCCCCCGACCGCGACGGCCGCTCTGGTGACCGCCGATCGCGCGCTGGGACGGCGGGTTGCGGCCGCCCTGGGCCGCTGGGGCGTGACCGCCGAGGAGTCGGGCGGAACCGGCCTCCTGGAAACCCCCGCCGGGGTCTTCTGCCGGCTGGCGGCGGAAGCGGCGCTGTCCGGAACCGCACCGGTGCCGCTGCTCGGGCTGCTCAAGCATCCCTTGTTCCGGCTCGGCTCGCCCCTCGATGCCGAGGCGGCCGCCATCGCCACGCTCGAGCGGGCCGTGCTGCGGGGGCCGCCCCCGCGCCCGGGAACGTCCGGCATTGCGCACGCCCTGGCGACGTTCCGTCAGCAGCGCGCGACGCTCCACCCCAACGACCCGCGCAGCGGACTGACGGAGTGCGAGCTCGACGCGGCCGCCGGGATGCTGGGCCGCCTCGGTGCGGCGCTCGCCCCCCTCGAAACGGTGCGGGCCGGAGCAGGCCGATTCGGCCAGATCGCGGCCCGCCACCGCGATGTCGTTGTGGCGCTCGGACGCGACCGCGCCGGCGGCGTGCCGGCATTCAGCGGCCCCGACGGCGCGGCACTCATGGCTGCATTCGACGAGATCGTCGCGAGGGCGCCGGCCGACGACCTGCCGGTCGCCCCCGACGATTATCCGGACCTGTTCCGGATGGCGGTCGCCGAGCGGACGGTGCAGATGGGCGCTGCATCGGGCGCGCAGGTCCGGATTCTGGGGCCGCTCGAATCGCGCCTTCAAGCCTTCGACACGGTCGTCCTGGGCGGCCTCGTGGAGGGGTCGTGGCCCCCCGAGGCCCACAGCGATCCGTGGCTGAGCCGGCCGATGCGCCACGACCTCGGGCTCGATCTGCCCGAGCGCCGGATCGGCCTTGCCGCCCATGATTTCGCCCAGGCTCTGGGCGCTCCCAAGGTGATCCTGGCGCGCGCCGACAAGGCGGCCGGTGCCCCGACGGTGGCGTCGCGCTTCGTGCGCCGGCTCGCCGCGGTGGTCGGCGAGGCGAGCTGGAACCTGGCGCGGGCGCGGGGCGAACGCTACCTCGCGCTGGCCCGCAGCCTCGATCGGTCGCCGCCCATGAGGCGTCTCGCCGCCCCGGAACCGCGTCCGCCGCGGGAGGCACGTCCCACCTACCTGACGGTGACCGACGTCGAGCACTGGCTGCGCGATCCCTACACCATCTACGCCAAGCACGTGCTGCGGTTGTTCCCGATCGATCCGGTCAACACGCCGCCGGGGGCGCGCGACCGCGGCAACCTGATCCACGGCGCAATCGGCACCTTCACCCAGCGCTTCGCCGATCACTGGCCTGCCGATCCGCTGGACCAGTTGCTGCGGCTCGGGCGCGAGCACTTCGCGCCGTTCGAAGACTATCCGGAGGCACGCGCGTTCTGGTGGCCGCGGTTCCTGCGCGTCGCGCGGTGGTTCGTCGGCTGGGAGGCCGCGCGGCGTGCCGACGTCGTCCGGACCGACGCCGAGATCCGGGGGGAGATCGCGATCCCGCTCGGCGACCGTACCTTCCGCCTGGCGGCGCGCGCCGATCGCATCGACCGGCTGACCGACGGCCGATACGCCATCATCGACTACAAGACCGGCAGCGCGCGTACCGAGAAACAGGTCCGCATCGGGCTTGCGCCGCAGCTGACCCTCGAAGCCGCGATTCTCCGCCGCGGGGGCTTTGCGGGCGTGCCGGCCGGAGCCTCGGTCGCGGCGCTCGTCTACGTGACGCTCAAGGGCGGTGAGCCGGCCGGCGAGCCGAGCGAAATCAAATTCGCCGAGGGGACGCCGGACAGCCAAGCCGATCGGGCGATCGCACGCTTCGCGGAGCTGGTGCGGCGCTTCGACCAGGAGACCGAGCCGTTTCGATCCCTGGTGCATCCGATGTGGAAGGCACGGTACGGCGACTACGACCACCTGGCGCGGGTCAAGGAATGGTCAACGGCCGGTGCCGACCCGGACGGCGGGAGCGGCGAATGAGCACACCGCGCGTGATCCCGGATGACGTGCGCCGCGTGCAGATCGAAGCGTCCGATCCCTCCATCTCCGCCTGGGTGTCCGCCAATGCCGGTTCGGGCAAGACCTACGTGCTGGCCCAGCGGGTGATCCGGCTGCTGCTCGAGGGCACCCCGCCGGCCAAGATCCTGTGTGTCAGCTTTACGAAGGCGGCGGCCGCCAACATGGCGAACCAGGTGTTCGACACGCTGGCGAAATGGACCGCCCTCGACGATCCTGCCCTCGACCGGGCCATCGTCGACATCGAAGGCCGGACACCTCCTCCGGCACGGCGAGCGCGGGCGCGGCGGCTGTTCGCCGAGGCCCTCGACACCCCCGGCGGCCTCAAGGTCCAGACCATCCACGCCTTCTGCACCCGGCTGCTGCACCAGTTTCCGTTCGAAGCCAATGTGGCGGCCCGCTTTTCCGTGCTCGAGGAGCGGGCCGAACGGGAGCTGCTGGAGCGCCTGCGGCTCGGCGTCCTGCTGCAGGCCGCCGGCGCTCCGGAGAGCCCGCTCGGGCGGGCGCTTTCGGGCGCGATCGCGGCGGCGGCTGACCGGACATTCGGCACCGTGGTCGAGGAGGCGATCGCCAAGCGCGACGAGCTGACCGCCTGGCTCGCGGACGCCGGCGGCGTCGCGGCGGCCGTCAGTGAGCTGTCGGCGATTCTCGGTGTGGTGGACGGCGACGGGATCGACCGGCTCGAGGCGGAAATCGCCGCGAGCCCGATCCTGCCGAGCAGCGAGTGGCCGCAGGTGGCCGAGATCCTTGCCTCGGGCCAAAAGACCGACCGCGCGCAGGCCGACCGGCTGCGGCGCGCCGCAGAGGCTGCCGGGCCGGCGCGCAACGATGCGTACCGCTCGGTGTTCCTGACCGACACCCTCGATCCCCGAAACCAGCTGGTGACCCGGCAGATCGCGTCGAGGCACCCGGCGCTGGCGGAACGGCTGTCGCTGGAGCGCGACCGGATCGTCAGGCTGACCCGGCGAATGTTCGCCATCCAGGCGCGCGATCGGACCGCGGCGCTGCTGAACATCGCCGCCGCCGTCATCGAGCGCTACCGGACGGAAAAGCAGACCCGCGGCCTGCTCGACTACAACGACCTGATCGACAAGACCCTGGGGCTGATGTCCAGCGTCGACGCCGCCTGGGTGCACTACAAGCTCGACCTCGGCATCGACCACGTCCTGGTCGATGAAGCGCAGGACACCAGCCCGCGGCAGTGGGACATCATCAAACGGCTCGTCGCCGAGTTCACTGTCGGTGAGGGCGCCCGCGGCGATGCCCGCCGCAGCATCTTCGCGGTCGGCGACGAGAAGCAGTCGATCTTCTCGTTCCAGGGCGCGGCGCCGCGCGAATTCGCGGACGTGCGGCGGCATTTCGAGCGCCGTCATCACGCTTCCGGCCAGCCGTTCCGGGAATGCCGGTTCCACTTCTCGTTCCGGTCGGGCCGCCACATTCTTTCCGCGGTCGATACGACCTTCGCCAGGCCGGACCTGTTCTCGAGCCTCACCAGCGATGCTGACGGGATTTTGCACCAGGCGCTCCCCGGAACCCTGCCCGGACTGGTCGAGATCTGGCCGTTGATCAAGGCCGACAAGCGACAGGACGGCGAGGCCTGGGATGCGCCATTCGACGAGGCCCGGGAATCGAGCCCCCAGGTGCGGCTTGCGGAGCGCATTGCGGCGACCGCGAACCGCTTCGTTCGTGCGGGTCGCAGGCCGGGCGAGATGCTGGTGCTGGTCCGTCAGCGCGGCCCGCTGTTCGAGGCGGTGCTGCGGGCGCTCAAGAATGCCGGTATCGCGGTGGCGGGCGCCGACCGGCTGGTGCTGACCGAGCATATTGCGGTGATGGATCTGTTGGCGCTCGCCGACGCCCTGCTGCTGCCGGCGGACGATCTGGCGCTCGCGACCGCGCTCAAGAGCCCGCTGTTCGGCTTCGACGATGACCTGCTGTTCAGGCTCGCCTGGCGCCGCCCGGGGACGTTGCGCGCCGCGCTGGGCGCAAAGGCCGGGGAGGATGGACGATTCGCCGCCGCGGCCCAAAGGCTCGATCGCCTCGCGGAGCTTGCCCGCCGTGAGCCGCCGTTCGCCTTCTATGCGCGCCTGCTCGGGCCGGAAGGCGGTCGCAAGCAGATGCTCGGCAGGCTCGGCCAGGAAGCCGCCGATGCGCTCGACGAGTTCGTCAACCTCACGCTCGCTTACGATGCGGAGGCAACGCCGTCGCTGCAGGGCTTCGTCGACTGGATGCGGGCCTCGGCCACCGAGGTGAAGCGCGACATGGACATCGCTCGCGACGAGGTCCGGGTCATGACCGTCCACGGCGCCAAGGGGCTCGAAGCCCCGATCGTCATCCTGGCCGATACCACGACGCGGCCGGCCGGTCCGCGCGATCCGCGCCTGATCCCGCTTCCGGCGCCGGGCGCGCGCACCGGTGCGCCGCCCCGTTTCGTGTGGGCGACCGCCCGCAACCGCGATGTCGACGCCATGGCGGTCGCGCGCGAGCAGGTGCTGCATGCCGCGGAAGCCGAGCACCGGCGACTGCTCTATGTCGGCATGACGCGGGCGGCCGAGCACCTGATTGCGTGCGGCGCCCAGGGGCTCAACGGCAAGCCCGCCGGCTGCTGGTACGATCTCGTCTGCGACGCCCTCGTGCCGTCCTCGGTCGAGCAACCAGCGTCCGACCGGCAGGACCTGGCCTGGTTCTGGCGTCCCGGCGGACCGCCGGAGAGTGCGGCCGGACCGGCGGAGATCGGCGCACCAACGCCGGCCGGCATGGACGAGCCTGCGCCGATCGAGATCCCCGACTGGCTCAGCCGCGATGTGCCGGCGGCCACGGGCCCGGGGGCCGTCGCGCCATCGGCGGCATGGGGACGCAGATCCCGGCGGCTCGCCGGGCCGAGCGGCGCCGGTTCCCATCCGGCCGCGCAGGCGGCTGCGGTCAAATGGGGGATCCTGGTTCACCGGCTGCTGCAGGGGCTTCCGGACGTCCCCGCCGAACGGCGCGTCGAGGTCGCCCGGCAACTCCTCGTTCGCGGCGCGCCCGAGATGGGCGAGCAACAGCGCGGCGAACTCGCCGCCAAGGTGCTCGCCGTGCTCGGCGATCCGCGATTCTCGCCGCTGTTCGGCGCCGGAACCCGAGCCGAGGTGCCGATCGTGGGCCGGATCGCCCGCGAGCGCCGCGCCGCCCTCCTGGTCTCCGGCCAGGTGGATCGGCTTGCCGTCACTGCCGAGACGGTTCTGGTGGCAGACTACAAGACCGACCGGCCGGCACCCCGGTCGCCGTCGGATGTCCCGGAGGCCTACGTGACCCAGCTCGCGCTCTATCGGGCCGTGCTCGCCCGGGTCTATCCGGGCCGGCGCGTGCGGGCGGCTCTGGTGTGGACCGATCTGCCGCAGCTCATGGAATTGCCCGAGGACATGCTCGACCGGGCGATGGCGGCGCTCCTGCGCGGCTAGCTACTTCCCGGCGCAACCCAGAAGTAGCCAGCCGCTGGTCGCATACGCCCGTCTTCGACGGCTATGGCGAAATCCGGGGGCAGCCGTGCCGCGCGGGGAGGCCGAACCCGCATTGCGCCACGCATCATGCGGGGTACGGCGCCAGGGCGGCCGGCCGGATTGGCGTCGATCGCCGAATCATGCGAGTGACGTGCGGCCCGCGCGGGGTCACGCCGACGTGTCCCGGTCGGCGTGATCACGCCGAGGGGCTCGCCTTGACGCTTCCGGTCGCCGTTTCTACGTTCTGCCATACAACACCGCGGGCGCCGGCTGCGCCTTCAGCTTGAGACGGGGTGTCCCATGGGCGTTGGCAAGGTCTCCGACGCGAACTTCGAGACCGAGGTGATCAAGGCCGCCGAACCGGTCGTCGTCGATTTCTGGGCCGAATGGTGCGGGCCGTGCCGGATGATCGCGCCCGCGCTCGAGGAGATCGCCGGCTCGATGGCCGGCAAGGTCAAGGTCGTCAAGCTGAATGTCGACGAGAACCCGGCGACCGCGTCGAAATACGGGATCATGTCGATTCCAACACTGATGATCTTCAAGAACGGCCAGCTCGCCTCGCGGCAAGTCGGGGCGGCGCCGAAGCAGAAGCTCGAGCAGTGGATCACGGCCGCCGTCTGAGCCGACTGAGCCCGCGCCGGCCGTGCGCATGTCCGGGCCGGCTCGCGACCAGCCCTTCCACATCGTGGCTTGGGGGCCCTCAACTTAAGATCTGGCGCGCTTTCCGGGCGGCCGACTGGTCTCCACTCGGCCTGAAAGCGCGTCAGGTCGGCGGCGTGCCGTTCGCGGCCAGAAACTCGCCGGCGACGTAGAGCGACCCGGTGACGAGGATGCGGGGTGCCGCCTCAAGATCGAGCCGGGCCAATCCGGCGAGTGCCGCCTCGATCCCGACACTCGCGTCGCCCGGAATGCCGACCCGCCGGGCCGTCGCGGCGATCTCCTCCGGCGTGAGCGTGTTCTCCTGGTGGATCGGCACGGCAACGACGCGCCGCGCGAGCCCCGCGAAGTTGCCGAGGAAGCCCCCGCAATCCTTGGTGGCCAGCATGCCGACGACGAGCACGAGCGGCCGCGCCACCCGCTCCTCGAAATCCGCGAGGGCTGCGGCGATCGCCCGGCCGCCATCAGGATTGTGCGCACCGTCGACCCACAGCTCGCCGCCCTCCGGGATGAGTCCGATGAGCCGGCCCTGACTGATCCGCTGCAGACGGGCTGGCCATTCGGCGGTGACGAGGCCCGCCTCGAAGGCCGCGGTCGGAACACCGAACGCCCGGCGCACGGCCGCAATCGCGGCGCCGGCATTGTCGAACTGATGCCGACCCGGCAGCCGGGGCGCCGGCAGGTCGAGCAGGCCGTCGTCGTCCTGGTAGACCAGCCTGCCGTGCTCCTGCGTGACCGCCCATTGCTCGCCGGCGATCATCAGCGGGGTGCCCATCCGGGCCGCCTGGCGGGCGATGACGCCACGTGCCTCGTCGCCCTGCGGCGCCACAATCGCGGGCACGCCGGGCTTGAGAATGCCGGCCTTCTCGGCCGCGATCTTGACGATCGTGTCGCCCAGGAAGCTCGCATGGTCCAGCGATACCGAGGTGATCACCGACGCCACCGGACGTTCGACGACATTGGTCGCGTCGAGGCGTCCGCCCAGCCCGACCTCGACCAGCAGCACGTCGGCCGGATGCCGTGAGAACAGCAGGAAGCCCGCCGCGGTGATCATCTCGAACACGGTGATCGCCGCGTTGCCGTTGATCCGCTCGCATTCGGTCAGCGTTTCGGCAAGCTCGTCGTCCGATGCCAGCATGCCGCCACCCGGACGACCCAGACGAAACCGCTCGTTGAAGCGGACCAGATGCGGCGACGTATAGACGTGAACCCGAAGGCCGGCCGATTCGAGGATCGCCCGCATGAACGCGATGGTCGAACCCTTGCCGTTGGTGCCGGCCACGTGGATGAGCGGCGGCAGGTGCCGCTCGGGACGACCCAGCCGATCGAGCAATCGTTCGATGCGATCGAGCGACAGATCGATTTTCTTGGGATGCAGCGAAAGCAGCCGCGCAACGATCGCATCGACCGGAGTCATGGTCGTCGTCCTGCTCCGGTCACCCGCCGGCCGGAACCGGCAACCCGATGAGCGGAGGGGGTGCGGGCGGTGCCTTGGTCAGCAGCCGGCACAGCCGCGCCAGCGTCGATCGCAGCTGGTGCCGGTGAACGACCATGTCGATCATCCCATGGTCCTTGAGATACTCGGCCCGCTGGAAACCTTCCGGCAGCTTCTCGCGGATGGTCTGCTCGATCACCCGTGGGCCGGCGAATCCGACCAGCGCACCGGGTTCGGCAATGTGGATGTCGCCGAGCATCGCATAGGAGGCCGTCACCCCGCCGGTGGTCGGATTGGTCAGCACGACGATGTAGGGCTTCTTGGCCTCGCGCAGCATCTCGACCGCCGCCGTCGTGCGGGGC
>Ga0187770_10001204_pt1 | contig 13546 bp, 13 predicted proteins | sample 0116_SJ02_MP02_2_FD_133154 | JGI IMG/M metagenome (GOLD analysis project Ga0187770, IMG submission 133154) | Tropical peat soil microbial communities from peatlands in Department of Meta, Colombia - 0116_SJ02_MP02_20_MG | ecosystem: Environmental > Terrestrial > Soil > Wetlands > Peat | place...
AAATAATCCAAATTAACCCAAGTTATTCCAACTTGACTTCTCTAAGTGCTTGATTCAGAAATATTCAAAATTGATGGGAAATCGCCTGATGGTTGGGTCTTAACTTAAAATCTCTCGGTGGTCCCGCACCGTGTCGGTTCAATTTCGGCTCATTTTGCGAGCGGAGGTGGTCCGGTATTTCCTCCAGATAAACAGATTCGCCAATCTTTCGCTGACATTTCTTACTGCGATGTTTGAGCTACCGTAACGCCCAGGAATTTCCGGCAGGGAAATTGGCTAAAAATTTTATTTGGTATACTGGACCACTTAGAATCTCGGGAATAGTAGTTGATACTCACCGGAAAAATGTCGGGCGCGTAGACAAACCAGGCTGTGGCTGAATTCGAAAAAAAAGAGGATTTGAATTTTTGAAGGTGGAATCCAAAGTATTTGTTGCCGGTGTGCGTCAGAGAGTTAACTCATGATTGATGTTCAGGGAAGGAAAGAAAGATTGGGGATCTACCTGGTGTCCATAAAGTGTCCATTGGGCAGTAAAATTGGTATTTTTTGGTCACAATTGGGTCACATTTCGGGCACCAATTGCGACATGCATGTTTTGTTTCGAAATCAAGTAATTACCTTTGATTTTAGAGAGTTAAATGCAGGTTGCATTGGACATCAAGGTAGCGCTCATAACCCGAAGGTCGCTAGTTCAAATCTAGCCCCCACTACCAAATTCCATCAAGGGGCTGGGAGATGCGAGGATGCTTCCAACCCCTTTTTTAGTCCTTGAGAAAAGGAAGCTTCTCACCTTTTCGGTAGACCACGGCCTGGCAAGAGGCGATCGGGTTGTTTCGGTCGTCAGACAACTTGATATCATAGACAGCCGTCCTATGGGTTCGGCTGAATTCTCTCGCTTCTGCAACGAGCTTGCTGTTTGGGGAAGGTGAGGAGACATAGGTAATCGTCATGCTCAAAGCTACTGCGACGGTCCCATGGGAATTGGAGGCAGTCTCGAATGCCTCGTCGATCAGTGCAAAGAGCGCGCCGCCGTGGACGAAGCCAAAGATATTCTCCATATCCGGGGTGAATTTCATTTCAACCTTGGAATACCCGTCATCCAAATCTAAGAGTTTGATCCCGAACTTGTGAGCAAAAGGTTCCTGCTCCACTTTTCTGAAAATCGCTTCTTTCACCCTATTGTCCATCGTCTTCCTTCCGAATGGGCGGGTCTTCCTTAATTCCACTCCGCCAGCTCTTTTTGGGATTTTCGCCTGAGACGTTTCTTCTCCGAACGGATCTTTTTTTCTTCCATCCTCTTTTTAATGGCGGGCAACGGGAATGAGGTGGCTATCCGGCGCTTTTTCGGCCGATTTAGCTTGATCAGACGCTCCCGAAGCCTTTCAAAAGCGAGCTTCCGGTTTTCCGATTGGGACCGATGTTCTGTAGCGACCACCTTGATGCCGGAGGGCAAATGCGTCAAGCGAACAGCCGTCTCAACCTTATTCTTCCTCTGACCTCCCGGTCCTCTTGAGCGGTAGGTTTCCAGGACCGCTTGTTTTTTAAGGGTCTCTGGATCCGTATCAAACTTTTGGCGCATGGTTTGACTTTCTCAGATTCCAACTTACAGATCGCACGTTCCAAACAAATCCGAAGTTCCAATGGCCGAATGACCAAAATGATTTACGTAGAAAATAAGTCGATTATCCCCCTCTCCCCTGGTGGGAGAGGGCGGGGTGAGGGGAGGCATACCATATTCACCCCCACCTCGATCCTCCCCCATCAAGGGGGAGGATAATCCTGAGCATTTTTAATGGCTGCGTCTGCCTGCCGGCAGGCAGGGATGACAAGCCCGACATGTGAGATATATTTGGGATTTGGAGATTGGAACTCGGTGCTTTTTCACGCGTCTTCTTCCTTCTTTTCATCCGCATGATGCTTGATCACGAGAGCATCTACCATAAAGATCACATCTTCAGCGATATTCGTGGCATGATCGGCGACTCTCTCCAGGCATCGGGCAACGATCATCAGGTGGACGGCTCGATTAATGGTCTTTGGATCGGACACCATATACGTGAGGAGTTCTCGCACCACCTGGTCATTTAATCCATCGACGAGATCATCCCTTTCACAAACGGAACGGGCCAGTTTAGAATCTCGATTTACAAAAGCATCTAAGACATCTTTGACCATCGTTTGGGCAATCTCAGCCATCCGGGGAATATCGATATAAGGTTTGAGCTGAGGTTCCTGGTTCAAAGAGATAGCCCGCTCGGCAATATTCACTGCCTGATCGCCCATTCTTTCGAGATCGGTGATTATCTTCATCGCAGAGGTGATGAAGCGAAGGTCCGTTGCCATGGGCTGCCTTAATGCAAGAAGTCTCAAACACATATCATCGATGACGATTTCCATCTTGTTAATCCGATCTTCGAACCCGAACGTCTTCTGGGCGAGTTCCGAATCTCTGTGGACCAAGGATTGGACGGAATCACGGATTGCCTCTTCCACCGTCGCGGCCATCCTTAGAAGACTCTCTTTCAATTCTTCTAGTTCTCTTTGGAAATGGGTTTCTGCAGGCATCGCTGTCTCCTTTTACTATCAGTAAGCCGGGTTCTTTCAGGTTTATTGGGGCCCTCCTTTATCTAACCCCCCTTTGTCCCCTTAAGGGTAACCCCCTTTTTATCCCCCCTTAAATTAAGGGGGGAATGGGGGGGTTACAAGATAGAAATGCTCCCCACGCCAGCGCGGCAATAGCCTGAAGCCAGTTCAATGCTGGCTAACCGAAACGTCCGGTCACATAGTCTTCAGTTCGCTTATCTCCGGGTTTGGTAAAGATTTGATAAGAGGGCCCCTCTTCAACCAACTCGCCATTCAAGAAAAATCCTGCCCGATCAGCCACCCGGGAGGCTTGTTGAACGTTATGAGGCACCAGAATGATGGTATAGTCTTTTTTTAATTGAATGAGAGTTTCCTCAATACTGGCCGTAGAAATAGGGTCCAATCCCGAGCAAGGCTCATCAAGCAGGAGGACCTCTGGTTCTAAAGCCAGGATGCGAGCGATGCAGAGGCGCTGCTGTTGTCCTCCGGAGAGTCGAAGGGCTGAGGTAAACAGACGATCCTTAACCTCCTCCCATAGCACTGCCGATCTCAAAGCTTTTTCCACCATTTCAGTTAAGCGCCTCCTATGAATAATTTTGTTGAGTTTGGGACCATAAGCCACATTATCGAAGACGGACATGGGAAGCGGGGTTGGAAGATCAAAGACCATTCCAATGCGCCTCCTGAGATGAGTCAGCTCCACCCTGGGATCATAGATATTCATCCCATCTAAGTGAATCGTTCCAGTATGACTGGCCCCGGAAATCAGGTCCGTTAAACGATTAAGGCTTTTGAGGAACGTCGTCTTTCCGCTTCGAGCCGGACCGAAGGCGGTGAATATCTCCTTGGGTCGAATATCGAGGTTGATCTTCCTTAGGGCCTGAGAGGAGTCGTAATAGAAACTGAAATCGTTGATAACGATTTTACTCCCTCGAGACATAACACTCCTCTATGTCCGATGCTGGATATACCGGTTGATCAACCATTGAGCAATGATATTAACCATCAGGACGAGCAAAATCAAAGCCGCTCCGGTTCCATACGCCATCTTCATGGAGATCCCTTCCCTGGCGAGGATGTAAAAATGGACGGACATGGTTCGGATGGGAGAGAAGAGGGATGTGGGCATCACCAGAGAGGAGCCCGCCGTAAGAATGATTGCAGCGGTTTCTCCGATACTCCTTCCAACACTCAGGAGCACACCCGTAAAGATGCCCGGCAAGGCGCTGGGAAGTACGACCCGGGTGATCGTCTGCCACTTCGTCCCACCGAGAGAGAAGCTCACTTCACGGTAGGACGGGGGGATGGCTTTGATCGATTCTTCGGCCGTGCTGATCACCGTAGGTAAGATCATCGCGGCTAAAGTTAATCCACCAGAAAGAATGGACCATCCCATATTAAGCCGGATGACAAAAAAGACAAACCCGAACAATCCAAAGATAATGGAGGGCACGCCAGCCAAGCAGTCCGTCCCAAAACGAATAATGCGGCTAATCTTACTCTCTCTTGTGTATTCCCTCAGAAAGACGGCTGTCCCAACCCCCAGAGGAGCACCGAAGAAAATGGCCACAGCCGTTAAAGCCATCGTTCCAATGATGGTGGAGAAGATACCGCCCTCCCGGCCCATATTCTTTGGAGAATCGAGAAAGAAATGGAGGTGAAGGACAGGCAATCCTTCACGTAGAATCTGGAGGAGGATCAAGATCATCACTGCGATGGTCGATAAAGCACCCATCCAGATGAGAATTTTTGCGATGGACTGAGTCAGATATCGAGTACGATTGATGATCAATAGACTCTCCTTCTTGATAGAGAGATGGCCAGGGTATTCAGGGCCATAATGATGAAGAAGAGAACAATTCCAGTTGCAAAGAGGGCCTGCCGGTGATCCCCAGAGGCATATCCCATTTCAATGCCGATATTGGTGGTGAGTGTCCGGGCTGAATCCAGGAATGAGGTTGGCATTTTAACCGCATTTCCCAGGATCATGATCATGGCCATGGTCTCTCCGATGGCACGGCCCATGCCTAAAATGATGCTGGCCACAATTCCAGATCTGGCAGCTGGAATCAACACCCGCCAGATGGTCTGCCAGTGTGTTGCTCCCAATGCAAGAGATCCTGCTTTATAAGTGGGGGGAAGGGCTTTTAAAGAGTCCTCTGAGATCGTGATAATGGTGGGGAGGATCATGAAGCCTAAGACCAGAGATCCTGCAAGGATGCTTAGCCCAGGTCCTCCCAAATGATTTTGAATCAACGGGACAAGGACGATCAAGCCCCAAAACCCATAGATGACCGAGGGAATGGCGGCGAGAAGCTGAATAGCAGGCCTCAGCAATATTCCTGCAGAAGGGGGAATCAACTCCGATAAAAAAATCGTACAGGCCAATCCAAGAGGAATGCCTAAAACCAGGGCCCCCAAAGTCACCCAAAAAGAGCTGACGATCATCGGGAAGATGCCAAACAATCCCTTACTTGGAATCCATCGCTCCCCGAGAAGGAAGGCTTTGGGACCGATTTTCAGGATCAAAGGAAGTCCTTCTTCAAAAATGAAGAAGGTGATCAAGGCCAGTATCGTAATTGATGAAAGGGCAATCACAAGAAATGTTTTTTCAATGATTTTTTCTTTGACTTGCATAATCATTCCTTAGCAATTTTCAGGAGAACTGGTACGAGCCCTTCTTTTAAAAGCAGTTTTTGAGCCAATGGACTCAAGACAAATTCTAAAAAGGATTTTGCTTCCCCCGTGGGTTCCTCTTTAAAAAGGAAAAGGAAAGGCCTCACCAACGTATATTTCCCATTTTCAACATCGGTTAAATTGGGTTCCACCCCTGATATTTTTAGTGCCTTGACCTGGTCATTAACTAACCCTAAAGAGATATAACCGATGGCATGGTGGTTGCTCGCAACGACCTGGCGGACAGCACCATTGGAGTCTTGGACTAAGGCTTCAAGGTTGATATCCTCTTTGCCCATCACAAACTTCTGGAAAGATTCCCTCGTTCCCGAGCCCTCCTCCCGAGTGACCAGCACGATGGGATGAGAAGGTCCTCCCAACTCCTTCCAATTCCTTACCTTCCCGCAGAACACCTGCCTGACTTGCTCTAAGGAAAGATCTTGAATAGGGTTTCTTGGATTGATGATGATTGCAATAGCATCCTTTGCAATGGTTACCGCATAGAGCTTCTTCTCGCCGCCCATCAGATTGCGTGAGGACATCCCGATGTTTGCAGCACGACTGACGACAGCCTCTATCCCTGCCGTAGACCCGCCACCCTGAACATAGATGTGAGATTGAGGATGATGCGACATATATTCCTCAGCTAATAATTCAGCAAAGGGCTCAACTGAAGTGGAGCCCGCCACCGTGATTCCTGCCTTAGACCTTTGGCAACCCATGGAGAACAAAATAAATAGAAGGAGAAAAAGAAATCCTAAATTCCAAATCCCAAATTCCAAATAAATTCCAAATACGAAATTCCAATGGCCAAAACGTCCATTCCCCTTCCCCTCTCCCCTGAGGGGAGAGGGATGGGGTGAGGGGGTCTGTAGCAATGCGGATGAGACTTCTTTGTTATTTGATGCTTGGAATTTGGTGCTTCTTCTTTTATCCATATCTTCCTGTGACGTAATTTTCGGTCTGGGGGTTCTGGGGACGAGTAAAAATGTCTTCGGTTGTGCCATATTCTAATAATTCTCCCAGATGAAAGAACCCTGTCCAATCGGAAGTTCGGGCGGCCTGGCGCATGTTGTGGGTGACAATGACGATGGTATAGTTCTTTTTTAATTCCTGCATTAACTCTTCGATCTTAAGAGTGGCTAAGGGGTCTAGGGCAGAGCACGGTTCATCCATAAGAATGACTTCGGGCTGAACGGCTAACACGCGTGCAATGCAGAGGCGCTGCTGTTGCCCCAAGGTGAGGCCCAAAGCATTGATGTGGAGTCGATCTGAGACTTCTGGCCAGAGGGCTGCCGCCTTAAGGCTCTGTTCCACTTTTTCTTCAATTTTACTCTTCGTGCGCACTCCCAGCACCCTCGGACCAAAGGCAACGTTTTCGAAGATGCTTTTCGGAAAAGGATTGGGACGCTGAAAGACCATACCAACCCTCTGTCTGAGAGAGACGACATCCGTCCCCGGTTGATAAATGTCCTCACCATCCAGTCTGACGGTCCCTTCAATACGTGTTTGAGGGATGAGCTCGTTCAACCGGTTGAGGGTCCGGAGAAAGGTCGATTTCCCGCATCCAGAAGGCCCGATCAAAGCAGTGATCTGGCGCTCTCTGATGACAATATTGATATTTTTGAGGGCATGATTAGACCCGTAATAGAAATGGAGCCCTTGTACCTCCATCTTTAAAGGGGGATTCGATTCCGTCATCAGGATACTTTCATGGAAAATAGAGTTCTTTGCTCCGTTTGAAATTAACAAATTCTGACCTTCTGATCAAGTAGATTCATTGGATCGTTTAAGATCAGAAAGTGCGTGCTTTTTGATGACGGTCCCGATTTATCGAATCGTCTCTGCGAGTGAAACGAAGCGGTCTCGCACAAAAATCCCCACTTGCCCCTCTTGAGTAAATGGGAGTGCCTGCCCTGTACCATGATAGGTTCAGGGCCTGCCGGTAGGCAGGAGGGGATTTGCTTCCAGCAGGACGCGCGGAGACAGGCTGGGGAAAGGGTTTTATTCTCCGAATCGGGAACAGAGTCGATTTTACCTCTTGATTTACCTCTCATTTTTTGTTAAGTCTTCAAAAAACCTTCGTGGGCGTTTTGCGTGTCGCTCCTTACGGTGGGAGGATAACCTTGAAAACGATAACAAAGTATTCCCTTGTTCTTGCAATGATCCTTCTCCTGATGGCCTGCGCAGGAGCAAGCAGGACCGAGAAGAAAGAGAAAAACGTCACCATCGAGGAGCATTTTCAATTGGCCTGTAACGCTGCGGAGAAGGGAAACTTGGATGAGGCTGTTAGAGAATATAAAAGAGTGCTTGAACTGGATTCAAAGAATGCAAAAGCCCACCTCAATCTCGGCATTGTCTATGGAAGACAGGGAAATCTGATCGTCGAGCCCCCAAAAGACCCTCTTGATCTGATTGCCTACCGTCTCAAACAATTCCCTAAGAAGTCTATGTGGAAGAAAGAGATTTCGGAGTATAAAAAAGCACTCCGTATAGATCCCCATTTCGCTGAGGCCCATTTTAATCTCGGAGTCGCCTACCAAGAAAAAGGGGATCTCAAAGAGGCGATTGCCGAATATCAGAAAACGATTCAAATTTATCCGAATTATATCGAAGCCCATAACAATCTTGGAATTCTCTACTTCAGAAAGGGAATGTTGGATCAGGCCCTTGTGGAGTATCAGAAGACGATCGAGATCAAACCGGATTATTCCAAGGGTTATTATAATATTGGAAGTGTCTATCGGGAGAAGAAGAAAACAGACGAGGCAATCACTTCATTTCAAAAGGCATTGGAAATCAATCCCAACTTTGCGGAAGCTCACTATAGCCTGGCCGTTATGTATTATGAAAAACAGGAATTTAAGTTGGCTGTTGAGCATTGTGATCAGGCTGTGAAATTTGGGATACCCGTTGATCCGGAATTTTTAGACCGACTCAAGCCCTATCGTTAGACCGGTTAGTTCCTGCATTGCCTCGCATTCTTTGAGTGAGTTTTTTCCAGCCCGAAACTTGATTTTTTCCCCCTTTTCTGATAATTGTCCAACCATGATGATTGACCCGGATTCCATCCAGTGGTCTCACCTTAAGAAGAAAGGACGAGAGGTTTAGGAGGGGGAATGGAGACAAGAGAGGCAATTTTGGCATTCCAATACGCAGAGAAGATGAAGTCTGGGTTGATTATCGGAGCGACCCTGCTGGATCAAATGGTATCACTCAAGAAAGAGGATGAGCTCTCCGGAGGCAAGAGGGTATTGGTGTGGTACTTGGAAGGATTGCTCCGGGAGATCCGAATCGCAGACAACGTGTTGGGATCAGACCGGTATGCTGGCTTAGAAAGAATAGTGATGGAGGTGATCGGAAGAATTCACATGCCTCAATTTCAAGAGGCTCAAGGCTCTTTTTCCGAGGCCATCTCTCTGGCCACCACGACCTGCCAGGCGGCTATGAATTTTTTGTTGGAGAGGAAGCTGATTTAGAAGTCCGCAGATGGAAGGGCATGACGTGCTAACCAAAAGTTGAAACAAGGGGGTCAATTTCATGATCAGAAAACCCAGTCCAAGTTATAGCATCCTCATTCGAATCGAGATTCTCAACATGCCAGGGATGCTGGGCAAGGTCACCTCTGCCATCGGCAAAGCACGAGGGGATATCGGCTCCATCGATATCGTTGGATTTAGGAAGAACGTCATTATACGCGACATTGTCGTAAATGTGGCCGATATCCCGATGGGGCAGAGGGTGGTTGACGGGCTGAAACAGGTAAGAGGGATCAAAGTCGTCAATGTGACGGATCGAACCTACATGATCCACCAGGGAGGAAAGATTGAGATAAAGAATAAGGTTCCAGTGAGCACCCGAGAGGATCTTTCCATGGCCTACACGCCCGGAGTGGCAAGGGTCTGCATGACCATCCATGAGGATCGTAACAAGGTTTATGACCTGACCATAAAAAAGAATACGGTGGCAATCGTTACGGATGGGACGGCCGTGCTTGGCCTTGGGGATATCGGACCGGAGGCCGCGATGCCGGTGATGGAGGGAAAGGCAATGCTTTTTAAGGAATTTGGTAGCGTAGATGCCTTCCCTATCTGTTTAAAGACAAAGGATCCAAAGGAGATCATTTCTGTAGTCAAATCGATCTCCCCTGGGTTTGGTGGAATTAACCTTGAAGACATCTCTGCTCCCCGTTGTTTTGAGATTGAAGACCGCCTGAAACGGGAGCTGGATATCCCGGTTTTTCATGATGATCAGCACGGGACAGCGGTTGTCATTTTAGCAGGTTTGATCAATGCATTGAAAATCGTTGACAAGAAGTTAGAAAACATCCACGTGGTGGTCAGTGGCTTGGGAGCGGCCGGGATCGCTTCAATCCGGCTTCTTCTTTCAGCGGGGGTGAAACGGATTATCGGGTGCGACCGGGCTGGGACTCTTTACAGGGGCCGAAAAGAGAACATGAATGCGGTGAAGGAGAGGATAGCGGAGCAGACCAATCCGGAAAGATTGAAAGGGTCTATCTCCAGTGCCTTGAAGGGGGCGAATGTCTTTATCGGTCTCTCGCAACCTGGGTTGATCCATTCAAGAGATGTCAAGAATATGGCGAAGGACCCAATTGTTTTTGCCATGGCCAACCCCACCCCTGAGATCATGCCCGAGGAAGCCGCCCGATATGCACGGGTTGTCGCCACGGGCAGATCGGACTATCCTAATCAAATCAATAACGTCCTCTGCTTCCCAGGACTCTTTAGAGGCGTTCTGAACTGTCAGGCGATAGAGATCAACGATGAGATGCTTTTTGCGGCGGCGAATGCGATTGCCCACATTGTTTCAGAGGAGGAAATGAGTGAAGATTACATCATCCCAAGCGTCTTAAACCGGAAAGTCCCAGAACAGGTGTCGAATTATGTGAGGGAGGTAGCCATTCAAACAGGGGTGGCGAGGCTGGAACATGGATATGCCTCATCATTTTATCGGGTGCGGGAGAGATAAATTGGAACGGTATTCTACCGCAGGTTTCCGGAGGAAGCATTCCCCTGATCGATTTAGCGAAAATAGCAGGAGAGAGAAGATAAATTGCGGAGTTCGGAATGCGGAATTCAGAACTAAGGATAAAAAGGTTTTTATTCCGCACTCTTTCCGCCGAAACGCTCTGGCGAAGGCGGGCGCACTCTGCATTGCGCAATTAAGAACGATTCTTGGGTAACCTTACCGTGAAGGTGGATCCCTTGCCCAGCTCGCTTTCGATCTGGATATCTCCGCGATGGAGTTTAACGATTTCCTGGACGAGGGAGAGGCCGATCCCTAACCCCTTGTTCTTTCCGAGGGGTTTTGTTTTTTCCTGGAAATGGCGTGCGAATACTTCCCTCACGGATTGGTGAGGTATTCCAACCCCTGTATCGGCAATGCGAGTGAAGATGAATTCAGGATCGTATTCAAGGCTCACATAGATTTTCCCCCCCGGGCGGTTATATTTGATAGCGTTGGTGAGAAGATTATCAAAGAGTTGGTTGAGTTTTTCCTCAACCCCGAAGACCTTGACCGGTTCCGCGGGGAGTGGAGCTTCCACTTCGATTTGATGTTCCTTAGCCAGGGGCTCGACGGTCAAGCATGAAAATTGGATGACTTTGACAAGATCGATCGGCTCAAACACCCAGGATGGTTTTGGTATCCCGATTTCAGCCAAATCGAATAGGTCGTCTATGTTCCTTTCAAGTTTTCGCAGGTTTTTGTAGGAGATCTCCAGAAACTTTTTCTGCTGTTCCGTGAGCGCACCGGCCTTCTCCTTGATCAACATTCCGATATAGCCCATCACTGAGATCATCGGTGTTTTCAACTCATGGCTGACGTTAGAGAGGAAGTCGTCCTTCATTTGGTCGAGGCGCCTCAGTTCTTCATTAGCGATTTTCAGTTTTTTCAATGCCTCCTTGAGTTCATTTTCCGTTTTCCTTCGTTGCGTGATCTCCTTGCTGACGACGAGGGTGCCCAGGTATATGTTTTTTGAGTCCCAGACGGCCGTATAGGTATTGTCGTAGAATTTCCCTTCCACCATCCGAATATTCATCCGGCGATGTCCCTTTGCCTTTCCGGTTCTCAGGTCTTTGATAATTTGTAGGACCTTTGGACGGGCCTTCTGGGGATGATAGTTTAGGACGGATTGGCCGAGTACTTCATCCATCTTGATATTCCGAATCTTCTCTGCCGCCGGATTGCAGTAGGCGATCCGATTTTGATCGTCAACAAAAACAACCCCCTGTTCCATGGAGGCAAAAATAGCTTTCAAAACGGATGAATTCATATCTTCTTGGTATTTTTATAAAAAATAACACGGAACCCAAAATCGAACAAGAGGAAAAGTAAATGCTTGCCCCTCTTTGAGTCTGGCGCGATGGGAAAGGTAACATGGATGGAGTTGGATATAAGTGTTAGAATTACCAAGGAGCTGCAGGAACGGTATATGGTGACGGATCATCCACTCTTTGTGCTCTTTTTTATGGCAGGCGCGATCGTCTTTTTCATTGGTCTCGCCTTGAGACTATTTCTTTATTGGCGAGGGCAATGGGATCTACTGGCCCTTGCGAGAGGAGTCTTTTCAACCCTCTTTAGCGGGAAGATCGTTAAGCTGATACGGGTGATGCTTCTGGATGGCCTTCTCCAGAGGAGGCTTTTCAGCCAGGATAAATTGAGATGGCTGATGAAGGTCTTGATCATGATCGGTTATCCCGGGATACTGATCGCGGGCCATCTGAAGGTAGAGATGATGCCCCAATTTAGAAGTCTCCCACACCTGATCAGGTTTTTTTATGCACCTTTTTGCGATTTTTACTACTTTCGTAATTTGGCTGGCTCGTCCCTGGGGCTTGCTGGTGCGCTTTTTGCGATTTCCTTCGACCTTTTCGGAGGCATGATATTGACGGGAGAAATCATCGCCATCTATCGAAGGTTCGTTGCAAAATCTGTAGCTTTTAAGACGTCGATTGGAGATATTATTGCGGTTAATCTCTTAGGAGGATGGTTCATCCTTCGATTCTTCTGCGAGGCCACGAGCATTTTAACCTATTCCCTTCCCACTTCTGTGGCCCAATATTGGTTCTTGTCCTTCAGTCTGTCGAAAGTCATTACCTCTCTCGGATTATCGTGGCCTTCGCTCAACTATCCCCTTTGGTCTGTATCCGGATTTTTCCTGGCTGCGCTTGTCGCCTCCATTCCGTTCAATAAAAAACTTTGGCACATGATCACGATACCGGCGGTCATGTTCATCAACTTGATGCCCGAAGAGGCATTTAAGCCAGGAACCAGAAAGGGGTCTCTTCCCCTTTCTGTTAGAGAGCTTATCGCTCTGGATTCCTGCGTAAAATGCGGCAGCTGCGTGGAGGTTTGTCCCGTATACGCGCAGACGCAAAAGCTGGAGAGCACCATGGGAGGGCTGTTTGCCAACCTGAAGTCTTTCCTGAGGAAGGCATACGGCTTGCCGGGGATTTTCTTAGGGCCGGCAAAGGCCAGGGATATGCTGGAAGAGTATTCTATACATCCCTACCTATGCACCTTATGCGGGAGGTGCGCGACAACATGCCCTGCATTTATTCAAACAAAGGATTTGAGAATAGCGATGCGTGGATTCATGGTGGCAGAGGGAAGGTGCCCTCATGTCATCGATCAGTTAGCGGAGACGTTGAAAAGAGTCCACAACATTCTCGGTGAACCGAATGAGGACAGGTCGGCCTGGGTACAGGCCCTGACCGAAGTTCCCGAGGATAGGTTTCAGAAGGAGAAGGCAAAGGTCGTCTATTTCGTTGGCTGTGTCGCGTCCTATTTCCCGATGACGAAGAGGATTCCCCAATCCTTTGTCCAGATTTTGGATAAGGCCGAAGTCGATTTTACCATTCTGGGAGGGGAGGAGTGGTGTTGTGGTTTTCCCCTTATCGCGTCAGGGATGAAGAAAGATGCCGAAGGTTTGATCCGACACAATTTGGAAAAAGTGAAAGAGAAGGGGGCAGAAAGGATTGTTTTTGCTTGTCCCTCTTGTTACCACACCTGGATAGAGCACTGCAAGACGGATATCGAGATCTTCCATTCTACCCAATTCATCAAGAAGTTGATCGAGGAAGGTAAGATCAGCTTCAGGGAGAAGGCAACCAAAGTCACTTATCATGATCCCTGCGATCTTGGAAGAGCCAGCGGAGTTTATGAAGTCCCGCGGGAGATCCTGCGGAGCATCCCCGGCGTAGAGCTGGTGGAGATGAAAGGAAACCGGGAGCAATGCGTCTGTTGTGGAGGAGGCGGCAACCTC
>Ga0187770_10001205_pt1 | contig 13545 bp, 16 predicted proteins | sample 0116_SJ02_MP02_2_FD_133154 | JGI IMG/M metagenome (GOLD analysis project Ga0187770, IMG submission 133154) | Tropical peat soil microbial communities from peatlands in Department of Meta, Colombia - 0116_SJ02_MP02_20_MG | ecosystem: Environmental > Terrestrial > Soil > Wetlands > Peat | place...
CTTGACGTTACGATACAGGCTCAGGTCATGAAGCTGATAAACGACCTCAAGGCAGAGTACGGCATGTCCGTGCTGTTCATCACCCACGACATGTCCGTAGCGTACACCATCGCCGACAGATTCCTAGTGATGTACGCGGGAGAGCTTTCGGAGCTAGGGCCGGTCAGCAAGGTCGTCAAAGAGCCCTTGCACCCGTACACGGTGGCTCTGGTCAACAGCATTCCCGCGAAGTCCAGGAGGGAAGGGAGCCTCATATCGATACCAGGCTCGCCCCCAAACATGATCTTCCCTCCCACGGGGTGCAGATTCCATCCGCGTTGCCCTAGGGTCATGGACATCTGCAGGACGGGGAATCCAGGATACGCCAACATTGACGAACGGACCTTGAGGTGCCACCTGTATGACTGACTTCGTTTTCAAGACGTCCGGGGTCACAAAGTACTTCGAGGCTTCCAAGAAGGGCTTCTTCTCGTCCCTCGTCTCGAGGCAATCAAAGGCGTGGGTGAAGGCAGTTGACGGCGTAGACATCGCCATCCCGCAGGGCGAAGTGCTGGCGCTGGTGGGCGAAAGCGGAAGCGGGAAGACGACCCTCGGACGGCTGCTTGCCACTCTCGACACACCGACCAAAGGTGATGTGTACTTCATGGACGAGAAGGTCACGAAGAAGAGCTGGAACAAGGTAAGGAAACAGGTTCAGATGGTCTTCCAGAACCCGACGGACAGCCTGGACCCGAGGATGTCTATAATGGGGATAGTGACCGAGCCTCTGCACAGGGCGCGGGTCAAGAAAGAAGACAGGAAGTCCCAGTTCGCCAGGGCGCTCTCCTTGGTAGGATTGGATTCAGACACCTTTGCCCAGAGAAGGGTGAGAGACCTATCGGGAGGGCAGCGCCAGAGGGTCGCCGTCGCGAGGGCCATAATCTCGAACCCGACCTTCATCGTCCTGGACGAACCCACTTCGGCCCTGGATGCGTCAGTGCAGGCCCAGGTACTGAACCTTCTGTCGCAGATTCACGACGAGTTGAAACTCACCTACCTCTTCATCACGCACAACATAGCGGTCGCGAGGTTCATTTCCGACAGAATCGCCGTAATGTACGCCGGGAAGGTGGTAGAGACCGGGCCCACCGAAGAGGTGATCAGCCGCCCGAAGCACCCCTACACTCAGGCTCTACTGAAGGCGGTCCCCACAATCCAGACAAAGGAGCTGGTCCCTCCTACGGGGGAGGTCCCAAGCCTCCTGAACCTCCCAAGTGGGTGCAGGTTCCACCCAAGATGCCCCTTCGTCATGGACGTCTGCAAGGAACAAGAACCAGCCCTGAGGAAGGTCGGGGAGCTAGAAGTGGCCTGCTGGCTCTACTAGGAACCAAGTTTGCAATCCGAAGTCACACTGAGGCCGAACGTGACGAAGTCGTTCCTGAAGGGGACGGTGGCAATCGCGGTTCTTTCGATCTTCCTTAACATCAACCCATCAACCTACGGAAACTACGTCATTTTCCTTGGGATCACCTACGCAATCATAGCGGGCTACATGTTGCTGAAGGGGTCCACGTTGTACACCATCGGCGACGAAGGGATCGAAGCAAGGAGAAAGTGGAGAAGGGGGGCATCCGTCCCCTACAGCAACATAGGCGGTCTAGGCTATTCGCAGGGGATGCTAGCAAAACGATTCCACTGCGGAACCATCTACCTGGAGCTCAAGACGGGGAAGGGGAGCCTCAAATCCCTCAGCGGGGTCGGGGTCTTCCCTCTCAGAGACATCCATAACCCGGTGGAACTGATGCACGAGATTTCCGACAGGCTCGGCCCGACAGGCTCCTGACGCATGGCACTAGGCGGAGACAGCCCGAGTGGACGGCGGGGCCTTCTGTCCGCGTCCAGCCACGGCACGGTACAGGTACCACAGGTTGATCGCCACTAACGCGACGCCGAGGACCTGTATCCAATCAAGGGTGGGCGGGCTGACTACTGTCCTCCAGTAGGCATTCTTCACCGTCACCGAAAGGGCCTTCGTGAAGATCGAGTAACTGAAACCAACGGAGGTTCTCGCTATGTTGGTGCAACCAAGAATCGTGCAGTCGATCCTCATGCCGACATCCTGGTTGACGAAGAAGATCCCAGCCAGCCCCAGCACATCGACCACGATGACCTCGAAAAGAGCCCGGACCATCGCGAAGCGCCTTGGGACGGGGAAATAAAAGTTGAAGAGATTCAAAGGTTTAACCTTTCTCTGCCGAGGGCATCCCCGTGAAGCTTCCGCACAGGACTACAGTGTACGTCGTCGCTTTCGTCATCTTCCTTGTTGCGTTCGCCTATCTAGAACTGAACTACACCCGCAGGGTAAGCGGGACCAGCATGCTCCCCACCCTCGAAGACGGGGACCTGGTGGTCATCCAGAACGTTCCCTTCTCCAGTCTTCATGTGGGGGACATCGTTGTCTACAACCCGCCCTGCTCTGCGACGGGAGAATCGGTCATACACCGCATCGTCGAAGTTACACCCAGTGGGGTGATCACCCAAGGTGACAACAACAACTACACCGACATAGGAGGGGGCATCGCCACAGGCCCAGTGACTCCTGCCTGCTTTGTGGGGAAGGTGGTCTTCGTGGTGCCATACATCGAGAGAATTGCATCCCTTCCGGATGGGCTAAACTACATCATCGCCGCCCTAATCCTCATCGCCGTGATCTACCTCTGGCTCGGCGAGCCCAGATCGGCCCAGGAAGAGGGTCAAGGGCAGAAGCCCGAGCCTCAGATTACGACGGCAAACCCTTGAGATACGAAATCTGACAGCTCAGGGACCCTTTCGATTATCCTGAAACAGGATAGCATCCGCATCTCCCTCTGGTTTGACAGTTCCCGCTCTGCCGCCTTATATACCCTTTATATACTCTCGAAAATCGGCCGAAAGCATGCCTCAGACTAAAGCCATAGTGAGCATCGAGAACGTTGTCGCATCGGCTTCAATCAACCAAACGGTCGACCTCAATCTCATCACAAAGAACTTCGTTAGCGTCGAGTACCATCCAGACCAGTTCCCGGGGCTGGTCTTCAGGCTCCGTAACCCCAAGACGGCCACCCTGATCTTCAGCTCGGGGAAGATGGTCTGCACTGGCGCCAAGTCGGAGGAGCAGGCGCGCAAGGCCGTCGAGGAAGTGGTCCGTCAGCTCAAGAAAGGCAAGATCCCAATCAAGAACGAAGCGGTGGTTGAGATTCAGAACATCGTCGCATCTGCAAGCCTCGGCGGGAAGGTCCACCTGGAAGAAGCGGCGAGGGTCCTCCCAAAGTCAATGTACGAGCCGGAGCAGTTCCCAGGTCTGATACACAGGATGGCCGATCCGAAGACTGTCATCCTACTCTTCGCATCGGGGAAGCTCGTCTGCACCGGCGCAAAGAAGGAAAGTGAAGTCTACAGGGCCGTCAATAACCTTCACGTTACGCTGGAAGAAAAGAACCTCATGGTTTATTGACGCCCTCCCACCGATTTTGTTATTGACTTCAGGTTCTTCTCCGTAATCAGCTCCATCGAGTACAGTGTGTCAGCCAGCTCGAGGATGTCCGTGAACGCGTGGAGGGCTATCCCGTTCTTGCTCAGCTTCTCCCTGGCTCCCTCGAGCCTGTCAAGGAGCACCACCGCCCGGGTCACCTCACCCCCCTCGAGCTCGATCGCTTTTGCCGAGGACAGGATCGTCTTCCCGGTTTCGGCTAGGTCGTCGATCACCACCACGTTCCAGTCGGGCCTCAGATCACCTTCGATCTTCTTCTCTCCGGGACGTCCTGAGGGCTTGAGATAGGCAAGGGGTTTCCCAAGGGCCACCGCGACTGGCGAAGCTATCGTTAGCCCGGTCATAGGGATCCCACAGAGGGCGTCTGCCTTCCCTGCCTTCTTGGAGACGACATCACCGACGGCGTCTACCACCAGGCGATAGAGGCCGGGGTAGCCGGCGACCCCTTTCAGATCGATGAAGTAGGAGCTTTCCTTTCCGTCGGGAAGGGTGGAAGGCCCGAACTGAAGCGCGCCCGCTTTCACAAGCCCTTCCGCGAGGTCCCTCACCATCACGCGCCGCTTCTTCCAGGACACGGGGCTGGCGCCGTGCTTTCGAGCTTAAAAACCAACTTAGTTGCTTGATTGACGGATGCCCGAACTCTGGATACCCTACGGCCCCGTGGAGACCCTTGTGACAATCCAGGCCGAGAACCTGGGTGCCGTAGTCGAGAACCGGCCGGAGGGGGAAGGAGCGCCCCAGGAAGGCCATGGGGCGCTGCTGGAAGGAGTATCCTCGCTGTTCATCTGCGACACGGCGCCTTCTACACTGGAGCTGGTCCACGAGCTGGTTCAGGCCATTGCCTCTGCGCAGAACCTCAGGGTCTTTTGCGCCGTGCCGAAGAGGATCGAACTGAGCCTCCCGGAGCTCAAGGGCAGAGTCTCCACCCTCCCGCCTCCCATTCCAGTTGATGAGCAGTCAGTGACACTCGCCCGAGAGCTTGCCGAAGGCGGATCGAAACTCTTCATCGCAACGGGGAGACCGGATCCTCTGTTCGGCTTGGTTGATGCAAAGGTGCAGACCTGCCTGAACTGGATCGCGAACTCGCATTCCGTGGCTGCCGCGGAGAGGAAGGAGATGGAGCCCTCGCCTTTTCTGAAGACGGCATCCTATTCAAGGGTCGAAGGCTTCGTCGAAGGTGTGCCGGATGCACACTACGCAACCGTCGTGCCCCGAGGAGGGAGACTCAGGTCGGTGCTGGTCGACGCGCCCTTCGACGCGTTGAAGAACCTCTTCGCCACCACCGAAGTCCAGCCGTCGAAGGGGCTGATCATCGGCGCAGGGGGGGCAGGCTACGACGACACGCTATCGATGGCTATCAGAGGGGTCTGGGGAGCGGTGCCGGGCCTCAGGAAATCGGGATCACTCCTACTGGTGGCGGAGTGTTCAGAAGGCCTCGGGTCGCCCGCCCTGGAGATGCTCGCCACCGGAAGGCTGACCGAAGGCGCTGAGAGAAAGAGGGGCAGGTACGTCGATGGGCTCGAGGAGATCTCCTACATGAACAGGCTAAAGGAGGATTATGACGTTCTCCTGCTGTCCGCGCTGCCAGAGGTCTACGCCAAATCGAAACTGGGCCTGTCCACGGCGCGCGGCTCAGGAGAGGCAGTGGGACGCCTGCTCAACAAGACAGGGAGGACGGCAAGAATCAACGTCGTGGGGAGAGCGTCGGAATGCAAGCTTTCCTCAGGCTAGAGGGATCGTCGCTATGTCGTGCGGTATCGGCACAGCGAGGAAGGCTATCAACAGCAGTCCTAGGTAGATGTAGACCCTCCTTCTCGACACTTTCGAGATGTCGTCCATGAAGGAGATCTTCAGCGGCCTTCCTCCCACCAGGAGCACCGCGATGGCGACCCCCCAGTAGAGCAGCTCGTTTGTGTCCAGCACAAGGAGCGCGACGACACTCAGGTAAGTCGCGACACGCGCCCGGCCCGTGCTCCACAGGGCATTCGAGATCTGACCACCGTCAAAGGACGCCATGGGGAGCATGGCGACGAACACGAGAAGGAGCCCGACGGTCGCTCCGTCGCCAAGAGGAGACACCAGGCCGTGCCCCGCAGCCACAGCGGGGAGCAGGGGGCTCAGAAGATAATCCAGACCCAGCTGAATCACGCTGGGATTGGCGGGGCATACCTGTACGAAGGAGTTCACCGATTGACAGCTCGTCAGGACCACAGAGGACTGGACCGCGGTCAGGTCGCCAAGGACCTGAAGGACGATGGAGACTGCGAGGAGGGCCAGGGGGCCCACGATCATGAGGTCGAAGTAGCTGTCACGGTTCGGGGCAGGTTCGCGCTGGTAAGAGATGAACCCCAGAGTAGGAAGGCTCGCTGTTATTCCCGGCAAACCCGGTAGGAGGTAAGACGAATTCGGCTCAACGCCGAACCTCCTTGCGGCGTATCTGTGCGCGAGGAGCCTGGCGACAAGCAAAACCACGACTGAGACCCCGAAGCCGAAGAAGGCGGCGTACCATGGGACCGCCGAGGCCAGCTGCTGGTCACCCTGCACTTCGAGGTAGGAGAAGACGATTATGACCAAGAACGTGAGCAGCGCGACCAGCACCGAGACCCTCGAAGGCTTCTGGCCAGAGGACACGGTCTTCTTCACCCTCAGGACGCAGTCTTCTTCCCTCCCCCCGAGCCAGGGAGTGAGACCCAGCGGGGCGAGGGCCTTCTTCAGGTCGACGAACTTGTCTTTGCTGCCAGGACCGTACTCGACTCTGTACTCGTACTCCCCGTCGGGGAGCAGATAGGCATCCCTGACAGCGAAGCGCGAGCGAACAGCCCCGTCGACATCACTCTGCCCTACAGACATCCTGAAAATGAGGGACCAGGTGTGGTAATAAGGCATTGGCGGCATTAGCAATGCTTAACCAACCCCCCCGAAACGCGCAACTCGCTTGCAGAAGGCGATAGTCGCGAAGGTTGGCGACTACCAGTTAAGGCGATGCGATCGGGAAGATGTCCCCACGGTCATCGAAATCAATGTGTCCACGCTGCCCGAGCACTACTCAGACTACTTCTACTACGAGATACTTGCCGAGTTCCCTGAGACGTTTCTCGTCGCCGAGCTCGATGGACAGATCGTTGCCTACATCATGTGCCGCATCGAATACGGGTTCTCGCACCTCCGCAGACTTGGGCTCGCCAGGAAGGGGCACATCGTCTCGATCGCAGTAGTAGAGAGTCATCGTAGGAAGGGGATAGGGAGCGCCCTTGTGAAGGCCTGCCACGATGAGATGATCACCAAGGGTGCCAGCGAATGCTATCTTGAGGTGAGGATCTCCAACGGCGAGGCAATCGGGCTGTACGAAAGGCTCGGCTACAAGACAACGGGGCAGCTAGAGTCCTACTACAAGGACGGCGAGGCCGCCTATCTGATGGCAATGCAGATTGCAAAATGACCCAGAGCGCCCCGTTCCTGGGGCTCGCCGAAGCGCTCGATCGGGTGAAGGATACGAGCAGCAAGAACGAGAAGGTCAGAATCCTGGCAGATTACCTCAGACCCCTTGAACCGAGTGATGCCGAAATCGCAGCGAGGATTGCAAGCGGCAGGGCGTCCGAGCGTGGTAGCAAAGACGAAGCCCAGGTGGGATACTCCACTCTTCTTGAGGTGTTGAAGGAAGTCACGGGCTCGGACGAGGCCGCGTTCTCCGCCTCCTACATGAGGCACGGCGATCTAGGCAAGGTGGCCGAAGAGCTTCTGGCGAAGAAGCGTATGCAGTCACTCTTACCGGAAACGCTGGCGCTGGCAGACGTCGAGGCAGCGTTCGGGACGCTCAGGTCGGCCAAAGGAAAGGGGTCTTCGTCGACGAGAAAATCGGTGGTGAGGTCACTAATCCTCAGAGCATCCCCCGTCGAAGGCAAATACCTCGTGAAGGTTCTCACCGGCGAGATGAGGACCGGGCTTGTCACGGGGCTGGTGGAAGAAGCCGTTGGAAGGGCGTACTCCATCCCGGAAGAAGAACTGGCCAGAGCGCACATGCTCGTAGGGGACCTTGGCACTCTGGCGAAGGCTGGTGCCTCCGGGCAGGTCGGAGGCCTCAAGATGCAGCCCTTCCGGCCAGTGAACTTCATGCTTGCGGAGCCCCTGGCCACAGCCTCCGAAGTGGCAGAACACTTCGGGCGCAGGGTCTACGCCGAGTACAAGTACGACGGGGTAAGGGCCCAGGTGCACAGGCACGGGGGAGAGGTCCGAATCTACTCGCGTAGACTGGAAGACATAACCTCAAGCTTCCCTGAAGTGGCGGAACCCCTCACGGGCCCCGGAGAAGACCTCATGATTGACGGCGAGATAGTACCCTTCTCGCAAGGGAGGCCGTTGCCGTTCCAGCTCCTGCAGCGGAGGCTCAGGAGAATGGAGAACTTCGAGGAGGCGGCACGAAACGCCCCTGTGGTCTACTTCGCATTCGACCTACTTCTGAGGGATTCGGAGGAGATGGTACAACTCCCCCTGGAGGAAAGGAGGAGGGTTCTCTCGCGGGTGGTCGAAGGCACTCCGGTGCGCCTGGCCGAATCAAAGATTGTACGCACCGCGGCGGAGGTCGAGCGCACGTTCAGGAAGAGCAGAGAGCTCGGCTACGAAGGGCTCGTTGTGAAAGACCCGCGGAGCGTCTACATCATGGGCAAGAGGGGATCAGGGTGGGTGAAGCTGAAGGAGGAGCTTGACACACTGGACGTAGTGATCGTGGCCGCCGAGTACGGTCACGGGAAGAGGGCGGGGGTCATCTCTGACTACACCTTCGCCGTCCGGGACGGAGATTCCCTCAAGACGATTGGGAAGGCCTACAGCGGGCTCACCGATGCCGAGATCGACGAAATGACCCGCAGGCTCAAAGGAATAACCGTGAAGGACTACGGATACAGGAGAACCGTCAGGCCCGAAATCGTGATAGAAGTTGCCTTCGACAGCATACAGATGAGCGAGAGGCACGACAGCGGCTATGCGCTCAGGTTCCCCAGGATAAAGCGCATACGTACCGACAAGTCGCCGGCAGACATAGACAACCTGGAGAAGGTTGGCCGCATCTTCCGGGGACAGAGGCTGAAAGTGGAACCAGCCTAGGCCCACGGGCGCTTATATCCTGCACACGTAGTGCGATGGCCGTTGTACGCCCAGCTTCTCCTCTGCGCGTCCTTCCTTATTGCCTCCTACCAGGACGTCAAGGACAGGGCCGTCAGCGACCTCGTGTGGATTCCGGCTCTGGCCGGGGCGGCGTATGTCTTCTACCTCGAAGCCACGAGCCTGACGACTGACTTCCAACTCGAGGTGGTCAGGGTGGCCCTGGTCGGGGGGATTGCTTTCGCGTTCGCATTCTTCGGGGGGATCGGGCAGGCGGACGCAATCGCAATCGTCTTCGTTGCAGCCGATCCTTTCCCGCTTTCCCCCGTTCCCGCCCTGTTTGCCGGTGGCGCCATCGCACTCGCGCACATAGGATACGAATACGCCGTAGGTAACGCCAGGGGAGGGCAGGTCATCCCGATAGACAGATTCCTGAAAGAGCAGCGGTGGATACCCAAGGCCATCGTGAAGGACGGTGTCCGGACCGAGGTGAACCACGATGTGAACCTCGCCCGGGAGGAAGTCGAGCAGAAGCAGAGCCCTGGCGACCTGGTTGAGGTGGCCTACGGAGTGCCGACGGCTGCGTATCTGGGGCTCGGCTACGCGGCCTTCCTGGTTTTCCTGGTGGTCTTCAACTTCAGCACCTTCGTCAGCCTACCATAGCAACTGCCTGCCGTGAAGTTAAATGCGGACGGTAGGCGAGCTGTCGGGTTCATGGCTTTCGTGGCCCTGGAAGGTTTCTCGGGAACTGGCAAGACCACTCTGGCCAAGGCGATGGAGGGGAACGGCTGGCTGAGGCTGAAGGAGTCGGCCCATGCTGTTCCCAAGGAAGTGCCCGTCGCGGACAGGGCAGACACCTTCGCGGACTACAGTCTCGTGGGTGCGACCATGGTCTACAGCTCCCTGATATCGACGCTACGTCGAAGAATGAACATTGTGTCAGAGGGGTACCTGCTCTCCGACCTCGCCTATGCCAAGATTCGCTACGAGCTGAAGAAGAGCACAGCCTACCCGGTGATGATGGCGCTCTGCAAGGAGATCCTGGCGGACCCTGTAATGAGGCCCGACCTGTACATCATCCTGCGGGCGGGGACAGAGACTATAGATTCGAGGCAACGCCGCAAGAACACGAGAGAAAGAAACGTTACCGAGTTCTTCAGGACCAGGTACTACTCGGCGCTGTCGGAGATTCACGACGAGCTTCGCCAGGGGAACACGGCGCAAATCGACACAGATGGTGACATGGAGGCCACCCTCGAGAAGATCCTGACCGCCCTGCGTTCCAAGAGTCTGCTGGGACCCCTATGATGGACGGGACTGCCTGGCGGCGGCTCCTCACCGATGCAACGAAACGAGTACAGGAGAAGGTGTCGATGGTGGCTCAGCGGGGAGATGCCTCGAAAGCCCTGGAGGTTGGGGCATCGGGCGACATCACCCTGCGGGCAGACAGGGAGGCCGAGAACGCGCTTTTCCGCGTCCTCGATAGCATCGACGGTCTCCGAATCGTCAGCGAAGAGGCCGGCAACCGGGGCGACCCGAATGCGCCTCTCGTTGCAGTCGTCGACCCGCTCGACGGATCGTCGAATTTCGCAAGAGGGGTCCCGTTCTACTGCACTTCGGTGGCCATAGCCGACGGGGACTCCCTGGGAAGTGTTGTCTTCGGCATCGTGAGAAACCTGTTGAACGGCGACGTCTACTGGGCCGAGAAGGGCAGAGGGTGCACGAAGAACGGCAGGCGCCTGACAGCCTCTGGAGTGTCGACGCTGGGAGATGCGGTGCTGGACCTGGACCTGAGCCGGGGGCCCCCCGAGCTGACTGCCCGCACCGGGTCACTGATCTCCGCAGCGAAAAGGCAGGTTCATTTTGGGGCGAACGCCCTCGAGTTGTGCTTCCTGGCGGAGGGGAGGGTTGACGCGTTCGTGGATTTGAGGAAGATGATGAGAACCACCGATTTCGCAGCGGCCTACCTGATCTCTGGGGAGGCGGGGGCTGTGGTGACCGACCTCCAGGGGAGAATCCTCGATCCGAAGCTCAATCTGGCGGCCAGGTTTCCCGTGGTGGCGGCCGGCAACGGGGCTCTTCACGAGAAGATCCTCAGCCTTGTTTCTGTTTGAACCCGCTAGGAACCGAATCTTCGCAGATTAGCCAGAAGAGCGTTCATGTTGGAGAAACTCCTCGCGGTGATGCCCGCCCTTTCTCCCATCAGTACGAAGCCCATTCCCACATCTGCAGCCGAGTTGAGGTCGTGGAGCCGATCTCCAAAGAAGACGAGCTGGCGCAGGTGGAGTCCTAGCCCCGACGCTGCCATGACAAGTTGTTCCCGCCTTTCGAAGGAATCTTCTCTCGAGATTTCGACTTGGAACAGTCCTTCCAATTCGAACCTGGAGAGGATTAGGTCGCGAACCTTCTTCCCTTGCATGGTAACGAGGGCCAGCTTGGCCCGCCTCGCAAGGAGCTCCAAGACTTCCTTCGAACCCTCGTAGAGTCTTGCCTGGGCCTCCACCCTTAACTCGAAATCGTCGAGGGCGCCCAGCAGGGGCTGCCTCAGGTCGGGTCGCTGTTTCACGACCTCCGAAATTGTCTCGAAGGTGCGGGGAAAGTCAGACTTCCCGGAGAGCTCGGCAAGTCTGGCCCTGGCGGCCGTCCAGTCGACCGGCAACGTCAGGAGGGTTCCATCCATGTCGAAGACGTAGCCCTTCGCTTCCCAGATCGTGTCTCTCGTCACAGCAGTTTCCGTTTCCAGCCGTCCTCCCTCCAGAGGAAGGCGCCGACGTCCATGTCTCTCAAGATGTAGTATCCGTCAGGAATCAGGTTTAGCTGAGGGACGGAATCCGTTACCTTTTCGCCCAGCCCTATTCTGACGTACAGGTCGGCCAGATTCGCATACCACGGCAACCCCAGGACCGTGACCGCAGCATACCCCCAAAGGGGCATGGTTGAATGGAACTTGCCCGCATCGACCTCGGTTACGCAGAAGGTGCCGGAACTCGACCCCTTGAGGTCGACGGAAAAAGCCCCGTTCGGACGATCCCCGAAGGCTCTGACTGCCTTCATGGCCACCTGATTGACCTCGTCATCATGAATTGCTCTGGCCACCGAAGGGGTTCCCGTGATGCCAGACGGTGAGATGTGCTTGAAGGGGTACTCGAGTCTCTCCCTGGCATAGGAAGTTATCAAACGGCCCTCTCTCCAGATGCTGTCCCAGGCGACGTTTCTTCCTGGCAGGTACTCTTGGAGTATCAACTCGTTCATTCTCACCCCACGTAGCCTCCACAGACCCGCCCAGTGCTCAGCCTCCTGTGCGGTGTTGCAGAGGAGGCTCAGGCGCCCTCCAGCTCCGTGTCGCGCCCTGATCCAAAGGGGATGACCCATTTCAGCGAAGGCTGCACTGATGTCTCGGACCCCACGAAGGCTCCTGGTGGCAGCGACGGGCACCTTGGACCCTGCTAGGGCGCGCTGGGCGAGGAGTTTGTCCTGGGCCTTCTTCATCAGGGCCGCGGGTGGAAGGAACACCCTCGCCGCGATGTCTGCCCTTCGAGACGATATCACCAACGCTTCGCTCGAAGGCTGAGGATGAACGAAGTCGATGTTCTCCTCCTTTACGATCTGGTTGACCCTGGAAACGAAACCCCTGTCGTCATGGCGAGGAGTGCGATACCTGGTATCGACGTCGGGGTACTCGAGATGGAACCTGTTGTAGTCCGTACCCACGATGTAGTATTTTCGATTCGATGCCCGAAGCGCCCTGACGAAGTTGACCCCCGCTATCCCTCCCGCCCCGGTCACGAGTGTGCGCGGCCCCGCCGGGCCTCTTGCCAAGGCTCCTCAGTACCTCCATGGGAAGGGCCTGGGGCTCAACCTGACCGTCCCTCCGAAGACGACCGTTTTCCCAATCTAGGGTCGGTGCCTGTCATCGTGGAGGTTCCCTCCCGACCAGTCTGAATGCCTCGGCGCCGGTGAGGCACTCGATGTCGTCTCGCGTGGCCAGTAGTTCGCAGATGCGCGAGTATGCTCTACCCCCCTTCATGAGAATTGAATTGTCATGCCATAGGACGGTCATATATCCTCTGTCTTTGCACGCATCAAATGCAGATTCGAACACCCGTAGAATCTTCTCCTCGGGGACCTTCACGTAGGTGAACAGGTATGCATCCATTATGGTGATTGGGAAGATTACCAGCCCATTCCTACGCCGAAACCCCGCGTTTTTCGGTGTCACTTCGTCCTTGTAGCGCATCAGAGAGGAATCGTAGGCGAAACCGGCCTGGCGCATGAAGGAATGGCTCTTTGCAGACAAGCGGAGATAGTGGACCCTGCATCCAAGTGGAGGGGTTCCGCAGGCCAACTCCACCTGCTTTCTCTCCCGAGTGACGGCTTCGAGGCTCGAAGCGTCGTTAAGATGAGCGCCGACTTCCCATCCTCCTGCAAGCAACCTCTTTGCAGTTTGGGCATAGGCGGACACCTTGGTCCCATCGTCATAGCGTGGTCTGAAGAAGAAAGTCGACCTTACTCCGTTTGCCCGCTCGAGGTCCATTATGGAGCCGATGTTGTTGTAGGGGTTGAATCCTTCAGTCTCGGCTCTTCGGACCACATCTGGGTCGAACCTGTCCCTGCGGGCAAGTACGTGCGCCAACCCGGGACCGTCGGGGGGCCAGTCGACATCATGGGTGAGGACCACCTTCAGGGAGCGATTGTTCATTTCGCCGCAGGCACTTCCACCCCGTTTCGGATGCCTAATAGCGCTGACGGCGGTTCCGTTCAGTTCAGACGTCGGTCGGAGCGGCGAAACCACCCCGAAGCGCGATGGAGGCAGCCCGCCGCAGAATCGTGCGCTTCTGCATCTGGTTCACCCAACGACTGACGTCGAGGTGACTCACCCCCCTATGGTCCAGGTAGCCGCTCAGCATCTGGACCGCAACCGAGGGGGAATACACCGCGTA
>Ga0187770_10001207_pt1 | contig 13538 bp, 10 predicted proteins | sample 0116_SJ02_MP02_2_FD_133154 | JGI IMG/M metagenome (GOLD analysis project Ga0187770, IMG submission 133154) | Tropical peat soil microbial communities from peatlands in Department of Meta, Colombia - 0116_SJ02_MP02_20_MG | ecosystem: Environmental > Terrestrial > Soil > Wetlands > Peat | place...
ATCGAGTTCGAAGGGCCGCGGCTAGCGATCTACGTGAAGAACGTTGGCCTACTGCTCGAACAGAGCCACATAGTCACTGAGATCGTCAATCTGCTACACAAACGCGTGGTGATTCGCTCCGATCCTTCGATCAGACTCAAAGGGACCGAGTCTGAACGTTTAATCAAAGGCATCGTTCCGGCTGAAGCAGACATAACACAGATAAACTTCGATCCGAGCCTCGGAGAGGTAATTATCGAGGCTAAGAAGCCTGGTCTAGCAATCGGGAAGGACGGTGCCACGCTTCAAGAAATCATTAAGAAGACAAGTTGGCGACCTCGCGTACTCCGAGCCCCGCCGCTTCCATCTAAGATCATAGCCAGCAGCCGCCATATCCTCCATTCGGAGAGCGAAGAGAGAAGCAGAATATTCCGAGATGTCGGCGAACGAATCTTTCGTCCCAAGTTAGTCAAGACTTCAAGCGTGTTCCTCACACCCCTTGGTGGTTTTCATGAGGTAGGAAGGTCGGCGATGCTCGTTGAGACGGAGGAAAGCTGCGTGTTATTGGATTGCGGCATAAGTGCAGGTGCCGACTTACCGCTCTATGCCTATCCGCGATTAGATTCAGACGAGTTTGATGTTGAGAAACTAGACGCGGTCATAATCTCACACGCACACCTTGACCATTGCGGCCTTGTGCCGTTCCTCTACAAGTACGGCTATGATGGACCGGTCTACTGTTCCGAACCAACATCGGTGTTGATGACGTTATTGCAGCTGGATTATCTTGACATATTCGGAAAGGAAGGAGGCCACCCTCCCTACGACCAGAAAGATGTCAGGGAAACAGTGCTGCACACAATACCAGTGAAGTACGGCGTGGTAACCGACGTAGCCCCAGACATCAAACTCACTCTCCATAATGCAGGCCACATAATAGGAAGCTCCATCGTGCACCTACACATCGGCGAAGGACTGCATAACGTTGTGTACACTGGAGATTTTAAGTTTGGTAGGACGATGCTGCTAGAACCGGCGACCTGTTCCTTCCCGCGTGCTGAGACCCTGATCATGGAGAGCACGTACGGCGCGCCCGAGGATGTGATGTCTGATAGGGAGACCGTGGAGGGACGACTTGCTCAGTTAGTGAACGAGACCGCCGAGAAGGGTGGGAGGATACTGATCCCAACCCTGGCGGTTGGGCGTGCGCAGGAGATCATGCTGGTCCTCAACGCTTACATGAAGAATAAACGCATCAAGGAGCTCCCGATCTTCCTCGAAGGAATGATTTCAGAAGCGACCGCAATTCACACCGCCTACCCCGAATACCTCTCCCGCGACCTACGAGAACAGATTCTCTACAAGGACATTAACCCTTTCCAGTCGGACTATTTCACGACGGTAGATCACCCATCCGAGCGGGAGAAGATTGCAACCGGTGCGCCCTGCATAATACTCGCCACATCGGGAATGATGGAAGGTGGGCCGGCGATCGATTATTTCCGGTACATGGCGGAAGATGAAAAGAACACGTTAGTATTCGTCAGCTACCAAGTTGAAGGCACTTTAGGTAACAGGCTGAAGAATGGCGCCCGTGAAGTATCTCTGATGGGACGAAATGGTAAGGTTGAAGCACTAAAGGTCAACCTACGCGTGGAAAGCGTCGAGGGATTCTCCGGCCACTCTGACCGAAACCAACTCTTGGCCTTTCTCAAACGCGTGTCGCCAAGGCCATCTAGGGTGATTATGGGTCACGGAGAGAGGCGCAAGACGGACATTTTCGCCCACCAAGTCTCAAGAATCCTTAGGCTCAGGACGGTGGCACCTGACATACTGGAAACGTTGCGGCTGAGGTAAGCCCAGTTAACACGCCAGGCTTAGCCTAGATTTCCCCGTTCGCAGTAGTCCCGGCCGCCGCAGCCTCAACCTGAGTGTTTTCTCGTCCCCGCCAGACTTTGACGGTTGGAGGAGTCATTACAATTCGTTCTTCTCCGAGCCGAGCGATATCGCCTTGAATCGACTTTACGAATTCAACAAGTTCACTTATTGCGGACTTCGTCTCTTCGACACTTCGCTTCGCAATCGGAGTTATCTTAACAATTAGTATGTTCCCCTCGATAATCTCAGCCTTAATCCTCGGCACGTCAGTCGATTCACGAAGCGGAAATGCCTTCACGTAAATAGGGTGCTGGATTGAAGGGTTGACCAACGGGAATTTTTCATCACTCACATAGCGAGAGCCTATCAATTGGAAGCCGCACCGAATCTCAGACGGCGTTCTTCCTCGATAGTAGTTTAAACGTTTGCACACATGGAGGAGGATTCTAACACGCACGTGTAAAGACTTAAGGCAGCATGCCATGAGAAGTAATCGGAGTTTGTCACTCACGCGTTTAGAACAAGTCAAGCCTCAAGCGAAATTGCTCTCTTTCTACTGGAAGGAACCTGAACCACGGACATTATTTACCGAAGTTTTTCCACAGCTCGTCACCCACGTAGTGAACGCTCCGAATAACCTTCCCTTTGGTGACTCGCCTCATTTCCGTTGAATCAACCTCCGCAACGCCGAGCGCTATCGGCTTGCCATACTTTTCATCCGCTATTACAACCAAACCGCCTTTTCCAAAATCACCGCGAACATTCCTGATCCCGGGACGCATGACATCGGCCCCATTCACGACGTGAACCACAGCACCCATATCCACAACAACACGCGGCAACAAATCCACCGCTTTCGTGAATTTCAGCGACGGTAGCAGACCGACCTTGGTGCGAACAATTAACGGAGCACCATCAACGAAATAAACCACGCCTTCACCGACGGCAATTTCGTCAAAGCATTTCGGCGACTCGAAGAGAGCGATGTTAGGATAGGCACTAGTGAAATCTCTCAGAAGCGCCTTGACCTCCCTATCCTTCAGCCGGCGCATCGACGGCAGCTAACCCTCAGCTCCGTTATCTGTTCTGGAGTAGCTTCTCAAAACCCGGAACCATCCCTAATGTTTGCACTGGCCGCTGGATGACTCATCCTAATCTTTAATTTGGAGCTTCCTACTCTACGAGAAACTCCGCTAAAAACTAGGTCAGAGAGAACAATGTCCGCAGTCGCCGACAAGATCTTCCAAGAGAGCCTGGGAAAAATCGTTCTCGTGGAACTAAAAGGAAGCCGCACCCTGCGAGGAAAACTGTACAGTTATGACCAGCACATGAACCTGGTACTTGAGGACGCAGAAGACGTCTCCAACCCTGAGAACACCCGCAACATCGGCACAATAATCGTCAGAGGCGACAACGTAGTTCTCGTTTCACCGCCCCCGAAGAGGTAGCCGGAACAACCATTAGATTCCAAGAGTGTGACGGACCTTGACAAAGGGAACAGCCTCTTTTGGGAAACGAGGACGCTCAAAGACACACATCCGCTGCAGACGATGCGGACGACGCTCGTACCACGTAAGATGGAAACGTTGCGCGGCCTGCGGGTTTGGCGCGTCCAAGAGACTACGCAGCTACTCCTGGCAAACGCATACCCTTACCAGAGACCGCAGAGTAAGGTAGCCGCACCATAGTGATTATGCGGCTGGTGTTGGCTGAACGGTAGGAGCAGCCGCCGTTGCGGCGGCCACGGCAGTCGCCGGCTTTGGTTTCTTGAACGTTTCAAGGAACACCAAGGTGTCGGTGCTGGGCAAGTATTTCTCCACATCGGCCGTGATCGTCCGCTTGGCGACCTGCAACCCTTCCAAGAAGAAGGCATCCTCCGGAACCTCGACCTGCAGTTTGGCGCCCTCGATCTTGATCTCGAACTTCTGTGGGTCCACAGACGGGATACGTTTGTGAACCAGGTTGCGTACTTTCTCATCGTCGGACTCGATAACCTTCTCGACAGTTATGTCGTAGATCAATGTTTTACCCGCAAATGGATGATTATAGTCGACTTGAACTCGCCCCGCGCCGACAGAACGAACTTGAGCTGTCTTTCCGTCGAGATTCACTTGCAAACCCGGAACAGGGGTGATACCTTCCGCAGTGAATTTTCGCAGTGGGACAAGCCTAACCTTTTTCGGGTCTCGAATGCCATAGCCCTTCTCAGGTGGCAGTTCGACCGTACTCGCCTTTCCCGGTTCGAGACCGGTTAACGCTTCCTCCAACCCTTTCGGCACCCACCCTTCTCCGAGAATTACGAAGAATGGCTCGTAACGTTCTTCGCCACGATAGAGCTTCTTCTCCTTAGCGACGCTCTCGAGCGTCGTGCCCACCGTGTCACCCGTCTCCTTCACTCGCAGCGTGTAATTTGCGAGTATGAAATCTCCGTTCTTGATCGGCAATGTGTTGCACCCTGAATTATGGAAGCGAAGCTACACATTTGGCCGTTCTACATTAATCTTTCAGGAAGACCCTAGGTCTAGACGTGTTTGGATGCGTCAAGCGGAGTGAGATCTCTTCGCGTCAAAGACGCATTTTCCTGAACACGTAATACTTCGGGAAATCGACACCTAGTGTGAATGCTGCGGAGACATCCAACGAGTACCTGAGGTATGGTAAGAGAGGGTATGATGACCCCGAAGACGCCGAGCAGGAAGAAGGCGACGAGCGTCGCCAATATTGAGCTCATCAGCTCACGCCCTGGTTTCGATGATCAAAAGTGCTGTCTCTCCCTCACGCTGAGACCCCTAAATTGGCTTGTAAATACGAGCGCCAGGAGCACGAAGCTTTGATGGTTCACGGCCGCACATAACCTAACACAGACCATCCGGCCTGAAGGTTTCGCCTCCATTCTTTTATCTTCGAAACGGAAGTCGTGGATCATCAGAGTGCGGTGAGGAATGATGAAACTATTCACAGTTGGACCGGTGGCTTGTTACCCGGAGGTCCTGGAAACGATGGGACAGCAAATGTACAGCCATCGCAGCAAGGAGTATCTATCGCTTCATTACGAGACCGTTCGACTCCTACAGGAGTTCATCGCAACCAAGAATGAGATCTTCCTCTTCTCCAGCACAGGAACCGGTTTCATGGAGGCCTCGGTGAGGAATTGTGTCAGGAGGAAGATGTTGTGTTGCATAAACGGAAGTTTCGGCGAACGCTTCGCAGAGGTTGCGGAGTCAAATGGGATAACCTTGGTGAAACTCACCCCACCCCTCGGAGAACCTATCTCGCCGGCGGAGCTGGATCGAAGGTTGAGCGAGAACCCCGATGTGGAAGCCGTTGCCATAACGCACAACGAAACAAGCGTCGGCCTCATTAACCCGCTTAAGGACCTGGCCGCGATTGTCAAGAAACATGGGAAACTACTCTTTGTCGACGCGGTCAGTTCGATGGGAGGCACTGAGATTGGCGTAGACGAATTAGGAATTGATGTGTGCTTCTCAAGTTCACAGAAATGTTTCGGCGTCCCGCCGGGCTTGGGGATGGGTAGCGTTAGCGAACGGGCGCTGACCCTGTCGGCCGCAGCTGAAAATAAGGGATGGTATTTTGACTTCAAGGTCTGGGAGGAGGATCAGAAGAAAGGCCACGGAACCCCGGTCACCTCCGTCATTCCCCAGATAGCGGGACTAAACACAGCCTTGAAGATGATTCAGAGGAATGGAGGAAAGAATTGGTACTTTGCGCTATACAAGGAGAGAAATCTGAAGATCAGGCAAGGGGTCGAGAAATTGGGCCTATCCACATTCCCCCGAAAAGGCTCGGAGAGTCCAACTGTGAACTGCATCAACGCACCTGAAGGCATAGATGGCGGCGCAGTGTATGAGAAGATGCGTCAAAACGGGTTCGAATTGGCCGAGGGATACGGCCCGCTGAAAAAGAAGACATTCAGAATCGGAAACATGGGTTACATAGAGATGAACGACATCGACCTAATGCTGAAAACTCTAGCCAACGTCACCTCATCCAAACCATAGATGAAACGCGACTAAGCTAGAATCCGCAAACTCGCGCTTCCCGTCGAACCCAAGAAGGCTTTTCTGCCCCCCGCTCCTCTATCAAAGCGAACAAACAATGTCCCTCAGACTAGGCAGTGTCATGGGGATACCAGTCCGTATACATTACACGCTGTGGCTCGTTTTCCTACTGATTGCTTGGACATTGGCTTACGGCTACATGCCGCAGCAGTACCCCGGCCTGAGCACTCTCACTTACTGGGCGATAGGTATAGCATCCGCCGTTATCCTATTCGTATCCGTCCTTGTCCATGAGCTTTCTCACTCATATATTGCAAAGAAAAATGGATTACCTATCGCCAGAATCACGCTGTTCTTCTTTGGCGGAGTATCCGAGATGACAGAAGAACCGCAAGATCCAGGACTAGAAGTTCGCATGGCGGCCGCCGGGCCGTTAATGAGTTTCGTCATTGCCGGGGCCCTTGCCGGGATTTGGTACGTGGCTGGAGCCGCCCACCTCCCAATAGCTATAACCGCTACGGTAGGTTACGGCGCATTGATCAACGGCGTACTCGGGGCGTTCAACCTTCTACCGGCTTTCCCACTCGACGGCGGCCGAGTCTTTCGCGGAAGCCTTTGGATGCATTCCAAGAACCTCATCGACGCGACCAAGACCGCAACCCGCGTGAGTGAAGGCATTTCATTGTTGATGATGTTAGGCGGTTTCGTAGCCATAATCCTCGGATACTTCCTAGATGGAATATGGTTCGTCGTTTTGGGTTGGTTCATAAAATCCGGTGCTGAAACAAGCCTCAGGCAGACACTTGTCGGAGAAACTCTGAGCGGGGTAACCGTCAACGACATAATGACACGTCAAATCTTGACCGTCCCACCCGACATTACGGTACAACAACTCGCGTCCGACTACTTCCTAGTGCATCCACATGGCGGGTACCCAGTCGTCCAAGAAGGAAGACTACTGGGACTGATAACGTTAGATTCCGTACGCGCAATTCCGAAAGAAGCACGAAGTTACGAGACGGTCGCAAAGGCCATGGTTCCACTCGAACGAACTCTAGTGGTCCCCCCTAACTTCTCAGCGCTAGACGCTTTACAAAGAATGGCACGTGAAAAAACTGAGAGGATCCTAGTAACACAAGACGGACGACTGGTTGGTGTGGTAACTCAAGGCGATCTAATGAGGGCAATCCGAACTAGACAAGACCTCGAAATGAAAACGCCATGGACAACAACCCCCACAACTCCCCCCACACAAGTTCAGTACTGCATACAATGCGGCGCCCGGTTACCAATCGGAACCAGAACTTGCCCCCACTGCAACGCCGCTCAACCACAATCAATCGACGCCACCACCTCCAAGGCATCTTAACAGCTCGCGGCCAAAACCTAAGTAGCATTGCCAACTACCCTCAGCCTACCGAAGAGGGATTACCCATGCAAGAATTGAGTTTTGAAGAAGCACCCAGAATCAACGTCAAACCTCCAGGCCCTAAATCCAAAGAACTCCTAGCCAAGCAATCAACACTCGAAACCAAAGCAGTGGTGTACAGTAAAGCCTTCCCGATAGGCATAGACTCGGCCGAGGGGTCCACGATCAAGGATGTTGATGGAAATCTCTTCATCGACTGGATTTCGGGAATATGCGTGCTTAACCTAGGCCACAACAACCCAGTCATCGCGGCGGCTGTAAAATCCCAGATTGAACGCATCTGGCATGCCCTAGAAATTCCGACTGAGACACGCATCCACTTTTTCGAAAAGCTGCATTCAGTTCTGCCCGGGAGACTTCGCGGCAACGCAAAGATACTCACGACAGTGACCGGAGCGGACGCGTGCGAAGCAGCGATCAGTCTGGCCAAGCACGTAACTGGAAGGAGCACTATCGTCGCATTCGGCGGCTCCTACCACGGAATCCATCAAGGGATCGTCAACCTAACGTCAAGCAGACATTATATCGAATCAGCCCACATTATACGTTCCGGCGTCTTTCACTTACCCTACCCCTACTCGTACCGGTTCCCATTACCAGTCGAAAGAAGCGGAGATGAGGGAAAAGTGGTCCTAAGGTACCTTGAAGAACTAATAGTGGACGAACACTCAGGGCTCGATCAACCCGCGGGAATACTCGTTGAACCCGTTCAAGGCGAAGGCGGATACATTGTTCCACCAAACGACTTCCTGCCGGGGCTCAGGGAGATCGCTGACAAGTTCCAAATACCCTTGATAATCGATGAGGTTCAGACTGGGTTCGGCAGAACTGGGAAGTTTTGGGGCTGTGAAGTAACCGACACGTCCCCAGACATCATGTGCGTTTCCAAGGCGGTAGGCGCAGGAATCCCATTTTCTCTTATAGCATACAAGAAGGAGTATGATGAAACTGTTCCCGAGGCATTCCATTTGGGAACTTACCGAGGCAACGCCCTTGCGATGGCCGCGGGAGCCGCGAGCATAGACTACATCAGAAACGAGAGCCTCCTCAACCATGTGAGTAGCCTTGGTGAGAAAGCAAAAGCGAAGTTCGGGGAAATAGCCGCATCAAGCAAGAACGTTGGCGAAGTAAGGGGCGTAGGATTCATGATTGGAAATGAGATTGTAGAATCGAAACAAACTAGGACCCCCTCCAAACAGACCGCCGTTCGCATGCGGAAAACCATGTTTGAGAACGGCCTCCTCATGCATACCTGTGGCCATTACGGCAACGTTCTCCGATTCATGGCCCCACTAGTGATTAGCGAAAACCTCCTCGATAGAGGCTTGGAAATCTACGCGAAAGCAGCCAAAGAGTAACCGTAACGAACCGAACAGAGAATAGGGACCAGGACTCAGCAGACGGTGTGGTGACCTGATTTGACGATCGTAACCGTAAACCCGTACACAGAACAAAAACTGCAGGAATACGAGGAAGACACTCTGGACGACATCAGGACCAAGATTACTTCACTCAAAGAAGCCCAGCAAGATTGGAGAAAAGACTTGGAAACTAGGGTCGAGCGACTGAAAGAAATCAAGAGGAAAATGGAATCTGACCTACTCACCCTATCCACGCTTATGAGTACCGAGATGGGAAAACCCGTGGCCCAGAGCGAGGCCGAAGCAAGAAAATGCATGTGGGTGATCGATTACATAACTGAAAATGCGAGCAGAATGCTCAGCCCCGAATCAGTAAAGACCGAAGCAAAGAGAAGCTACATCAGGTTCGATCCACTGGGTGCGATTTTCCTGATTATGCCTTGGAACTTCCCGGCATGGCAGGTAATTCGAGCCGCAATCCCCGCATTGGCGGCCGGCAACACCGTGCTGCTGAAACATGCTTCCATCGTATCAGGTACAAGCCTGAAACTTGAGGAAATATTAGGCCCGGATATCTTCAAGTCAACTGTGTGCAAAGGCAACGTTGCTTCGAGCGCAATCAAATACGTAGACGGCGTGTCTTTTACCGGTTCCACCGAAATCGGGGCCAAGATAGCCGAAGAAGCTGGCCGGCAAATCAAGAAGGTCGTACTAGAATTGGGAGGCTCCGATCCATACATAGTGCTCGGATCCGCCAACGTTGAAGAAGCCGTGAAAAACTGTGCGTTTGCTAGAATGCAAAATAACGGCCAATCATGCATAGCCTCTAAAAGGTTCATAGTAGATGAGAAGGTCTTCGACAAGTTTCACGAAGGAATGAAGCAACAATTCTCAAATGTCAAGATCGGAGACCCACTCGACAGGAACACATTCCTAGGCCCCCTATCGAGCAGCGAACAGAAACAAACGGTTACGAAACAAGTGGAAGAGCTTAGGCCTCTCGGCCGGGTCGAGGTACTTCCTGGCAGAAATGACGGAAACTTCGTCCCGCCAACGATCGCCCGTACGAACGCCCTATACGACGAAGAAGTATTCGGACCCGTGGCGATAGTGAAGAAATTCAAGACTACTGACGAAGCGGTCAAACTCGCCAACGAGACCCCGTACGGGCTCGGCGCCTCGGTGTGGGGAGACGCCGGCGAAGCTGAAGAACTCGTCCCTGCCATTGAAGCAGGAATGGTTTTCATAAACAAGATCGTCTCCTCAGACCCCAGACTACCATTTGGCGGCGTGAAGAAAAGCGGCTTAGGAAGCGAACTTTCCAGATATGGACTTCTGGAGTTTACTACAAAGCGAACGGTGTGGGTGAACTAGCCCAAGGTATAGCTCAAAATATCTTCGCGATCGTCAAACGGTCGTTGCCAGACATGAGGTCAGGTACCGTACGCTCAGTCTGCGCGTTAACCTTGATTATGATTATGGCAAACCACTCAACCGGCCCGCCGGTATCATTTCAGGCTCCCGTTTCGCAGACGAGGTACGCGGCGTTTGGCCTTGACGCCGCCAGTTGGATAACCTCCTTCCAAGTCACACCACTCAACGATTCATGGGGAATTCCGTACTGGAATCAACGTGCTTGGGGACTTGACCCATACTATTTTGCAAACGGAACAATAACCGCCGGGACAGGAAATATCGGAGCTGCAGACAGGCAAGAGTTAGCCTACCTCATCGGCGGCCATGACGCGGGGGAAGGCGCTTACGCTTCGCTCCTAGCCTACTTACAAACGCGCGATTCAAAGTACCAGGACGCATTCAACGTATACTACAACTACTTCCACGCGTCCCAGATACCAGGACCCGGAACCACAACACCTGCCCAAATTACCGTTAGCGTTCAGGGAAAGAAGATCACACTTAACAATTCAGGTTTCTGGGCGGAACAAGCGAGCGTCTCTGCGGGAGACAACGGCACTTATGGCACCCTAAGCGACACGACCACGCTCCAAGCGATTTACCCGGCAGCCGAGCACGGAAACCCCATCGCCATAGCCCTGATCGCATATTACCGCCTCACCCACGACCCGTCGGCGCTCTCAATGCTGAACCGTTACGGCAACTGGCTTGTGCAAGAACAGATACGTACGGGCAATTATTCAGGCGCCTTTCCGGTGACACAGTACTACTATAGCTTGGGGTGGAAACCAAGAATGTTTGAGACTACCGAATCTGCGTGGGTTCTTGCCGAACTCTACCTCATCACCGGGAACAAGACCTACCTCAGCTCGTCCGAAGCCGCCGGCCAGTACATGTTATCCAGACAATTTGTTGGGCCGCAATGGACCAGCACGCCCGTGTACGGCGCGCTGCCTTACGAGTCGAATGAAACGCATTATGCGAACTCAGTTTCAACGAACCATGCGGGCTATACGATCTCAGCGTGGTCCGAACTCTTTCAGATAACAGGTAATACACGCTACCTTGAAGCGGCTCGGAAGTACGCTAATTGGCTTTTGACCTTCCAAGTCACCAATTCGGACATCGAGTGGGGAAACCACACGTACGCAAACGATAGCATGGCGGTTGGGGGGTTTTACTATGGCTACAACGTTGCGAAGCATGAGTGGAGAGTTGCCGAATCATTATGGAGCGCATCCTACGCCATCCCAGCCCTCCTGATGCTCTCACAAATCACGGGCAACGAGACGTACCGACGCGCAGCGCTGCTTGCCGCGAATTGGCTTACAGAGATGAAGTTCCCAGACCAATTTCAAATCCCGCTTCAAGCCCTAGCGATCGTGAAATACCCTGTCTCAAGCTGGTGGGGCCTCTTTCCCCAATACTACCAACCCGACATGAGGAAGGTAGAGAACGCCGGCATCACGGCATTCGTCAGTCAGGGTAGGATGAACGTTTCATCCATAAGGGACCGGCATCCTACTTGGTTCGAGCGAACATTCTCGGTGGACTTCAACCTCATCGATTATGAAATGGCAAGCCGCGGCCCGACCTACATGAAGATGGTGTGGAGTTGGTGGCCGACCATCGGGTTCGAACCCAGATACGGCGGCGACATCGCATTCGGCGCCTTCGCAACTGATGGCTATCTGACCTTCAATGCAACATTGCGTAGAGCTACACAGAACCTTGCGGAGATCGACCTCCTAACAGGAAACAATACAAACCTACTCCCCAAAAACACCACAACCATCTACGACCAAGCTAGGGCGCTCGTCGCGGCCGCCGCCCAGAACTTCAACTTGGGCTGGTACTCCCTCGCGCGGGCTCAGGCTAACGACGCAAATGAACTGGCAGAGCTGGCGTTAAGCTATACCCAAGTCGCAATCCCATCCGCGCAAAATAACGACGCACTCTTTGGCATCCTCGCAGTTACTATGGTTGTCCTAGTAGCCTCCAACTTGTACTGGTATCGGAAATTGAATTCAAGGAAAGAAAATACTGGGGATTAGCCCTAGTGTTTGATCATGTACTGATCGGCTATCTTCCTTGCCTTTTCGTAAGCCTCAGTCCAGTCCGTCCGGCCAGCAGCACACCCTACCCCAATTATCCTCCCTTTGACATCATGCCTCGCGAGTGGGTTGGCATCTAGAGCCAGAACTGTGTAGCAGCCACGAGGCCGCGCTTTGAATATCTCAATCATCACGTAGCTGCTACTGCCCGCCTTCTTCCACAGAAATGGTTTACCGTTCACTCCCTTCTCGACGACCCGCCAAGAACCTCCCCGGTTCATGTTTCCAAATCACCTCTCAATGAGCACGTTGCATTTACAGATGGTCCCCTGTTTACCTCGTTGTCTCCCTGTAGCCTTACTATTCTGACGTTAATGATAACCACTTTTCGATATGTGAATCTAGGATTCCTGCCGATTTGAAGATGTGCTGCGGCTGCTCTGATAGGAAAAATATCGGCCTAAGGTTGCTTGGGAGTGTGGTGGGAGTTCGTATTGAGTTTGTATGGTTGAAGCGAGGGTTAGCATGGTGCCTGAGGTAAGCCCGTTCGATTCAACTTCGAAGGTTGCGCTCGCGCTTCCTCCCGCGGAGGCGCCGAGTATTAACCAGACGGTCTGTGAGTATGGGCCGAGGTGGTTCGCCGCTAGGCTGTGGCCTAGGTATGCGGGATTGAGGGCGGCGTCCTCGGTGAAACTCACTCCAGACTCTGACGGCGCCCCCCGTATGAGGTGGTATGATTCTCCCATCAACAAACCGCCAACGGGTGGGTTGTAGTTTGGCGTGGCACCTTCATTCGCAGCGTACCAGTTGACGAAGTCAACTTCCGCCATCCATCCCCCCTGATATTGAAGTTTGCCAAGTATCCCGCTGTTTGGAAAGTAGGCGGTAGCATTCCAGGTTGGGCCTGGGTTAGGGTAGCAGTCAGGTTCGAAACCGCAGGCAAAGACCCTAACGCCTCCGTTTTCCGGATAGGTGCGATGTGTGAATACTGGATCACCGAAGTACGGCCCTCCCCAGCCGGGCGGCGCTCCGTAGCTTGTGTATCCGCCCTTTGGGACTCCATAGAATGCGTCTTCTCCAAATGGCGGAACTTGTGGAAGCCCGGCAAGGAGAATTTGCAACGTTGTGGTGCCGGCGGGCAGGAAGTTATACGTGTTCAGGGCCATGGGTGTCGGTTGCAGCGCGCGCCCGCCGCCGGCCGTTGTTACCGGCCCGAAGGGGTACTGGTTCGTTCCGTCCGCGGCGTCTGCAATTCCAGGCTCTGACAAGTATACGCCTTCGCTGGACATCCACTCCGCAGCCAGCGTTCCAACGTCGTCGAATAACCGAACCCGCGCCGACATGTTTGCTGCGGTTGGTGTAATGACGCCTTCCTTCATGAATAGGATAGTCAACGTTACAT
>Ga0187770_10001208_pt1 | contig 13532 bp, 11 predicted proteins | sample 0116_SJ02_MP02_2_FD_133154 | JGI IMG/M metagenome (GOLD analysis project Ga0187770, IMG submission 133154) | Tropical peat soil microbial communities from peatlands in Department of Meta, Colombia - 0116_SJ02_MP02_20_MG | ecosystem: Environmental > Terrestrial > Soil > Wetlands > Peat | place...
GCAACGTCCGAGAGATAAAGAAAGAGAGAAAAAGCGGCAGGATCTATCGGATGCGTAAGACAGCCAAGTGGATCAGAACAAATGCACTAGTTTCAATCTTTGTGCTGGTTTCAATTTTTGTTATAATGGATGTTGCCCTGCAACTGTCCACCTAGGAGGATACTGCTTCTCCGGTGGGATCATGTTTCACTCCTTCTTTAATTGATGTTGCCCTCCAACTCCTATCCCTTTCAACTGACAAAAACCACAAATTGTTCTATGCTGCAAAAGTGCCGTTTGTTTCACAAAGATTGCTGTTTCAACGCGCTTTCGCAGTTTATCCTCTTCCAATAATTAGACCTGTAGCTAGCCAGTTGATTCATACACACAGACAATACTGAGAAGATAACTATATGTGAAATGATGAGAAAAATAATAAGAAAGTGGAAAAATTACTTGAATTTTTAATTAGATTACTTCACGCGGCAGTTAGGACATCCGCTTTGTAATGTAAGGAATGGTGCGAGCAACGTCCACACAGGGTGCAAAAGCAGGGGAATAAACACTTGTATTATACCACCTCCATTATATTTCATTAAATATAAAAATGATTCATACCGTATTTATAGTTTATGAAGATATTTTAATATAAATTAGATGATAAAATTAAAATTATCCGAGCAACATCCATAAAAATAAGGATTGAACTTGTGACTGAATTATCTATTAAACTTTGCGTATTTTACGCGTATACCGCACCAAATGATTAATGGATTTTATAGCACGGTACGAAATCCTTCAGCTCATCTAACAACATCTTTCGCTGTACCATCAGAGTATGCGGTTTAGAGAGATTGAATTATTCCATAATCTATGTACCTCTTGGTGAGCGCACGTACCATATGAAAAATTAAACATGAGAACTTTGAGCTATAAACCAGACATCCCGTCCCCTTAACTCGACTACCACAATGGCATAAGCACCTCATAAGGAAACTAGATACTGCTTGTAACTTTTCGAGAGATTCAAAGCAATCCTTATTGAACTTCTTTCCACTGTTCAATAGTTATATTAATATATGCAGCTTGCATCTATCTCTGTTATAAGATGTGTCAAGTTTATGCGTTGCGTTGGCAAATCGAAGATAAGCAAGATACGTCCTAACCCAAACACCAGTTATTTGTAATTCCGCTGATCTCAAGTCTTCAATGATTCCATAGGTGAAACCACTCACATCTTTGACACTGACTATGACAAACAAGCCTCACTAGCAGTGCTGGACAAGAACAATAACCAGCCGGAGCAACGAAGCTCAGAAGTTATGCAACAAGTTATGCAACCTGAGGCTAAAGATACACAGTAATATGCAGAAGACAGCGTTAAATCTAAGTTATTTGCGCTCGAAAATAGAATTAAGGAATTCTATTTTCCTCTTTAAAAATAAGAGCAATTTTGAGCTTAAAAAGGACTATAAAGCACCATAAATGCCGAGGTAGGGTAGACTGGTTATCCTATGGCCCTGTGGAGGCCACGACTCGGGTTCAAATCCCGACCTCGGCCTTTTCTTTTCTACAACGGAGAGCATTATACTGAGGAATGAGTGTAAACCAGAGTGTAAACCTGAACGCTCCGTCGATATGTCGACCCTCACGCTTCAGTTCACACGCGAGGACTTAGTTGGGTACCTCGAACTGCGGAGTGCCTGCCTGACGCGAGCCACTATTCCGTGGCTCAAAAAAGCGGCAGCACTGTTGTGGGATACGACTGGAGGCTTTGTAAGCGTGGCTACTTTGCGTCGCTTACGCGACTACGTCATTCAGAAATATACAGACGTAGATGCGAAGCGCAAAATTCTCAACTTTAGCAAAGCTTTCCTCCGCTATATGTCAAAGACCACGTTCGATTCACGGTATGCCGCGTTCGATTTGTTTTTAGCTCTCCCGAAGACTGTGAAAGTGAGAAAGCACATAACACGACGAATTGTCACGACAGAGGATATTCGAAATGTGGTCAAAGCAATTCGAAATGCGGAGCTGCCAGAGCATCATCGCCTCAACTTCGAAGCACTCGTTCTCTTCGGAGCATACACGGGACAGCGTCCCTACGCTACGATCAAGCAACTTGCCGCCGTGCAGCTCCACGAAGCTCTAGAGACGGCAAAGCCAATCCTGCACGTTCACGCCGAACAGGACAAGATCAGGCTGGAACACTACGTGCCGTTGCACCCTCCTGTTGTAAAAGCGGTCGAAACGTGTGATCCCTCGCGAGCGGGGCTTCAGTTTGCTTTCGAGTCTTTCCGCCGATGGACTAAGGAGGCGTCGATTCCATTGGCGCGCTGTGCATCAACATTCGTGCCCTCTGATCTTCGTAAGTTCGCCGAACAGCACGGTGACGTGATAGGCTGGGATCAGTCAAATCGTGCGTATATCCTCACTCACGGCGAATCAGGCGTTGAGTGGGGACATTATCGACAACCGTTGCCTGCGTATGTTTATGATGTCTACATGAAGTACTGGAACGATGTATGCTTTGTTCAATAACACTTACATCTATCTCTTTAGATATCCGGTGCCCCCTCTTTCAACAGCTCCTCTATCCTCTGTGTGGCGGGGACTGACCGTTGCCACAACAACTCGAAGGTGGATATAAGGCAACTGGCATACATAGGATCATCTGTTATCAGTGTGGCAATAGGTTCATCAAGCGATATGCTCTTGATATCGACATTAGTTGCACTTATACTAATTTTCTATCAAACACTGCGATATTTATCCCCTCATAATTGTCGTAGTGGCGAATATCTTCACCGTGAGAGCAAACTTTGATGTTAGCGGTGGTAACTTCAAAATTTTGTTGCACATTCTTATAACTACAGACGTCGCGGGTTTTATTGCACGTATATTATAATATTACGCACGCACAACAGAGGCGGCTAGCACAATTCTCATTAACACAGTATAGCAAAGAAAGACCACACAGGAGATGATACTGCGATGGAGTGCGAGCTATCGATTTCAAAACGGTGTGTGGGTATCGCTACGTCTACACTGGGCGTCACTTTGCCGAGTGGGGGCAGTGTGTTCTTGCACGAATGTGACGTAAGCAACGATGCTTTGTGCAAAAAGCATACACATTGGAGCGGTCGTGTGACGTAAGATAGGATAGAAGCAAAGGTGGTGAAGCTAATGAAGAAAAGGAAAGAATTAGAATCAGAATCGTCGACGTCGTCGCTAAGTAGTGACTCTTCGTCTTCGTCGATCAACTCAAGCAGCGATTCGTTGTCGAGTAGCAGTAGCGGCAGTAGTGATTCGTCATCGAGCAGCTCAAGCAGCGACTCATCGTCTTCGTCAAGCAGCTCAAGCAGCGACTCTGATTAACTTACTGAAGGAACATTGACATCTCATATGCAAGTGATGAGCTAGGAAAGAATAGGTGGCTGAAAATAGAACCGAACCTTCGATAGGCATGTGACGTTTAGTGCTGCGTCTGCTCTTACTCTAATTTCTGTATTAGCTCCTCTGCGGGAACGTCTATGTTAGGTACTCTACGTAATGGTAGGGTAAGTAAGGAACTAATGTTCACATTTGTCAGCTTCTATAGGTGAGCGAGGGCGCAGAAATTTAGCTATCTCTTTATAGGGTCTATTTCATACCAATGGATTTGAGAGAATTCACCGAGCAAAATGGCGATATCATCCAATAAGATCAGTCGATTCGAGTATACATCTTAATACATGGCGTCGCAGGGGTTGAGTGGTCGCATTATCGACGTCCGCTGCCCGAGTGCGTGTTAGACGTCTATATGAAATACTGGAAAGACGTCCGCTTTGTTCTGTGATATGTTACGAAAAATATGATTTTGAGATAATCATGCAGCTCATAACCAAAAGCCTCTACACATCCATGTAGTTAGCATTTTACAGATTCCTAGTGGAAGAATTTTATAATCGCTTGATATGCGGGGTGGTTTTGATAATTATCGCTTCTAATTTGTGAGATGCTCGCATGATTGTAGTTAGGCAAAACAAAAAACGGTGGATTATTGTAACTACCCTGAGTGGGGATTTCATTGCCAGGAACTTGATCCATACTTGATGAATTAAAATCAACAACTCGTAATGATGGTACCGGGGGGGAAGACATGGTCGGTGGCGGAGGCATTTCGTTTCCAGCGGCAAGTGACACTAACTGCGGGTCGTTACTGTTAAATCCCTTATTTAGGTTTGTTATAAAAGGCATGCCCTCTCCTACTTGTTTGTAGCAAAGCATGTCCTGAGGTATAGTTGCGTCCGCTGGTCCCAATATTTTGTGCACAAAGTTATCTAGTTCAAATCCGCAATGTCCTGTATCCAATGTGATAATTTTATTGATAGCCCCAGGGATTTGTTTGGCAGCGCATCTGGCTACCAGCCCCCCAAAAGAATGGGCGACAATGTTGATGGTACCGCTTGGATTTTTGCTCTGAACTACTCCTATAGCATCGACTAGGCATTCGCTATACTTGTTTAGGTCGCTGTAATTAACATACCCTAGCACAATACCAGCAGGACTTATTGGGATATCCGCATATTCAAAAGTGAACACATTATCGTTATATCCATCCCACAACAACTTGTCCAAATCATAGAAACAATATTTGTAGTTATTTATATTGTTTATGTCATGAAACTCGTTAGGTAAAGGAAATCTGCTCCATGCACTAAGATCATATTGGGATTGCCCTCAGTTCGAGCTCTGCACCACAGTCGATAAGGTTTGTCTTGGCCTTCGACCACATCTTGTGCAATCGGTTCATCAACGGAATTTGTTGTCATAACAGCAATCAAATAATAAGTAGATAAACGTGTGTGACAACAAGTTCGTGCAACAATGCTACGTGTAGTCATCTCGCGGGAAACTGGAACAAATCGAATCTCAACTATATTTTAGCTGATAAGTATCGGGAGTTGAGTATGCGCACTATCGACATCCGTTGCCTGAATATGCGTATGATGCATATATGTGGTATTGGAAGAATACACATATTGCTAATGTTTGGGCGTCCGCCTAATGCGCATCTGATTCATTCCCCACGAGATCCAGATGACGGTCTCTAATATCGCAACTACTACTAGGGAGATGAAAAAGATCCCTATGTTTTGCAATATGCCGAAACCGCTTGCATAGAAAAGCAGCCATATTCCCAGGAACAGCAGCCATAGCAACGCAATAATGATGCTGGCAAATATTATCAGCAGGGGCGGGGGCAGTTGTTGATTTTCCATTTGCCTCGCTTTTTCCTTTCAGGTGATAAATACCTATGCTTTTATTTGTTTTTTGCTTTGCAATTCATTATTATGCACAGTGCTAAGTATTTCGTGCTCTTTAAAATACGAAGGAAATAAGAACAGACGAGAACGCACGTATTTCTGTTTGTCTAGAATTGAAGCAGAACTGTTACCCACGAGTATCAGACATTAATTAGGTGCTATCGACTTCCGCTGCCTGAACACGTGTATGGTGTGCATATGAAGAGCTAGAGATATGTGAAGCTCACCGCGATTTGTGCAACCTATAAATTTGAACGATATATATATATTAATGTCGAAAGCAACTCTTTCTCTCATTTTAGAGCGATCGAATCGATGAGCTGTAGTGACGCCAAATAACTCTGGTTATTAAAAAATGTACCGGCATGCATGGCAGTCAGGTGGAACGAACGAACGATCCACCATCTATTCTACAGCATTAGCTACTTTTACGCTCTGTTCAGCTAGAAAAGGAAACAAAAACAAACATTAACTAAAAAGAAGGGGAATGGGCGCAAACTATATACATGCCTTTTATTAATATTATTAGAACATATCTACAGCGTCGTTGAGCGTTAAAACATCGTCCGCGATGATATGACAGAACAGTCAGAGGAGGTGATACAAATGATTGCACTTCTTCCTGGATTCCAGCCAATCGCAGCCTTAATAGCAGCCGTTAGTGCCTCTATTGCACTTCTTCCTGGATTCCAGCCAATCGCAGCTATTATCACTGCAATTGCAGCTTGACCACTCAACATAAACAAGGCTTACGACCAAACTAGAGAACGTGCGCTAAGATACTCAAAATATCGTATCCACGCGATCTGTTCAGTAGTGCGTTGAAGGGGGTGAAACTATCTCTAAATGGGGGTTGTCAGGTTGCCAGACTGAGGCTCCCAAAGTTCAAGAAGGTCTCCTAGAACCATGATCTTCTGCGGAGCTCGTAGACTCTTTCGTCCATTTGACGTCGGGAGAGTTACTTTTTCCTCTTTCCAATTCTGCGAGCCCTTCCAGAAAGTGCTGGGATACTGTTGCCGTCCTGTCTTTGACGCCATCTTCCAAGCAAAAATGAGCATCAGAAACCACGATTAGCGGGCTGTCCCCATTGGAATCTGCCCCCAACTGTGCACGCTTATGCAGTCTGTTTATAATAAAACTGCCGAAGTGTCTATTACTATGATAAAGAGAGCAGTTCGTGTATCATGCAGATTTTAAGACCGAGTCACTTGCCGCTTCCAATGTTCCACAAAGTTTGAGATGCTTTGTTTATCCAAGGCACTGTTGCTGCACTGACGCCCATCGTGCGAAATGTTGTATAACTTCTAAATTCTTCGGGTGTGTACCTAAGTTCGAGCGACACTAAGGTTTGACAATGTTGCCGTTGTCCACAATTGGTGCTAAGCTATTGTGTGTGCCAGTACTAAGAAGGCTGTTTTGAGCTTTATTTGTCGAAATACCTAAAAAAGAGCAGTCCTGTGGAGGCCACGATTCGGGTTCAAATCCCGACCTCGGCCTGTTCCTTCGACTCCTTTTATTGATTGAGAGCAAGAAATATAGTTATTTTGGAAAAGAAGATTTTCAATGTCAGAAATTAAAGATTTATGGCAAGTGGGGCGAGATTCGGCGGATGTTCGGCAATGACGACAAAAATCGGAACATTTCACCTGCGGTACTACAACGATGGCGTGCTGACTTAAACCTGCGCTGCATTATCTGCAGCTTAAAGGTTCGATGCCACAAACGTTCTTCCTCTAATTGCAATGCAGGCATTCGACTTATGGAAGTTCTCTTATTATTTCTAATCCGTCTTTCTCTGAAAATGCCTTTAATGTCTCTACCCTTACCGTTCCGAAGCCGCCGAGCGTAAGCAATGCTTTTCCCATTGCCTCGTCGCTGGGAGCCTCTGCAATTACAACCTTATCATACCTGCCGAACGTAAAGTAGAGGGCTTTTATTTCTCCACCAACGGACTTGAATATGTTTCTAAGGCGTTCTATTCGTTGAGGGTCGTCCTTTATCTGCTCCATTCCCGCTTGCGTCCATTTCATAAGCATGATGTAAGTTGGCACAGTCGTAGCCACCTCCTTTTCTTATATATCATAACACTCTTTTTGTGTGGCGTTAAGCTTTTGCCCACTATTGCACAGAGTTTCATCAGAATGGCGTGCTCACTCTCATATCGCAATAAAATAAAGATTAATAAATTCGTCCTTAGATATGCCTAAGTCTCGAATAATCTTCCTGAGCACACCTTTACTTACAGACTTACCGCTGTGATTTGGTACTGTCACTATACGCCCATCGATGTGCTGCAAACGGACGTGCGAACCCTTTTGATGTATGATAATAAAATCGATTTTTTCTAAAAAAGCAATTAATTTAGTGCCTGATATGACTGGAAGTTTACCCTGTGTCATCGGGCACCTAATAATTATTATTCTAATGATATTTTAACGTACTCAAATTCAAAGCAAACTTTTTCCAGGATGGCCTTCTCTTTTCCTTCCACACACATTTTTATGACTTCTTTGATATTTTCCATGGCATCCTCTTTTGTTGTGCCTTGGGTATAACATCCTTTAAACTGGGGACACTCAATAATGTACATGCCGTCCTCATCTTGTTCAATGATTACCGGAAATTCCTTACAATCCTTTGCCATCACATATATTTTGTTTTGTGCGTTTTAAATAGTTTTGGATTTCGGCAGTCAATCCACCTACCGCTTAAGCATGACTTTTTTACAAACTTTTGACTTTTTTTGACAGGAGCGGGTTAATCAACAAAGCCTTAAAAACACTTCTGAATTTTAAAATATAGAAACTAGTTCTCGTTATTTTGTTAAATCTACAAAAAAGACTTCATAGAACGTAAGGAATAAGCCGTTTCGTCCTTTTTGAGTACTTGATGTAATCATCGCCGAGTTCAGAGATCATAACTTCCTCCTCTACGTAAATTCGGTGACCGTGCGCTAGACCAAATATCAGTAAAAGCAAAAGAATAGCCCCCCAAGACTGCAACGCTAATCCTAGTCCCATCAAAAAGAGAAGAACACCAGTGTATGAGGGGTGACGCACAAGTCGATAAGGACCACTGTCTACTACCTTCTGACCCTCTTCGACTGCTACCATCCACGTAAAGAAACGTCCCAGTACAACAACAGACCATTGTCGTAACAAAATCCCCACGACCATCAACAATATGCCGGGATAAAAGACCCAGCTTGGCCACCTGGCAATTCCAGAAGAAGCGAAGAAAAAGGTGATGTAAACGGACACAGATATGTTCACCAGTATCCACCAGGAAGAGCTGTAGTCCTCTCTCTTAATTTGAGTCCCGCGGCGACGTAAGCGTGGGATAACGCCTGCACCAACTACTTCGCTCAGAAGCCAGAGTGAATACACTATATAAAATGTCCATGCATCGATGTCCGAAGCGAATAGCTGCACCATTTTAGCTCACCTTGTCCGCTTCAATGCTGTTCTTGTCTGTTACATAAATATGTGAATTATCAAAGTATAGGGTTGCAATTAACTAACCATAACATGACTGTAAGGATATCGATTTTACATGTATGTATAAGGCTCATGTCAAACCTTCGTTTTGTTGGGGGGAGAAGTTGGACATCCTTCCAATACTCTACTTACACATAATACACATATTCAGGCAGCGCATGCCGATAGTGCTCCCATTCCACCCCCACACGCCATGGTTGAGAATATACGTGCCGGATTAACAGTTCAATTATATTCTCTATTCAGCAAACTTGCAGGGCTTCTCACATTTAAGTAGCTGTTAAATCCGAAATCGTTGCAGTGATAGTATATTTAAACACGTGAAAATCTGATTTACAAGAGAGCAGTGTTCAATCATCAATAATGCTCAGGAGTCTTCTAGAATATTTGGCCTGAAGGATTATGTTTCACCTGTGGCTCCTCCGTAGATGCTCCAGTAGTGATGGGTCAAGACCAGAATGACCAAGACAACACCACCAACGGTAAGGATGATAGCGATGAGCGGCGGAGTGAACCAAGCAGTCAGTGAAGGCGGGAATGCCAGTTGTCCTCCTGCTGTTGTCACACCCTGACTAGAACTAGTGAAGTTGATCGGTGTCACTATCTCATTACTTACCGAGGGCGCATATTGACCGTCGCCATAGAAGGCGACTCTGAAGTGGTAGTCTCCTGTGTATCCATAGGGGAATTGCCAAAGATCAGTCCATAGCCAGTTGTCGGTGAAGTATCCATTATCATCAGTCGTGGTATCTCGTTGCATATCATACCATTGGCCGTTGTAAAGCGCCTGTTCGGACAGTACTGCGCCAGGTATAGGAGTGCCATCTGGGGTTGTGAGGCGTCCGCCGACATCAAAGTAGTCATTGTACGGTACGGTTGTCTGTATGCATTGACACTGAGAAATCATGAAGGCGAGCGCGGTTGGCGTGATGTCAGGAGCTGGGATGTAGACGAGGATTGGTTCTGCTGTAGGGTAGACTATGGGTATGACTACGAGTGGGCCACCGAATATGTTACGTGTTTAAATGGAAAGACCTTACGACAACACTACCTCTTTGCGACCCAATTTTATACGAGGATTACCTCCACGTCAAGAGGGACGTGCCGTAAAAACCGGCTTCCAGCCTCTTTCATAGTGCCTTCGACGATCTCAATCTCCTCTGCATGCGCCTTTGGTGCTTCCACCAGCAACTCGTCGTGTATACAACAGAGGAGCTTGCATCAGTGTCTTTCAGCACTGCATGGAGCAGCGTAAGAGCGTTAACGGCTTAGAGACCACTAATCCGAGTCGAACAGTGCAGCAGCATCGTCGACATCATGCTTGTTCCAACGATCAAAAAACTTTTTGACGTTCTCCTCTGGGTTCATTTCATGTCGCTCCTATTCTATCGACCTTCATGAACAGCAGCGGATCAACAGCGCTGCATGCCAGCAGAGCCTGACCATCAATGATCGCTCTACACTTCCTTTTGCTGATGTTGCCATAGTTTTGTTCTCCTTTACAACGAGGTGAATGACCATGTTTCAATCTTATATTATTGGATGTAGATCTGAAACCCTTTAAGTATCCTCGCCTGTTGAGTATCAAGAAAACGCCTTGGTATACAAGGAATGCCGACACGCCTAAAAAAATTGCAGGCCAACGTCGAGTCGCGGTGCAGCGAAATTCCGACTGCTTAAATCTCTCTCGACTATATGCACAATATTTTAGAAACAATGAAGAATAAAAATATAGTTGCACAGGCGTGCTTTTTAAAGATACACAACCTTTATATTTTATCTCCACATTTTTATAATTAAGCTGCGCGGTATATTTCTTGGGTAAATGCTTCCCAAGGGCGGATTATGTCATGGGTCTACATGTGTCCGTACCGCGTAGCCCTTTGTTTATGATTTACTGCTGAAATTCTCACTAATTCTACAAATGGTAAGTGAATATACTGACCTATAGATTATTAACAAAAAGTGAAAGACGTAGTGAGCTTTGTATGATACTAATCCTCTGTGCCTCATAGATAATTTTTTACTGTCATTATTTCTTCCACCACTTTCACAATGGCAGCTAGTAGAGGAATAAAGAGTATCCAACAGTAGAACATCACACCTCTTTTTTCTTTTGAGTTTCTCACGCGCTCATAGTGTATGACCGATCAGACGAAGGTTTGGCGGTCGTTGTCTTTGGCCGCGGATGACTTCACTAATGCCATAAACAGCAAGTGAATATATTAATCCATAAGCGATTGACAAAAAATAAAACATTTTTTTTGCCTTTAAAATATAAATGTAAATGGTGATTGCAGCATGCGAAGGGTAAGAAAGAAGTTAGACATTACGGTTCTTACAGCAGTCCTTAGCTCGCTCTTTATTGCTGCTGGGGTCGCGCTATGGGCGCTGTATAGCTATACGATTATATGGCCGAGCCCAATCGTAGTCCCATAGATACCGTAAAGTGAGTCGCGGTAACCTTCGTAGGCATACACACATTATGTGTTGTTTAAGCTTTCACCGTAGCGTCGATTCTATCAGCTGTTATAGAATATTGTCTAGCTCGTACGTCTCACGGTCGCAACAGTCTCGCATCAGTTTCGGGTTTAAACTATGTAAGAAAAGCAAGGAGGACTAGCATGATACTAGCATTACCACAACCGGAAAACTGTCTTAAAGTGGCGTCAGCGCTGCGGTTTTACGTTTCACGTTACCTATTCGCTGCAAAAGTACTGCGATAAGTGTGTGCTGCAGCTGCTACGTGATACTATTAAACGTAGATATAATCTATTCGTTTGATAGCTTTATTCTCGATTATTCAGTAGCCATGACGTCTTTCCTGGGTCTATCTGCCGGATTATTGCTGAGAGCTTTCCAGCGGTACGTGTGGGACATAGAATCGAACAGTCGGCTTATGACCTGCCTTGAGCTCGTCTTTATGATCTTCTTAGACGATTTCTGGCGCTGTTAGTTCGTTACCGAACTAAGTGATAAAGCGGGCACTCACCGTCGAACACGTCAAAGAGGCGCATGTAGAATATCAGAGGAAGAATAAAATCCTTGAGCTGGGGTGCATCTGTCGCACCACGAATTGAGCAACTTGCGTCCCAGAGCCACGTTTTTAAGGTTGAAATATCTAAGCGTAATTCATTCGCAGGTGCAACTAAGTGAGGTTAGCAGAAAGTCTCAAACTCACCATTCTATTGATGGATACGAGAATTGAAACATGATCTTAACGAAGAAGCGTATCCGCCTAGGTGGACAGTTGCAGAGCAACATTCATTAAAACAAGGGTTGAAACCAGCACTAGGATTGAAACCAGTGCATTTGTCCTGACCCACTTGGCGGTCTTACGAATCCGATCCCTACCGCTCTCTCTGTTTCTCTTTATCTCTTGAATGTCGCGCTCGATCGTTTCAATCTCTTTGTTTTCCTTTTCTATCTCATCTTTGCAGTTTAGTAAATATTCGATAGCCATGCTGGTCGGTCTATAATAAGTATAGATCTTTCCAGCAGTGGGAGACTCTACAAATACCTGCGTGCAAAGTGGCAGAACCCTATCTAAGTTTGGCACGCCGTGGACTTCCACATAATCAATAATGTGGCATGGATTTTCTTTGGGGTCGAAAAAGCCGAATTCATCCACGCCGACCTTTTTGATCCACCGTGTAAAGATTATTGATTCGTTGGTTATCATTTTTGCTCAACTCATTTTAGAGCAGCCTCCATGGAAACACGGATTTAAACGATATATGGAAATGTAACAATCAAATTTTGTAAAATTATTTTTAAAGCAACATCCATTAACACAACGATTGAAACAATAATTAAAACAAGAAATGAAATTTCAGTAATGTAATAGGTATGCCCTTATGTGAATAAATGTTGTAAATAATTGTTGTTGGGCGTTTTGCTACGGTTTGAAAAGGGGCTCTCACGCGGTCTAAATACCGAAATGAGAACCTAATTATAGCAATAATATGGTCGAAATAAAGACAGTTTGCGGTATTTTGTTTAGGTGTTCATGGATCTAACAGTGTCGAAAAATAGATAGAAAAGATCAAATATACATCGTTTTTCGGGAAGTTTTAGACAATATCCGGAATTTCTAAAAGACCGTTAAAACATTATTTTCATGATTAAAGTTTAAATATCCGTTATCTGGTGCGCGTATCGTCATAATAGGTCGCCCATTTTTTCCCAGATCGATCTAATTTAGTTCAGTTTTCTTGTTTTTTCTTTTTCTGCGGGCTTATTTTCTTTTGATCCTGTTATTTGAGGTTTTCAATGTGGTCGAGCAGTCAGGAGTCTTTCGAAACCACTCACATGGAGGCACTAATTACGAAAAATGGAGAGGTTCTTGTGCCTCAGTGACACGTGTAGTATAGTAGAGAAGGCATGGCCTCGTTAGGATTTGCGCACAAATACCTCACACGTCCTGACTTGGCCGATAGAAATTCTGAAGTGTGTATAGTAATAGTACGTCGTAAACTCGGCATCAGCGGCCGGTTGACTTTTACGATAAGGTAAATGACGTCAATCCCTGCACTCACAACCGTCTCTACATCGACCGTCTTAGATTATTTCTCCATCTTTGTGACTTCTTTCTCTTAATGCCACAGAGCGCATTCTGGTTCAATAGTTCGTATAACTCTTTACTGTTCCATCAGGCGCAACAAGTTCGAGCTTTATCGGCCAGCGCCCATCAATCGTGTGGGTTGCACACGAGAAACACGGATCGTATGCACGGACGACCATTTCA
>Ga0187770_10001209_pt1 | contig 13527 bp, 17 predicted proteins | sample 0116_SJ02_MP02_2_FD_133154 | JGI IMG/M metagenome (GOLD analysis project Ga0187770, IMG submission 133154) | Tropical peat soil microbial communities from peatlands in Department of Meta, Colombia - 0116_SJ02_MP02_20_MG | ecosystem: Environmental > Terrestrial > Soil > Wetlands > Peat | place...
AAGGATTGGCCTATCGGCATACTCGATTGAATCCAATTCCAACTTGCGCTCCCGAAACCGGGGGCATACGTCTGATCCACCGCTCCCACTGCTCTCGCGGAATATGGGATTCCTAAAACAAGGATGGCAAGCAAAAGCATGCAGCTCGCCATTATCTCCTTGCAGTGAGCCATGACCAATTTTCAGGGCTTTCAGAAGATTAGTTTTATGGTTTTCCACGAAGCATTATCTGTACACTCACTGCTTGCGTTCTACAGGACGATTTACCGTAGGCAACGGAAATTTGGAATCACGTAATCACATGGTTCGAATCGACCTATTACCCAATGAACGAGAACTACAGCTTCATTTCTAGCCCGAATAGTGCGGGAATAACCTTTCAATCCGTTGACCTACAAGCCCTACAAAGTTACTGCTCAACGGATAAACCGTTAGCGTAACGTTACCCTAATTTGATTTAACTAACCCTTTCCAATCTTACTATGACCCATAAGCGTGTTCGTGATGTACTGCTTAGGAATAGAATCAACGGCACACACATTCGGCGCAAGCGTAGTCACAGAGGAGGGTAAGATTCTGTCTGACGTTCGAGACGTCTACGCTTCCAAACCCGGAACCGGTATACATCCGCGTGAAGCGGCGGATCATCATAGTGAAGTCGCTGCGAAAGTTATTTCCAACGCTCTTGTTGAGGCTGAGGTTAGCGGTGGGCAGTTAGACGGCGTCGCCGTAGCGCTGGGCCCAGGCCTCGGCCCTTGCCTAAGAGTGGGGGCGACGGTTGCGAGGGCGATAGCGTCATGCTTTCGAAAGCCGTTAGTTCCCGTGAACCATGCGATTGGTCACATTGAGATAGGAAGCCTCACGACAGGCGCGCTTGATCCCCTCGTCGTTCTTGTTTCCGGCGGCCATACCGCGATTTTAGCTTTCTCGGGAGGAAAATGGCGTGTCTTCGGTGAGACCGAAGACATCACGCTTGGTAACCTATACGACATGTTTGCGAGAGAAATCAACCTACCCTCCCCAGCCGGTCCACAGATCGAGATGTTAGCAACGAAATCTGCAAACTTCGTTCCTTTGCCATATGTCGTGAAAGGAAATGATGTTTCATACTCCGGCCTGCTTACGGCCTCAGTTGCGAAGCTTCGGTCCGGCGTTTCTCTGGCGGACGTTTGCTACTCCATGCAAGAAGTTTCTTGTTCAATGCTGACTGAAGCTGTTGAAAGGAGTCTGGCCTACACGCGTAAGAAAGAAGTGCTGCTGACAGGGGGCGTCGCAGCCAACAGGGTGCTTCAGACGAAATTGGCTGAAATGGTTGTGGTGCATGAGGCCGTCCCCCGTGTGGTGCCGCAACCGTATACTGGAGATTGTGGTGCCCAAATTGCTTGGACGGGAATGCTTGCTCTTCGCGCGGGAGAAACAGCGGAGATTGCAGATACTCGAGTGAGACCCAGATGGAGGTTAGAGGATGTCAAGATACCTTGGAGAACCGCTGCTGCCTAAACTAATCTACCGAGGTGCTGAAGCAGAAATCTACCTGCAAGACTGGTATGGAGAACTTGCGGTTAGGAAGGACAGGATACCCAAACCATACCGAGTCGCCGAACTGGATTCAACGATTCGCCGCAGCAGAACTTTGCATGAAACCAACTTAATGCACGAAGCTAGAAAAATCGGGATCCCCGTTCCGGTCATTCAGCACCTTGATCCGGAAGATTCATCATTCATCATGGAGTACGTGAAGGGACCTACTCTGAAGGAGGAATTGTATGTTATACCTTCGCAGGTTCGGCGACGGAGGTGTACCGAGTTGGGGAGGGTTGTTGCTAAGATGCACGAAGGAGGCCTCGTACATGGGGACCTCACCATTTCCAATGTCCTTTCCGATAATGGCAAACTCTTTCTGATCGATTTCGGCTTAGGAGACTTCTCCAACCAGCTGGAAGATCGTGGCGTTGACCTCCTATTGCTGAATCGGGCAATGAAGAGTACACACGTAAAGTTTCATGAAGAAATCTTTGGCGCCTTCCTGAAAGGATACTCGATGGTCGTAGGTAGAAAACGCAAAGCCGAGATTCTCAACAAAGTACACGAGATCGAGCGGAGGGGAAGGTATTCTGAAAGAGCGTGACGAGTCACTTTACTTCATGACTGGAAATAAAGGAAAATACACCGAGGCGGCTCGAATAGCTGCAGAGTTTGGAATACGGCTCAAACAAGTAAACCGTCACAAGATCGAGATCCAATCAGACGACTTGAAAGAGATCGCGTGCTTCGCGGCCAAAGAGGCTTCTGAAGCCATCCTGCACCCTGTCGTCGCAGAAGATTCAGGGTTCTTCGTTCATTCCTTAGGTGGTTTCCCGGGGCCATACTCCTCCTACGTGTACCGAACCATCGGCAACAAGGGCATTTTGAGGCTAATACAATCCGTAAGGAACAGGGATGCGCATTTTCAAGTGGCTGTTGCCTTTTGTAAACCCCGGAAACAACCCGTATGCTTTAGCGCGATGGTGAAGGGGGTTGTTAGCCGCAGACCTATGGGAAGCCACGGCTTCGGGTTCGATCCGGTTTTCATACCTTCGGAGGGAGACGGACGAACCTTCGCCCAGATGAGCACGGGCGAAAAGAACTTGCTGTCGCACAGAGGCAGAGCATTCCTTGAGTTTTTCAATTGGTTAACGACTAAGCCAAGGTCGAGGCTGGCTTAGACAAGTTAAATAATCGAGAGCCAGAGACTACGGACAAATTTCGAAAAATAGGAGTGTGCGTCGGAACGGCAAGGCTCTATACTAGCAAACGGGGTAGGTCAGGTTCAACCCGGCCGATCAGTAAGAAGACACCATCCTGGGTGAAATATACGCCGGAAGAGGTGGAATCGCTGGTGCTCAAGTTGTCAAGGGAGGGGAACTCGCCTAGCACTATTGGCGTGCTTATGCGAGATCGTTTCAGTGTCCCGCTCGTTAAGTCCATAACAGGTAAGAACGTTCAGGAAATCCTACATGGTAATCAGCAGGCTGGAGCGTTACCGGAGGACCTCGGCGCGCTCCTGAAGAAAGCTGAGGACCTGAGACGTCATCTGGAAAAGAATCGCAAGGATCACGTGAATAAACGCTCATTGGCTATGATCGAATCCAAAATTCATCGACTCGTGAAGTACTATAGGGCGAGAGGGCAGCTCCGACCTGATTGGCAGTACAAGCACATGGTAGCGTCAGTGGCATAATGAATGGCCAGTGGCGGACAGACCGAGGCCTTCCTTGGACGAGCTAAACAAGCGTCAGAACTAATTAAAGAGAACCTCCAAGCGGATTCTGCCTTCACTGCCATTTCTCACAACGATGCGGATGGCTTATCCTCAGCAGGAATAGTCGCGTCCTTTCTTGCTCGTTGCCGAGCACGCTTCAAAGTGCGGATAGTGGAGGAGCTACGAGAAGATATAGTCGATGAGATCTCACTGGGAAAACCAGACATCGTAATCTTCACAGATATCGGCAGCGGGTACTCTGAGCTTGTGAATTCGAGGCTTGACGCAAAGCAGGTAGTCGTACTAGATCATCACCCGCCGGACGGAAAGGCTAATGAAAAGATTACTCAAGTGAACCCGCACGACTTTGGCATCGACGGCGCGACCAAGATCAGTGCGGCGGGCGTCGCCTATCTCGTGGCCCGAGCTGTAGATGAAGCCAACATGGACCTGAGCACGTTGGGAATAGTCGGAGCCTTAGGCGACATGCAAGACAAGAACGAAGCTCGGGCGCTCGCTGGACTTAATGAGGTCCTCGTCAACGATGCGATAAGCAGCGGGAGCGCCCGGGTAGACTCGGACCTAGTTGTCTACGGACGAGAGACACGACCGGTATTCAGGGCACTCGCGTATACGACCTCACCATACCTTCCGAACCTTAGCGGAAGAGAAGATAACTGCTTGATGTTGCTTTCGACCGCCGGAATCTCCGTGAAAGACGGTGACAGATTTCGAACCGTGGCCGATCTAACGCAAGAAGAGAAACAGAAACTTGTGAACGCCATTATCGCCTACCTAACATCACAAGGCTTCCCTTCGAACGTAGTCCTAGATATGGTCGGCACCGTCTATACATTCGTTAACGAGCCACCCGGTAGCCCAACGAAAGACGCTCGCGAGTTTTCAGCCCTACTGAATGCCTGCGGTAGAACCGGTAATCCTTCGATAGGCATAAGCATCGGGCTTGGAGACCGAGCTGCAGCATTAACCGAAGCGAACGAAGTGGTTGCGAATTATCGCAAAACCTTGGCTAACTACATCGAGTGGCTAACTAAATCTCCTGATGCGATTCAGAGGTTCAAAATCATTTGGGCAATACGCGGAGAGAACCATATACAGGAGAGCATGACCGGAGCCTTCTCATCAATACTCTCATCGGCTGGAAACCTTACGCCGGACCACGCGATTATCGTCGTTACAAAAGCGAAGGATGGTGGAATCAAACTCTCCGCAAGAGCTCCCACGAAACTGCTTCAAAGAGGCATGAATTTAGGGGCGGCCTTGAACGTGACGGCGAAGAAGTACGAAGGCTTCGGTGGTGGACACAATGTGGCAGCAGGGGCGCATATTAGGACCGAAGATCCCACCCCATTCCTAGAAGAACTGGACCAGGTTCTACTCTCGCAGCTGAAGACGGATGTACCAAGCTGAGATCAGGATTCGTTACGCATCCTCGTCCTTCGCAGAGAGCGTGAGGAACGCATTATCGCCCGACGATAAGGCGGCAGGTGGAGCCGTGAAGGTTTCATCGAATGTCAGGGGTCGGACTCTGCATGTGCAGGTGAGAGGTGCAGACCGTTTTGAGACTCTGCAGGCAACTCTTCAGGATATATTTCGATGCATCCACGCGGCCGAGGCATCGCTCGCGAAACTGGGTTTCGTTCGCTCCTAGACGAATTCCGTGAACGCTTTAAATAAGGCACAAAAGGTACCTTGCTAAATTCCAGAGTTCAGTTGAGAGCAATTGTCGAAAGCTACTAGAAAGGTCAGGGATAAGTGGCGACTGAAGGAGTGGTATGACGTATACAGCCCACCTTACTTCGGCGAGAACATAGTCGCGAGCATACCCTGTGAAGTACCATCCGCTGTGATTGGTCGAGTGGTTGAAACCACCTTATACGATATAACTAACGACTTCGCGCACCAATCAATCAAGCTGTACTTCTTAGTCGTTAACGCGAAAGATCATCGAGCTGATACGATTCTTAAATCACACGAGTACGCGACTGACTACCTTCGGAGCCTAGTAAGGCGCGGTAGCACCAGACTCGACGGTATCTTCAACGCCACCACGAAGGATCAATTCTCGACTAGGGTCTCCGTAGTCGCCTTTACGCGTGATCGGATCAATGCGTCTCAGGAACATGGCGTTCGACAGGTGATGCGCCAGATAGTCGACGAGAAGGCCGCGGCTCTAAACTACGATCAGCTTTCTCAGGAGGTCGTACTTGGCAAACTTGGCTCTGACATCTACAACCTATCCAAGAAAATCGCACCCCTAAGGCACGTGGGCGTGAGAAAAAGCAGGCTCCTTTCCATTCCACCCGGCGTGATTGCTACGCCAGCCCAAGTGATGGAACAAGTTAAGGCAGCGGCGGCTTAAGCCGACCGGAACCCACTAACTTGCAGCCTTTCGGTACATTCTCCTGATCTCTTCATTTATAGAGTCAAGCTCGGCTCGGAGCTCTCGCCTTCTCTGCTCTGAATCGGTATGCAGCGTGCTCGTAGTGCCGACCGTTTGATCTATGCTGTCGATCTCTTTTCTTAGCTTTAGCAGGGTTTCTTGAAGGTCCGCGGTGCGTTCGAAACCATATAGTATACCCCCAAGGGCTCCTATCAAGCCGCCGGCGACGATTCCGACGAGAAGGGAGATGAGGTCAAAGGCCATGTCAGGCACTCACCATTGGTTAACTCTGACATACAGGCTCCAGTTTAAAACGGTAATCGGCTCATTTACTCTCAGAGCAAGTTGACGAATCTGAAGCGTGGTGGCTGCCTTTGAGGGCTGTGGTTTTGGCGGCGGGGGAGGGAACGCGTATGTGGCCTCTTGCAACAACCAAACCCAAGCATGTCCTTCCCATAGGGGGACGCCCGATAATATCATTCCTCCTCACCGCACTGGCTGCGGCGGGCATTAAGGAATTGACCATGATCGTCGGTTTCAAAGGTGAATTGATACAATCAGCCTTAGGTGATGGTGCTAAATATGGTCTTAACATCGAATTCCTCCACCAACGCGGGTGGACCGGAACGGCGTCTGCACTGAATATCGCCCGTAAAGCGGTGGGAGACGCGCCATTTTTAGCGATATATGGCGACCTGTTGGTGAGTCAATCTTGTATTGAGACGGTTCTAGAGAAAGCGTGCGAGTGCTCAAAAGTGATGGGCGTAGCTCGCGTAGCTGGCCAATCCCAGTATGGTGTCGTCGAGATCCGAGGAGACAGGGTAACGCGAATTCGGGAAAAACCTACCGGCAAGCTCAGTGGTGAAGGATGGGTCAACACCGGAATATACGTTCTCGACGGCGACATTTTCCGTTCCATAAGAGGTACAGGCCGTTCTGCGAGAAGCGAATACGAACTCACGAGCTCTTTGCAAGGCATTATCGATGAAGGGACGGAGGTTAAGGCCGCCGCAATCTCGCGCGAAGAGTGGATGGATATAGGTAGGCCTTGGGATCTGCTTGAGGCAAACGAAAGAGTCCTAATGAATTTCACCACTCGAGTTAAAGGAACCGTTGAGCCTGGTGCTACGATCAAAGGACCTGTCTGGCTAGAGGAATCTGCATGCGTCAAATCAGGCAGCTACGTAGAAGGGCCGGCCTATATTGGCGAGGGCAGCACCGTCGGCCCTAACTCGAGGATTCGTCCGTATTCAAGCATCGGGAACGGTGTCAAAGTGGGGGCATCGTGTGAAATCAAAAACAGCATAATCATGAATCGGACAAGAATTCCGCATCTCTCTTACGTCGGCGACAGCATAATCGGCGAGGCCTGCAACATAGCTGCCGGAACTATAACCGCGAACATTAGGCTAGACGAAACAATCGTGAAGGTGAAGTTGAAAGGCAAGCTGCTCAGTTCGGGAAGGAGGAAGCTGGGTGCGATTATCGGTGATCGGGTTCAGACCGGAATAAATGCGTGCATAATGCCTGGTGTCAGAGTCGGGCCTGGTGCTTTAATCGGTCCGGGAGTGGTTGTGTACGACGACGTGGAGGCTCATCAAATGATTTTCGCACGGCAGTCACTCGTCAGGAAGCCGATGAAAGGACATGTTGGCAGAAGGAGCGAAGGTTAGGCATGCCTTTTTGTGCTCGTAATTGAAATCACGTCTCTATCTTTCAGGACGTAGTCGTCGGCAACTCGCATCTTGGATCTAACTTCGGTTGCATATAGGAACCCTTCAGCCAAGTCGGAATGTATGAGACCGGCAAATTCTTTGGCAGTCGTGCCGTAGGGAACAAGATAGGCATCGGGCAGTACGCGTCCTTTGTGGTCGGTAAGCTTCTCAGGATCCTCAACGGGATATACGGTAATCATCTTCAGGAGTTTGAAGAATGCAAGGTTGAGTGACTCTTGAACGCCAGTCGAACCAAATGGTAAAAGCACCTTTTCCTTGATTCGAGCTAAAGCATTCGCTTGTACAGTCGAAGGCGGATTATCCTCCTTAATCTTAAAGCTGCTATCCCCGGGAACGTAACTCAGAATTCCTTTCTCAGCTGCTCTCCTGAGAGCAAGTTCGGCTTCCGCGGAGCAGGCGACCGTGATGCGGCCGGTTGCCTCCAAGGCGTTAAGTTCCTTTTCGGCAGGTGAGACATCAATTTTGTTTGCGGCTAATAGAAGAGGTTTCGTTTGCTGTCTGAATTCTCTAACTAGCCTCAACAGGTCATCGTCGGACCAAGCACTCGGTTTCTCAAAGTTCAGCCCCATCTTTGCCTTGGCTGAGAGCAAATGCGCCTTGCGTACTCCGAGCCCGCTCAATTTGTCCTCAAGAATGGGAACTAGGTCCTCTCTTGCACCTTCAACGCGTCTGACTGCGCGATCCCACTCCTTTTTGATGATTTGCAGACACCACATGTCCAGTTCGTGATCTAGGAATTTCACGTCCTCTAGGGGGTCGTGAGTTCCTGGGTCGCATGGTTTACCTTCCGAGTCAGTTGATCCGGAGGCGTCAACGACATGGATTAACGCATCCGCTTGACGTATCTCGTCCAGAAATTGATTTCCGAGCCCTCGTCCCTCCCACGCGCCGGGAACAAGGCCGGCGCAGTCAACAACCTCAACTGGTACGAGCCTTACGCCATCTATACACGTGGAGTTTCCGGGTGAGTCTGTAACACCGAACTCGCGACAAACGCATGGAGTTCGCACATACCCCATGCCGATATTCGGCTTGATCGTCGTGAATGGGTAGTTTGCTATTGCTACATGCGCGAGTGTTGCCGCGCTGAAGAATGTACTTTTCCCTACGTTAGGTTTACCTACTACCCCTACTTTTCGAGGCATTTCACATGTTCCTGAATTGCGGGCCGGCTTCAGCCCGTTGTAGGAAGGCCAGTTATCCTTATGCCGGCGTCGCTCACCTTGTATCGGATATTTATTCCGATTAATAGAGCTGTTACCTGTTCAACGATTCGCGAGTTCTCTAGCCTTCCGCCGTCCACGGCCCTGACGCCAGGAATCTTCGCTGCTAATTCCATGCCCACTTTTCGAACTTCCTGGGAGTCGCTACAGACGATTACGTCTGAGTTAACCTCGCGGTCGATACGCTGTAAGGCTTCTGCAACTACATTGTGAAATGCTGACGCAATCTTCGTGTGTGAGGGAAGCAATCTTGCGGCCTGTTGTGCAGCCGACCCCTCCCACACCGCGAGCGCGGTTGACGCAGGTCCGCCGACGGCCGTCGAAAGCGGGACTACAACGTCAATGAACACATCATCCGGCTTTATACTGTCGTGAACGGATTTGATCATATCAACATGGGCTGCGAATGGGACCGACATGACGATAACATCGGCCGCGGCTGCCGCCTTAGGGTTCTCCATCCCCGAGACTGTGAAGGCGCCACCTAGAATGCTGTTAGCTTTCTTAGCGGCGTCCTCTGCCTTTTGCTGCTGCCTGGAACCTATGATGACGTGCTCTCCCGCCTTCGCCCATCGCAGCACTAAACCAAAACCCTGATCACCTGTGCCACCTATCACTGCAATCGTTCGATCAGCCATCGCTTAACCTTCCGAAACAATCTCGCAGCAGAGTTGACAATAAAAGCTAGCTGTCTATGCCCAGTTTTGCAATCTTCCTTTCCCTCAGGTTGGAAACTTTTGGATGAACCCGCCTCGCATCATGTATTTCGCCTGTTCGCGTGCCCGCTTGATTATTGAACGGGCGCTGGCGTACAGCTCATCCCTGCTCTTCTTCAATCTCGCAACGCCGCTAGCCATCGCCTTCTCGGCAACAGCTGTGGCCTCGCGTGGGAAGACCTCCCAGTCGTCCATGGTGGGAATTATGCTCTTAGCGGAAAGGCCTCTCTCTTCCGCGAGTTTTGCGAGCTCAGATGCCGCCGCGAGGCACATTTCGTCAGTAATAGCACGAGCGCGTACATCGATTGTACCTCTGAAGATACCGGGAAAGCCCAGTGAGTTGTTGAGTTGGTTTGGAAAGTCTGATCGACCTGTCGCGACTACAGTGGCTCCTGCTTCTTCCGCTTCCCATGGCCAAATCTCCGGAATGGGGTTGGCACACGCGAAGACAATCGGATGATCGTTCATCTTGGCGACAGAGCCTTTGCCGATTACGCCTGGGCCGGGTGTCGATAAGGCAATGCAAGCGTCCGTGCCAACCATCGAGTTTTCGATTCCTCCTTCGCGTCCTTCGGAGTTAGTGATTTCACAGAGGCGCCATTTCTTAGGTGTATCCCGCAGGTCCTTTCGGTTGCGGTGCAACGTGCCCTTACTGTCCACTAGGATCATGTTGCCTGGGTTGGCGCCTGAAAGCATGAGTAGGCGAGCCAATGCGACATTGGCCGCGCCTGCGCCGATCATTGATATCTTAACCTCCGAGATGTTCTTTCCGACCACTTTCAGGGCGTTTATGAAGCCGGCTAAGACTACGGTGGCAGTTCCTTGCTGATCATCATGCCAGACAGGGATCTCTAACTGTTGCTGGAGTGTGTCAAGGATTTCGAAGCACTTGGGCTGCGCTATGTCCTCCAGGTTTATCCCTCCGAAAGACGGTTGGATCCACTTCACCGCAGAGATTATCTCTTCAACGTTCTTTGTGCCCAAGCATATTGGGAATGCGTCTATGCCTCCTAAGTACTTGTAAAGAAGGGCTTTTCCTTCCATGACTGGGAGCCCTGCTTGAGGGCCGATGTCTCCCAGACCCAGCACGCGGGATCCATCGGTAACAATCGCTATGGTGTTCCACTTGTTAGTAAATTCGAAGACAGCTTCTGGTTTGTTCTTTATACTCTCACATGCTTCAGCTACGCCAGGCGTATACCATATCGCGAAGTCGTCGAACGATCGAATCGGGCATTTAGGAACGATCTCAATCTTGCCTCTATAGAACGGATGGTACTTTAATGCGAGTTGGGAAGGAAGGTACGCTTTCCTCAGCGACTCTTCGTTTGAAGTCATGATTCAATACCTAGCCTGCAAGCCGCTTAAATAGCAGAGAGGTGTGGAAGCTCAAAGAATCATCATTCGTCTTAAGCTTAGGCTTCGAGGATTTGATTGAAGGAGAGATATTCGATGGGAGCACACAAGTATCTTGCTCAAACTTGGCTGATGAGGGAAAAGAACGACTTAGAACATGACCTTCGACAGCGCGCCATCGTGTGGAGGCGCGAACCTACGGTTCACCGCGTTGAACATCCAACTAGGCTTGATCGAGCTAGGTCACTGGGTTACAAGGCGAAGCAGGGATACGTCGTGATTCGAGTCAGGATTCGGAAAGGTGGAGCTCGTAAGCCTCGGCCCAGGGCCGGACGTAGGCAACGGGCACTTGGAGTGACGAAATTCACCCGCGCAATGAGCCTCAAGAATATCGCCGAGGAAAAAGCCAGAAAAAGGTACCCAAACCTGAGCGTGTTAAATTCTTACTACGTCTGGGAGGACGGCATGCACCACTGGTACGAGACTATAATGCGTGACCCTCACAACCCGGTCTCAAAGTAACAAGAATCTTCGATTTGTCATTTCTTGACGTTGTACTCGTGCTGATGCCACTAAAGGCCTCGGTATCTCGCAGGGGCGCTAATGGTCAAAGAAGCGGCAGCTCTCCGGTTATCTTATCCACGAGTTCAGCAGGCGCGGGGCCTATTCCGACGCATGTCGCAGTTCCAGGTGCCACCTGCGTTAAACCACTATCATGGATAATTGCGGCGACCAAGCCGAGAGCCTCAGCTTGCCTCCGTATGTTATCGAGTTCACTCTCAGAGTTCACCCTGACGACAACCTTGCATTGGCCTTCGTCGAACCACGGTTTCCACCATTCGGGCCGTCGTTTTCGTGTTTCTTCCGAGGCCGTGACAGAGGCATGTCCGACTTGGACCGCAATCTTTCCCTTTCCCATCTCGAGGTCTCTCCTAACAGCAACTGCTAGTTTATACTTGAATGCCCTCGTGGCTCGATCCCCTTATGCTCCTCCTTTATCTTGACCCAGTTCCAAATAAGCAAAGAGATGGGCGAATATTCGCGTTGAAGCCAGAACAGACAGTGCAGTCGGTAGAGGTAAGCACGATCGCGCACGCAACAGACGATCTGGAGAAGGTTCAGAGTGCCTTAGTTCGTCTGCTTCCGGAGTCTTTGAAGAGTCGTCAAATCTTCACTCGTCGTTATTTGGAGGGTCATTACGGGAACCCAATCGTTACGTTTGAGGCCCATCTCACGGAGCCGAGGGATGTGGATGAGTTCAAGCGCTTCTTCCTAAAACAGCTCCCGGCAGTAGACAAAATGTCCATCATGAGTGAATTAGATCGGCACACCGATGCCGATGGGAACCTTTACATTCGGGTTGACAAACAGAAAATGTTTCGCGGCACTGCTCGACTAGGACAGGATGATCCAATTAGGGTCCGAATGAAATTCACGAAATTCGCCGGTAAATCGACCGAACTTATGGTTGAATACTTGGAGTCGGAGTAATGTGGGCAAGTATCTGGATCTCCACGTCATCCCGCGGCCGGAGGACACTGAATCATGTGAACGAATGGCGGATCTCCTAAGCACTGCTCGCTACGCGACAGTAGGCCTCACGGTAGCGACCGGTCTGCTTAACGAGCGCATCAGATCCATGCGGCGGATATTCGAAGAACATGACGTGAACACGGTGCTGAGGGCAGACTTCAAGCCAGGCTCGCGAACGGAGCTGCTGCGGTTGCTCCGAAGATTCCGAAACTTATACGACGTTGTTGCTGTCAGATGTCTAAATCAGCAAGTGGCCACCGTATCGTGTCGTGACCGACGGGTTGATGTTGTATTCTTCGATGTAGGAAACCGAAATTTGCGGTTCAGTCATACATTTGCTCGCCTCTTGCGTGGAGCTGTAGAATTCAACCTTGTATCAGACTTGATGAATCAGGGGGATGGGTGGGTTTTTTCCAGAACGCGCAAAGCAATTACGGTAGCGAGAGAGCACCATGTCAACGTCATTTTATCGAGCGGAGCAAGGAATTATGAAATGGTGAGGAGTCCGTTCCAAATCAGCGCACTCGCGATGACTCTCGGATTAACCCAAGAGGAATCGATTAGAGGGGTCTCCTCTACGCCCTTATCGATCGTAACGGAAAATCGTAAGAAGCGTGCGCCTGAATATGTAGAGGAAGGCGTGAAGATCGTTGTCCCATCGAGACGATGAGGCCCATGACGAGGCGCTACCTCTTAGTGAAGGTGGTCTGTGACCGAAAACTGACGAACGAACAGTTTCATGAGGCTCTGAATAATTCTGCCAGGCGGTATTTTGGCGAATTGGGTCTTTCTCGTATCGACCCCAGAATAATAAACTTCGACGCAGAGTCATCGACGGCCATCGTCTCCTGTGAGCGGACTGCAACGTCTGAATTCGAGTCGGCCATGGCCTTGATCACAAGTTATGCTGAAACCCCAATGAGCCTATTAGTCCTGCACGTCTCGGGAACTGTTAAAGGAGCCGCGAGGCGAAAGAAGTAACGTTTTTCACGCAGCTTCCACATCGTCGGTACGGGGATGAAGAAGCCAGTCCCAGTCAGATCTCCTTGCTGAAGATATGACGACCTCAGCGACGGGCTGACCCCAATCAAATGTCCGAGAACGTGCGTAGCATTAGTGGACTAACCCTTTGAAATATGCTTCCGGGATATGATGGTCCACGAAGATCCATGAACGATGACAGCTCGAACCTCTCGTGACTCGGTCACGACGCACTCGGTCACAACTCAAGCAGCGTGAAGGGGAGACTAAAGGGTTTAATTAGGCAATGCCACTCAAGTGGCTAAATTTCATACTGGTGAATTTGCGTTGTCAATGT
>Ga0187770_10001211_pt1 | contig 13516 bp, 9 predicted proteins | sample 0116_SJ02_MP02_2_FD_133154 | JGI IMG/M metagenome (GOLD analysis project Ga0187770, IMG submission 133154) | Tropical peat soil microbial communities from peatlands in Department of Meta, Colombia - 0116_SJ02_MP02_20_MG | ecosystem: Environmental > Terrestrial > Soil > Wetlands > Peat | place...
AATACCCAGCAGCCCGGCCACCTCTTGCGTGTTGTAACCTTCGATGGCCGCCAGGACCATCACCAGCCGAAGCTTTCCCGAGAGGGCGTCGAGCGCCTGCGCCACGTGGCGCTCGAATTCCCGCGCGGCGGCCACATCCTCGGCTTCCGGCGCTTTGCGCTCATCCAGCGCGGCGGTCTCCCGCCGCTCGCGGCGCAGCGCGGCCCGCCGCGCGTCGAGAGCCAGGCGCCAGGCGGTGCGCACCAGCCAGGGCCGAAACCGCTGGCGGTCACGGAGCTGGGAGAAACTTCGATAGGCGCGCAGCAGCGCCTCCTGCGCGACGTCTTCGGCCTCGGCGGAATTCCGTAGCACACCCAAGGCCACGCGATAAGCGAGCTTCGGGCAATCCGCCAAACATTCTTCGAACTCACGTGCCAGCGGTGACTCGTTGCTCACCGCCGGCCCCGTGAGGCTCCAGGCCATAGCATCCATTTGCTTCTCACTAAACCAGACGCCGGCCATGCGGTTTGGGTTCACTGGTATTTATGCAGGTTCCAGGAAAGAGTTGGGGACCATCCCAACGCCGAGGTTCTGCGCAGGCTAGCCCATGGTGTGCACGCCCTGGGGCTCGATGAGGTAGCGGACGCGCACCTCTCCGGGTTTGCGGTAGGGATAGTGATCCTGACCCAGATATTTCTTCGCCATTTTGTCGATGTGCGCATCCGCACCCTGTTCGCTGATTTCCACCACGCGCCCGCGCACTTCGAGGAAGCGGTAGGGATTCTCCGGGTCCATGATGGCCAAGGATACCCGCGGGTCGCGCCGCATATTGCGGTCTTTCACCCGGCCCTTCGCAGAGTTCACCACCAGCCGCTGGCCCTCGCGGTCAACCCATACCGGGGTGACTTGCGGGCTGCCGTCGGGCATCAGCGTGCCCAGGCTAGCAAAGGCGCGCTTCTCGAACAGGTCCAGAAAATTCTCTGGGATTTGCGTTTTCGCCATGATGGCTTCCTCCTGATGGACGGCGCAGGTGCGCCGGAGGAAGCATCGCCGATTTTCGCGCCGGCGGCAACACGCAGGCCAGGGCGGCCGCGTAAAAAAACAAACGGGGCGGCCAGCTTCCCTTTGCTTCGGGAGTCGGGCCGCCCCGCTGAGAGAGGACTCGCGCCAGACGCGCTGTCTGGCATCGCGGTCTTCGTGTGGGCCTTCTACTCGTTCATCGTTCGCGCATTACTTCCGCGGACTGCTCTGCGCCGCACTCCCCTCTGCGAAGCCCGGCGCAACGGTCACTCTCATCTATACGAGCGCAGCAATTCGATGTCAACAGAAAAATTTTTCGCGCGCTGCGAACAAAAACCGCACGCGGGACGCCTCCGCGCGAGTTCCCTCTCTTTCCGCCACTCGTCACTCGCCACTGTTTCATTCACTTCTTGGCTTGCAGCACGAAGTAGCCGTCGCGCGCCAACACGTGCAGCCCGGGCCGCTCCACGCGCACCTCGATGGAGTGGTAATCCTTGGAACGGTCCGTGTCCTGCGGCGTGTAGGTGAGCGTGTAGAGGTTGCGCGCCTCCTCCAGGATGCGCGTGTAATCATCCTCCAGCCCACCGCGCGTCGGGGCGTAGAAAATGTCTCCGCCGGTCACGTCCGTATAGCGGAAGATGGCCGAACGCTTGCGGTCCAGCACGGCGTCGCTGACCCCCACGCCATAAACGGAAATATCGTTCGCCAGTACCACGCGCAGCACTTCGGTAAAGCTTGCCTGGTTGTTGTGCGAGTTGCGCCCATCGCTCACCACCAAGATGAGCTTTCTGCGGTCGCGGCCGCGCGTGCGCAGCATCTCCGCGCAGTACATCACCGCATCGTCCAAATCTTTGGAGACGCCGCCCAGAATCTTGGCGTGTTGCGGCACTCCGGGCTCCTCGGTGGTGGGTGTGGGATGGGGCGGATCCGTCATCGTACGGCTGGCCGAAAGCGGAAATTCACGGCCCAGGTCCGTGCGCTTCAATACGTCGGCGATCTTTGTCTGATCGCTCCCGAAGTCCATGACCGTGCGCGGAAACTGCGCAAAGAGCACAACTGCCAGTTCATCCTCCTCCGCCATGCCGCCCAGAACAGCTCCCAGGCTTTTGCTCACCATCTCTGAGGTGCGCTGCGGCAGGTCGCTGTCCACCAAAAACACCACGGAGAGCGGAAGCGGCTCATTGAGAAAAAAGATCACACGCTGCTCGACATTGTCCTCGAAAATACGGAAATCCTTCCTCTCCAGACCGAACACTGCATCGCCGCCCCTGCGCACCTGCACCGGCACAATCACTTCCTCGGTGTGGATTACCAGGTGCCTGCGTCCCTGATCCGCATCCGCGGGCGCTGCCGGCCGTGTCGTCCCGGTTACCGGAGCAGGGACTTGCGTGGCGGGGGGCGGCGCCTGCCCCTGCTGGGCACCGGCGTCTCGCGCGCACCAACCCACTGCCACAGCCAGCAAAACGAGCGCCACGGCTCGGCGGCCGCACACGATCTTCACTTTGATTTCCGCTGTCATCGCCTACAATAGATGCGCGCACCCGGACAGCAGTTGGGCTGCGCGCAGCATCCTAATCCTCGCACAGATTTGCCCAGGGAGGCTATGCGATGTCCAACGGCACGATCCACCGCGCGCTGGCGGCCGGAGCGCTCGCCTCCTGCCTGGCCCTGCTTCCGGCGGGATTGGCGGCGCGTCCGCAGGCCGTGCAATCCCCGCAACCCCAACCGACCCCGCAGGAACCCGCGGAACGCGCGCAAAAGCCGCTGAAAATTCAGGCCACGCTGGTCAATTTGTTCGTCACCGTGCGCGACAAACACAACGCCATCATCGGCGACCTGAAGAAAGAGGACTTTCACGTCTTCGAGGACGGGCAGGAGCAGAAGCTCGAATTCTTCAGCAAGGAGCTGAATCTGCCACTCACCATGGGCATCCTCGTGGACACCAGCGGCAGCATGCAGAACATGCTCCCTGCGGAACAACAGACCGCCTCGACGTTTCTCGAGCGCGTGCTCTCCAAAGGCGACCTGGCCATGATCATCAGCTTCGACAAGGATTCCGACCTGCTCACCGACTTCACCGGCAGCGTGGCCGAACTTGAGCGCGGGCTCAATCGCGCGCGCATCAATGCTTCCGGGCCCGTTTTCACCCCGGGCACCGTCCCGGACCGCCACCCACGCGGCACCGTCTTCTACGAAGCCATCTACCTTGCGGCACGTGAAAAACTATCCAGCGAGGTCGGCCGCAAGGCCATCATCGCTCTCACGGACGCCGTGGACGAGGGGAGCCGGATCAAAAAGGAAGAAGCCATCGAGGCCGCACAGCGCGTGGACGCGGTGGTCCACGTCCTGCTGATCGCCGACCCGCGCTCCTACTGGTATCAGGGCTCCGGCGCGGGCGTGGCCCAGAAAATCGCGGAAGAAACCGGCGGGCGCATGATCGAGGTGCGCAACGAAAAGAACTTGCTCAAGGCTTTTGACACGCTGGTCGAAGAGCTGCGGGGCCAGTACGTACTCGGCTACTATCCCTCCAACACCGCCCGGGACGGCCGCTTTCGCAAAATCAAGGTCGAGGTCTCTAGCCCGGACACCAAAGTGCTGACCCGGAAGGGCTATTACGCCCCCAAAGAGTAGCCGCCACCGTTGTCATTAGGATCCCTCCCTCGCGCAGTTTTCCGATCTCCCTCCCCGTTCCTCATCTCAAAGCCCCATTGCGCCATCATTCCGAAGCCCGATGTCTTTTATCGGGCTGAGGAATCTGCTTTTCCCGTTGCGTCCCCCGCCTCCATTCTCTTCTCCTCTCCGCGTCCTCTGTGCCTCTGCGTCCTCTGCGTTAATTCTTTGTCTTCTCTTCTTTCCGTCCGTATCCCGCACATTGGAGAACCGGCAGCCGCGGATACTTCGCCAACGCCGGATCCGTCGCCGCCTGTTCACAGAGTATGAACGTGGAGCCGCGCGCCGATGCAATCCTGCGCGCAAACGCGCAACTCGCACAGAGACCCTCGCCCGTTGCGTGGTGGTCTACTTTGGCCATTGACCAGCCTCATGCCCCGCTTGGCGCCCGCGGCCCGCTTGGCCCGCTTCTGCTGTCTAGGGTCATCCGGCCTGTGCGCGAGGCTTTTCCTGTTTACAATGATCGGAGTGGTCAGGACGAGCTTGTGTCCCGAAGACCCAAGAGCTGAGATGATTTCGCCCCGGAATTGGAAACGGTTGCATGCGGCGGCCTGCGCCGGCATCCTGTGCGGGATTCTGGCGGCCACTTTGGCGCCGTTCAATCCAAATCCTCAGAACAATGTGGCTTGGCTGAGGGATGTGGACGGCCTGCGATTTGGCGAGCGAGGCACGCTCATCAGTTCCCGGCCATTCGCCGCGCCGGGTCCGACAGGCGGGGCCGCCTGTACCATGGAAATCTGGGCGCAAGCCGCCTCCCCGCGCAACACGGGCACGCTGCTCGGCTATTACAGCCCGGAAGACCCGGCCTCATTTGCTATCCGCCAATACAAACAGGGACTGGACATCCGGCGCGCACTCCGCAGCGCGTTCGGAGAAACGGGCGTGACGAACATGGTAGTGGATGTATTCCATCCCGGCGGACCGTCGTTCTTCGCTCTTACGGCCAACGCGCATGAGAATTTTGCTTATGTGGACGGGGCTTTGGCGGAAAGGTCTTCACGCCTGGCGCCGTTCTGCAGCGACTTGACCGGCTGGCTGGTGCTGGGGACTTCTCCGGTGGCGGATTTCGGCTGGACCGGCTCACTGCGTGGCATGGCGATTTACACTCGGGCGCTGAGCGCGGCAGAAGTTCTGGAGCATTTCCATTCCTGGACAAAGACCGGCCGTCCTGTGCTCTCCGGGGGCGAAGAGCCCGTGGCGCTCTATCTTTTTGACGAGCGTTCGGGCAGCGTGGTCCACAACCGCGCCGGAAGCGGGCCCGACCTCGCCATTCCTGACCACTACCTGATCCTGGATAAACCTTTCCTGGAAACGCCCTGGCACGAGTTCAAACCGACCTTGGATTATCTCTTCGATGCGCTCGTGAACGTCGCGGGCTTCGTCCCTTTCGGCTTCATTTTCTATTCCTACTTCTCGACCGTGCGGCGCTTCCAGCGCGCGCGAGGGCTCACCCTTCTCCTCGGATTTCTGCTGAGCCTGACCATCGAGATCCTGCAGGCGTATTTACCCACCCGAGGCTCCGGCATGACGGACGTGATCACCAATACCCTGGGGACGGCCCTGGGCGCTCTGATGTTTCGCTGGCCAGCTCTTCAGGCGCTCTACTCTCGGCTTGGAATTCCCGTCCTGCAGTAACACGCTTCCTCTCTGCGTTCTCTGCGTTCCCTGCGTCTCAGCGCTAGATTCTTCGTTCCTTTTTTTCGCTCACTCGCCTCCCCGCCGATTTTTGAGGGGCGGGACACTCATCGGTCGCCACTGTCTCCATAGCGCCTGCTCTAGCCCGGTGGCATAATCCCGCCGTAGCCATGAGGAAAAAACCCGAAGACACGATTGACGCGTACGTCGCGCGATTTCCAAAAGACGTACAGCAGCGCTTAGAGCAAATGCGCCTCACCATCCGCAAAGCGGCGCCCAAAGCAACCGAGACGATCAGCTACAGGATTCCGGCATTCCGCTCGGACGGAATTCTCGTCTGGTTTGCCGCGTTCAAGCGCCACATCGGATTCTATCCGGGCGCCGCGGCGATCGCCGGCTTCCAGAAGGAGCTCTCGGCCTACAAGGGCGCCAAAGGGTCCGTTCAATTCCCTTTCGATGCCCCGCTGCCGCTGGCGCTGGTCCGGCGCATCGTCAAGTTTCGGGTTAAGCAGATGAGAAGCGTCATGAAGTAAGGCCTGGCGAGGTCCATAGCTGCAGCGGCGGCTTTCCTGGTGCAGGCAGGGTTTACCTCGCCAGAGCAACCCAGCAAGCAAAAGCAAGGGCACGATTTCACGACAGTGAAAAGAAGGAGCGTCATGCGCAGCCCCAGGATCAGCCGGTCAATCACAAAATCCGTGGATTTGCGGGTCAGGCCGGACCGCGCCTTTGACTTCTTAAACAACCCCGTCAATTGGCCGAAGTGGGCGGTAGTCAATCTAAAATCCGTCAAGCCGGGGAAAAATGGCTGGTACCGGACCCTGACGCGGCAAGGGCGCGGCCAGCTCAAGATGCAGTCCAACAAAGCGCTAGGGATTCTGGATCATATCTGGCGGGATTCGCAGGCGTCCTGGAGCGTCCCGGCGCGGGTGGTGCCCAACGGACGCGGCTGCACGTTTTTGATGACTTTCTTTCAGCCACCCGCCCTGGATGACCGGTCCTTCGACGCCGCGGCAAGAGAAGTGGACATCGAGCTGCGCAAACTCAAAGAAGTCCTGGAATGAACGAACCGCCGAGTGCCCCACCCCACTCAACATCGAATGAGGATGTTGATCTTAAGCGTAAGCGGAGGGCCGCACTCGCTGCTCCCCTCGCACATGTGCAGGGGCGGACCCATGTGTCCATCCTGCATTGTGCATTACACCTTCCAATCCGGGCGGACACTTTGGTCCGCCCCTACAGTAGTCAGGCGCCGGGTGCCCTACCACACTTTCCATCTGATGGGTGTGTTCCATCCAATTTCAAACCCCCAACCGCGAACCTCTAGAACGTGTTTACTTCCGTGCGCGTTTTGCCTAACATCTGCCTGTCTCTGCATCCTTTATCTGCGCGTAAGAGGCACGGCCTCGGTCGCGAAGCTTCGGGATCGGCCGTGCCTGTGCGGAGACGAAAGAACTATGCATCGCACTCCCCGGCTGATCCTCGTGGATCCCAGCGGCGCGCGGCAGGAGCTTGCCGTACGCAAGCTGCCGTTCCGCATCGGCCGCCAGGCCGGGAACGAACTGACCCTGCGCGACAACCGCATCAGCCGCCAGCAGGCTACCATCGTGCTCGAAGACGGGCGCTTCGTGCTCCTGGACGCGCAAAGCCGCCACGGCACGCGCGTCAACGGCCAAAAAGTGGAACGCCACGAGCTGCAGCCCAAGGACACCATCGACTTCGGTGTGCCCGATTCGTTCCGCATCATCTACGCGGGCGAGGAGGCCTCGCTCGATGAAATCATCGAGCGCGTGGAGACCGCGGCAACGGCGGACTCACCCTCACGCGACCTCTACCACCTGGGCGTGCTGTTGGATGTGGCCCGCGCGCTGCACTCCAGCCTGTCGCTCGAAGACGTGCTCGGGTCCGTGGTGGACGCCGCGGTGCGCGTCACCCGCACGGAGCGCGGTGCCCTGGTGATGCTCAATCCAACCGGGGAATTTGTGCCTACGGTGGCGCGCGACGCGCGGCGCATGACCATCGAATCCAAAGCCCTGGACATTTCTCAAAGTGTGCTGCGCCAGGTGGCCGCCTCGCGCCGCGAGCTGGTGGTGACCGACGCGGGCGAGGAGACCGATCTGCAAAACCAGGCCAGCGTGGTGCGGCTCCAGCTCCACACCGTCGTGGCGCTGCCGCTCGAGCGCCTGCGCATGGCCGATTCGCTGGACACCACCTCCGCAGGCCAGCAGACCGAACTGCTCGGCGTGCTCTACCTGGACAGCCATCTTCCCTCTTCCGCCTTCTCGGATATGGACCGCGCCGTGCTTCGCTCGCTGGCCATTGAAGCCTCGACGGTCATCGAAAACGCGCGGCTGTTTACGGCGGCGCGGCAGATGGAGCGTCTGAACCACGAGCTGGAGATTGCCGCCGACCTTCAGCAGCAACTGCTGCCCAAATCTTTTCCGCAGGCGCCGCATTTCCAAGTGGCGGGCTGGAACCTGGCCTGCCACTCGATTGGCGGCGATTGCTACGATGTGCTCGAGCTGCCCGGAGGCAAGCATGCCTTCCTCGTGGCAGATGTGGCCGGCAAGGGAATCCCCGCGGCGCTCCTGGCCTCGATGATCCAGGGCATCGTGGCCACAGCGACCCGGCTGGATATGCCGCCCGAGTCGGTGGCCATGCACCTGAACCGCTACCTGTTCGACCGCTCGGGTATTGAGCGCTATGCCACCGTCTTTTTGGGCTGGCTGGACCCCTCCGGCGAATTCTCCTACATCAACGCGGGCCACGTACCACCGTTCGTGCGCACTGCTTCGGGCCAGGTCTATCCGCTCACGTCGGACAGCTTTCCGCTGGGCATGTTCGACTTTGCGGAATTCAAGTGCGCGAAGGTCCAGCTTTCTCCCGGTGATACGGTGCTGATTTACACGGACGGTTTTACCGAGGCCGCTAACCCCGATGGTGAATTCTTTGGCGAGCCCCGGCTGCGCGACCTGCTGAAACAGGAGCAAGCGGGAAATTTGGATCAGCTACTTGCGAAGATACAGTCAGTAGTGCGAGAGTTTACGCGCGGCGCATCCCAAAGCGACGACATGACCCTGCTGGTCCTGCACTACCGCGGAGCGGGAGGATGAGCACACCCATGGCGGGAACGAGCACCGCGGCTTGGCTCGAGCGCCTGGCGCAGGCGCTGGGGCGGCTGGACCCGGAGTGTGATTCCGCCGAGCTCGCCCGGCGCATCGTGGAGGCGGCCGAGACCCAGTTGGGCCTGCCGGGCGCGCGCCTCTGGAAATTACACGATGGCGTGCCGGCCGTCTGGCAGGAGTCCGGCGCGCCAGGACCGGCCGACGAAGCGTTCATCCGCGGGACGTTAGCCGGCGCAAGCCAGGAGAGCAGCGAGGGCGCGCGCTGGGCCTGCGTGCTGCAATCGAATGGCTCGCCCTCCGCGGTCCTGGAAGTTTCCGCGGGCGCCGCGCCCGATGCGGCGCTCGAACGCGTGCTCGCGCTCTTCTCCCGCTTCGCCGCCTCCGCGCTGGCCTCTACGGAGCGGCGGGGGGCCATGGCGGAGCTGCACAGCATCATCGAAGCCACCAAGTCCCTCAACTCCACGATTGACCTGGCCGAGCTGATGAACATCATTCTGCGCCTGGCCAGCCGGCAGACCGGCGCGGAGCGCGGCACCGTCTTCCTGGTGGACCGCGAACGGGAAGAGATCTGGTCGCTGGTGGGCCTAGGACTGGACCAGCAGGAAATCCGCATGCCCATCCAAAAGGGACTTGCCGGATGGGTGGCCACGCACGGCGAGACCGTCAACATCGCCGACGTTTACCAGGATGAGCGCTTCGAACCCGCTCAAGACCGCAAGACCGGCTTCCGCACGCGCTCGCTGCTCTGCCTGCCCATTCGCAATAATAACGAGCAGATCGTCGGCGTGCTGCAGTTGCTGAACAAGAAAACCGGCCCCTTCAGCGAGAGCGATCAGAGTTTTCTCGAAGCCATCTCGCTGCACGTGGCTCTGGCGCTCGAAAACGCGCGCATGCACCGCGCCATGCTGGCCCAGGAGCGCCTGGAACGCGACCTGGCCCTGGCCCGCAGCATTCAGTCCAGCCTGCTGCCGGATGCCCCACCGGCGCTTCCGGAATTTGAAATCAGCGTGTTCCACCGGCCGACGCAGATGGTGGGCGGCGATTACTATGATTTCCTGATGCTCGATCCAGAGACGCTGCTGACCGTAGTGGCGGACGTGGAAGGAAAGGGCGTGGCCTCCGCGTTGATGATGTCCAACCTGCAGGCCATGCTGCACACGCTGGTGGGACATCTGCATTCGCTCGAGCGCCTGGTGGAAGCCATCAACAACCTGATGGCTTCGGAAGGCCGCCAGCGCAAGTTCATGAGCATGTTCGTGGCCATGCTGGACCGCGCGCATCACGGCCTGCATTACATCAACGCCGGCCACGTTCCACCCGCGGTGATCCGCGCGGGCGGTGAAGTCGAGTCCCTGCGCGAAGGCGGCATGGTGATCGGCGTGATCCCGGAACAGAGTTACGCGCGCGGCTTCTTGCGGATGGAGAAGGGCGATGTATTTATCGCCTGTACCGACGGGATCACCGAGGCCATGGACCGCGCCGGCGAAGAGTACGGCCTGGAACGCCTGATCGAAGCGGTGAAAAAACACCGGCACCTGAAGTCGCAGGAGATCGTCAGCCGCGTGCTCTCGGAAGTGGATGATTTTTCCCGCGGCGGGATTCACGAAGACGACAAAGTCATCCTCATCCTGAAAGTGGTTTGACACCCCGGGGCTCTCTTCGGTGCGGGCCTTCCGTCTGGGTTGTAGGGGCGGACCCGCGAAGCGCGTCCGTCCGATTGGCCACTCCTGGACGGGCTGACACGTCCGCCGCAGCGGACGCGTCCGCCCCTACAGCGCTTTGCGCGGCGGATTGAGCGGCTGTCCCGCCTGAAGCTGCATCAAGTTGTAGGCCGCCCCGGCGTGGCCGGGATCAAAACGCAAACACTGGCGGTAACTCTCCATCGCTTCCGCACGCTTGCCGAGCCGAACCAGCGCGTTGCCCCGGTTGTGAAACGCCTCGGAATACGCTGGGAAAATAGCAATCGCGCGGTCATAGGCTTCGATGGCCCCGGCGTCATCCCCCTGCGAGGCGCGCAGAGTGCCGAGCGAGTATTGCGCCTTCGCGCTCGCGGGAGAGGTCTCGGCAAGCTTCAGATAGAAATGCTGCGGGTCGAGCCAGTCCAGATTGCGCACCGCGGTGCGCGCGCCAAAGAGCAGCGCAACGGCAACGAGCGCCGTTTTCGCATGGCGCCAACGCGCCAGGATAATGGCCGCCAGCAGCGCTAGCCCGATGCTCGGCGCATAGACGAGCCGCTCCCCCATGATCGTTCCGATGGGAAAGAGCACATTTGCCGTAGCGGAAAAGAGAACCGCATAGGCCAGCACGGGAGCGCGAAACCGGCGATGGAGGGCCGTCACCAGCGCTGCACCGGCCAGCGCCAAGCCGGCCCAGGCGCGCCAATCGTCGAGTCCCATCACCAGGGGCAGTTGTTTGTAGGAATAGTCCGCAGACAGCCGGATCGGGAGAAAGGTTTTGAAAACATACAAACACTGCACCCACAGCGCAGTCAGGATCCGTTGCGACGTGGAAACCAGCGATGCCGGATTATCAATTGCGGGTATCTGGCCTGTGCCGCGGCCCACCGCTCGATGCGCAACAAGCGCCATGCCGATGATTACGGCCGCGCCGGCCGCGGCGATCACAGAGCTACGGCTGCGCCAGCCGCGTGGCGGAAAAGCGAGCGGCAGGGCGGCAAACGCTGCGGCGCTTTCCTTCGAAAAGACAGCCAACGCGAACAGCCCCAGCGCCCAGAGCGGCCGCCCGCAGTAATAAAGCAAGAGCCCACCTAGGCCAAACGCAGCAGCGAGTGTTTCCGCCGAGCCCACGACCGACGTAGTTGCTTCGGTGTGAATCGGAAAAAGCGCGAAGAGCAGCGCAGCAATAAAGGCGACGCGAGGGGGCGTTTCTACGGCCAGCAGCAGGCGATGGAGCAGCAACACCGCCCCTAATCCCAGCGCCAGGCCGACCGCGTGAAAGATGGCGGGATGCGCGCCACCGCCCACGGCCCACAGGAGCGCCCAAAGCGTTTTCGCCACGGGGCGATACAGCTCCTGCCCGCGTGGATCGGGCCAGTATCCGGAAGTCCAGATCGCGCTGAGCTGCCGGAAGGAATGGAGGTGCAGCGGCGGGTTTTCCACAATCAGGATGCGATCGTCAAACACGAAGCCGCAAGCCAGCGACCCCAGATTGGGCAATAGAAACGCTGCCGCAAGCCACAGCCCGCCACGGGGCACGAATTCAGCACTCGTAGCAGGGGTCGCGCCACCAGCGCCTGCCCGGGTAGCATTGCCGGCCTGCGTGGCGATAGTTCGGCGGGCTTGCTGTTCTCTCTTTCGGTGGCGGTGCTGGCGGCTCATGAGCCGATTATTTCCAGGCGACTGCGCAGCGCTCCGGCACGATCGAGGCCGAATCGGAAACTGACGCTCGCGCGCGAAATCTTATCACCGGCTTCGGCGGCGCCCGCCGTGGGTGACAACAGCTCGCACCTGCTTCCCGGTACAACGCGCGGGATCGTGCGACTTCGTGTGTGTCAGGCGGTAGTGGAAGTTTCCGAAAATGTCTGCGCCCTCGCGCGAGAGTTTCTCTTGCTTGGAATCTGCCTCTGGGATTAGGCTTTGGCCCACTGTTTCCACGCACTTCAGGCCGGTCGGGACAACTCAGGCTTGGGGCAGGTGGCGCGAAGAAAGTGGCGGATTTCGCGAGCAGTTCAGAAGTCCGCTCGGGGGGTAAAACAGGGAGGTCAAGCATGTGGTGTCCCTTCCGGATCGGATGCTCCGTCCTAGCTCTATGCCTGCTGGGAGCTGGCGCGGCGGAGGCACAGGCTCCCACCATCACGACCTATGCGGGCGGCGGTGTGCCCGTAGCAGGGCCAGCGACGTCCACAGGCGTTGGACGGCTCGGCGGCATCACCCGGGATCCCTCAGGCAATTTCTACTTTACCTCCAGCACAGGATACATCCTGAAGATGGACACTTCGGGGAATCTTTCCATCGTTGCCGGCAGCGGCACCTGCTGCTTCAGCGGCGACGAGGGGCCGGCCACGGCGGCGCAAACCTCAATCATCACGCTACTCCCCCCTTCTCCCGTGAAGACTGACCCTGCCGGGAATATTTACTACGCAGATTTCGGCGCGTGTGTGGTTCGTGAAATCAATGCAGCGACGGGAATCATCACTACGGTCGCGGGAATCGTGTCGACCGTCGAGAATGGGTGTAGCTCCAGTGGCGATAACGGGCAGGCACTTGATGCACAAATTAACCCTGCCGGCCTCGGGTTCGACTCTACAGGTGATCTCTATATCTCCGATGACACTGCTTGCACGGTGCGGCGGGTGGACCACACGACCCAAATCATTACGAGAGTGGCAGGAAACGGCACTTGCGGATATGGCGGCGACATGGCGGTGGCTACGAACGCGCAGCTCAATTATCCGAGCGCCATGGCGGTCGATGCCTCCGGGGATTTGTTCATTGCCGACAGCTATAACAGCCGCGTTCGAGAGGTGTTCTGCGCGAATAGCGCCATCGCCTGTACGCCTCCGGCCGGTTTTATCGCCGGCGATATCTACACGATTGCAGGAGGAGGGGGAACATTTCCACCGAACGGCGTTCTCGCCACGCAGGCGAACCTGTTCTATCCCACGGGCCTGGCCTTCGACGTCTCCGGGAATTTGCTCATTGCGGACAGCTATATCCCCGCCGTTCTGCGAGTGAATGCTTCCACTCAGATCATCAGCGTGATTGCCGGTGATTTGAGCGCGCTGAATACAGGGAGCACCCCATACGGCTTTGCGGGCGATGGCGGGCCGGCAACTTCAGCAGAACTCAATCCAACGTATGACGCGGCGATGGACTTGGCGGTGGACGGATCCGGCAACATTTTACTGACGGACAATGACAACTTCCGAGTGCGACGTATTGCCGCGGCTAACGGCTTTATTTCTACGGTTGCCGGAAACGGGACCGTGGGCGACGGCGGGACGGCGACCAGCGCCATGATGTTCGGCCGCGTCGGCAGATTGGACAACACCGGCAGCCTGATCACCACTGATGTAACAAACAACCGCATTCGCCGAATTGATAAAAGCAGCCTGCAGGTAACCACACTCG
>Ga0187770_10001212_pt1 | contig 13515 bp, 12 predicted proteins | sample 0116_SJ02_MP02_2_FD_133154 | JGI IMG/M metagenome (GOLD analysis project Ga0187770, IMG submission 133154) | Tropical peat soil microbial communities from peatlands in Department of Meta, Colombia - 0116_SJ02_MP02_20_MG | ecosystem: Environmental > Terrestrial > Soil > Wetlands > Peat | place...
CGATCATGGCCCGCGGCGGGACGTCGCCGGGATCGGTGTCGAAGCGCACCTGGGCCGTCGTGGTGGGCACCGACCCGGGCGCGTCGAAGCTGCGCAAGGCCGAGGAGCTCGGCATCCCGGTGGTCGACGGCACCCGTTTCGCGGCGCTGCTCGAGTCGGGCGAGCTGCCCGAGGGCGGCTCGTGAGGGGTCCATGTTGTGCCCGTCCACCGGCTGGCGGTCCGGCGTCGGTAGCCTGAGGAGGGCGTATGCCGACGACGACCGAATCCATCGGGCGGGTCCTCTCGGGCCGGTACCGCATCGAGTCCGCGCTCGGCACGGGCGCGTCCGCGCACGTCTACGCGGCCTGGGACGTCACCTTGCAGCGGCGGGTGGCGGTGAAGCTCCTGCACCCGGGCCTGGCCACCGACGCCGCATTCCTCCGCCGGTTCCGCTCGGAGGCCCAGTCGGCGGCGGCGCTCGCCCACCCCCACGTCCTCGCCGTCTTCGACTGGGGAGAGGACGACGGCGCGCCGTTCCTCGTACTCGAGTACCTCGGCGGCGGGTCGCTGCGCGACATGCTCGACGACGGCCGGCGGTTGTCGATCTCGCAGGTCGTCTCCGTCGGCATCCAGGCCTCCGACGGCCTGGCGTACGCCCACGCTCGGGGTTTCGTCCACCGCGACATCAAGCCCGCCAACCTCCTCTTCGACACCGAGGGCCGGCTTCGGGTGGCGGACTTCGGGTTGGCCCGGGCGTTCGCGGAGGCGGCGATGACCGAGCCGGTGGGGGCGACGGTGGGCACGGCCCGCTACGCCGCCCCCGAGCAGGCGCTCGGCAACCCGGTCGACGGCCGCGCCGACGTGTACTCGCTGGCGCTCGTGCTCTACGAGGCCGTCACCGGGGTCGTGCCGTTCACCGGCGACACCACCTTGTCCACCTTGATGGCCCGGGTGGGTGCCACCCTGCCGGGGCACGACGCACTCGGTCCGCTGACCGAGGTGCTCGACGAGGCCGCCGCGCCCGACCCCGACGACCGGCTGGACGCGGCGGGCATGGCCAGGCGGCTCCGCGCTCTGGCCACCACCCTGCCCGCGCCCGACCCGTTCCCACTGGCCCTGGTGACCCGTGCCCCGCGGCGCATCGACGTGCTCGAGGAGCTCGCGGCGCGCGACGCGACCCAGCACCCGCCTGTCGCCGCGATGCCGCTGGCGCCGGCCTCGGGCGGCAGGTCCTCGCGGGGGGGAGAGGACGCTGACCTGCTCGAGCTGGCCGCCGCCGTCGGCGTGGCCGATGCCGACGGCGCGGCCGGTGCGCGGGCCGGGAAGGCGGCCGTGCGTCGCCACGGCCGGCGCTGGCCGTGGATCACCGCGACCGTCGTCCTGGTGCTGGCCCTGCTCGCCGCAGGCGGCGCCTACGCGGCGGTGCGGACCAAGGCGTTCACGCCCTCGCGCCCGGCGGTGTCGGTGACCGGGCGGACGGTGCCTGCGGCCACCACCGCGCTGGCCCGCCAGCACCTGTCGCTGACCGTGGTGCGCCACCGGTACTCGACGACGGTCCCCACCGGGATCATCCTCCGCATGATCCCGGCCGCCGGCACTTCGATGAAGCAGGGGTCGACCGTAGGCGTCGTCGTGTCGGGCGGGCCGCCGCCGGTGACGGTGCCGACCCTCACCGACGTGACCGGTGACTGCGCGGCGGTGACCTCGGTGCTGGCCGCCGCCGGCCTCAAGACGGCGTGCACGCACGAGAACTCGACCGCCATCACCGCCGGCACCGTCATCCGTTGGAACCCGCAGGGCGCCGCACCGCTCGGCTCGACCGTGTCGGTGGTGGTGTCGTCGGGCCCGCCGATCGAGACGATCCCCACGCTCGCCGGCTCCACCTGCGCGGCGGCGACCACCACGCTGCAGGCGATCGGGATGCAGATCAGCTGCACGAACCAGTACAGCGACACGGTCCCCGACGGGCAGGTGGTCTCGTGGAACCCCACCGGCACCGCACCCGAAGGCACCACGGTCACCGTCGTGATCTCGCAGGGCCCCGCCCCGGTGCCCGTGCCGAACCTCGTCGGGATGCACCTGCAAGACGCCCTGACGGCGCTGCAGAATGCCGGGCTCGTCGCCGGCAACATCACGAACGCCTCGGGCTCGGCCCGGGTGACGTCGACCTCGCCTCCGGCCGGGACCCAGGTCCAGAAGGGGACCAGCGTCGACATCACGATGCAGTAGTGGCCGCTTCGCCGATGGCGGGCTGCGAGCTCTGCGAGGCGGCCCGCATGACCCGCTGGTACCACGAGGACGACGTCTGCTGGGTGGCCGACTGCGAGGTGTGCGCGGTGCCCATGGTCGTGTGGCGCCACCACGGCGCATCGCCGCCCGACGACGCGGTCGAGCACATGCTCGCCGCCCTGTCGTCCGTCGCCGACACCGAGCTCGGGCCGGGCGGATGGTCGTTCGACCGGGTGATGCGCCAGATCCCCGACCACTTCCACGCGCACGCGCGCGACCCGAACTGGTGGTTCCGCCGCTTCGGCGGCGGGCCCCGGCGGCGCTAGGCCACCGCGCCCGCCGTCCGTCGCCGTGATCAAGTACCTCGGCTCCAAGCGCCGGCTGGTTCCGGTGCTCGCCGCGCTGTGCGAAGGGGCCAGGGCGGAGAGCGCCCTCGACCTGTTCACCGGCAGCACCCGGGTGGCGCAGGCGTTCAAGGCCACAGGGGCCACCGTCACCGCCGTCGACCGCACGCGTTGTGCGGCCCTGCTCGCCGGCTGCTACGTGGCCACGGACGCGTCGGTGCTCGACCACGCCGCGCTCGGCGCCGCGCTGGCCCGCCTGAACGCACTCGGGGGGCGGCCCGGGTACGTGACCGAGACGTTCTGCGAGCGCGCCCGGTTCTTCCAGCCGCACAACGGGGCGCGCATCGACGCGGTGCGCGACGCCATCGAGGCCGACTACGTGGGCGACCCGCTGTACCCGGTGCTGCTCACCAGCCTGCTCGAGGCCGCCGATCGGGTGGACTCCACCACAGGGGTGCAGATGGCGTACGTCAAGGAGTGGGCGCCGCGCTCGTATCGGCCGCTCGAGCTGCGGGCCCCACAGCTGCTGGCGGGACCGGGCCGCGCGCTGCGGGCCGACGCCACGACCGCAGTGGCGGACCTCGGCGAGTTCGACCTGGCCTACCTCGACCCGCCCTACAACCAGCACCGCTACGAGTCGAACTACCACATCTGGGAGACGATCGTGGCCTGGGACGCGCCCGAGCACTACGGGGTCGCCTGCAAGAGGGCCGACACGCGCACGGCGGCACGCAGCCCGTTCAACTCCCGCCGCGCGATGCCGAGCGCACTGGCCGGGGTGGTCGGCGACGTACGGGCGCGGGTCGTCGTCCTGTCGTACAACGACGAATCGTGGGTGGGCCTCGACGAGCTGGTCGAGATGTGCCGGGTGCACGGGCACGTGGAGGTGCTCGGCTTCGAGTCCGCCCGCTACGTCGGGGCGAGGATCGGCATCCACAATCCGGCCGGCGAGCGGGTCGGCACGGTCGGGCGGCTCCGCAACGTCGAGTACCTGCTCGTGGCGGGCGAGCGCGCCGAGGTCCGCCGCCTCGTGGCGCCCTGGCGCGCCAGTGCCGGCGTGCCCCGGGCGAGTTGACCCTCGGCGACGGCCCTGTCAACGTGGGCCCCGACGGATGTGCGCGCGCACGCTCCCGGCAGGTGCGGCGCCGCGACGACTGAAGGGGACTGCGACATGGGTGCGCTCGACGGCCGGGTGGCGATCATCACCGGAGCCGGCCGTGGCATCGGCCGTGAGCACGCGCTGCTCTTCGCCTCCGAAGGGGCCAAGGTGGTCGTCAACGACCTCGGCGGCGCGGTCGACGGGACCGGTGACGACCGGTCGCCGGCCGAGCAGGTCGCCGACGAGATCCGCGCCATGGGCGGCGAGGCGCTGTCCAACGCGGACGACATCACCGACTGGGACGGCGGCAAGCGGCTGGTCGACGCCGCCGTCGAGGCGTTCGGGGGCCTGCACGTGCTGGTCAACAACGCCGGCATCCTCCGGGACAAGATGCTCGTGAACATGTCGGAGGCCGAGTGGGACTCGGTCGTCCACGTCCACCTGAAGGGCCATTTCGTGCCGAGCAGGCACGCCGCCGCCTACTGGCGCGAGCAGACGAAGGCGGGGGTCGAGGTCCGGGCCTCGATCGTGAACACCTCGTCGACCTCGGGGCTCCTGGGCAACCCGGGACAGGCCAACTACGGCGCGGCCAAGGCCGGCATCGCCGCGTTCACCGTGATCATCGCCCAGGAGCTGAGTCGCTACGGCGTGCGGGTCAACGCCATCGCACCGGCGGCCCGCACCCGGATGACCGAGCAGACGCCGGGGCTCACGGACATCGTGCAGGCCCCGAAGGACCCCGGGGCGTTCGACGTGTGGGACCCGGCCAACGTCTCGCCGCTGGTGGGGTACCTGGCCACCGAGCACTGCCCGCTCACCGGGCAGGTCCTCTTCGTCCAGGGCGGCCAGGTCCGGCTGTTCCGGAACTGGACCATGACCGAACGCCTCGAGCACGACCGGCGGTGGACGATCGCCGAACTCGCCGAGCAGGTGCCGACGCTGCTCGGGTCCGAGGGCTGAGGCGGCCGGTAGCCTGGGCGGGCCGTGCGCCCCCCGTCCGACAGCGAAGACCCGCGGTACGCATCGGCGGGCAGGGAGCCGTGGCCCGCCGGCCTCCGTGCGCGGGTCCGGCGCCGGGCCGGGGCGGAGTCCCGGTACCGGTGGTGGGTCCTGGTCGTGCTCCTCGCCGGCCTCCTGTCGGTGAACGTCCTCTTCACCGTCTTCGTGGTCGCGCTCCGCAGCGTGGCCCTGGGCCTGCACACGTCGCTGCCCACGGTGACCTGGGTGGTGACCGGGCCCATGCTCGCCTCCGCCGTGTTCGCGCCCCTGGCCGGCAAGGGGGGCGACCGCCTCGGCCATCGACGTATCTACCTGAGCGCCCTCGGGCTGAGCCTCGTCGTGGCCCTCTTGTCGGCCACCGCACCCAGCGTCGGGGTGCTGATCATGGCGCGGGTGCTCGCCGGCCTGGTGGGCGCGACCCTGGGCGCCACCTCGATGGCGATGGTGCTCGGCGCGTTCCCGAAGGGTGAGCGGGTCAAGGCCATGGGGTGGTGGTCGCTCGTCGGAGCCGGCGGTCCCGTCCTCGGCGTGGCCGTGGGCGGGTTCATCATCCAGTCGATCGGCTGGCGCTGGATGTTCATGCTCGAGCTGGGCCTCGGGATCGTCGCCTTCGTTCTCGCGACCATCGTCCTCCCCGAGTTCGCCCTGGGCCGGGACCCGGGGGCGCACCTCGGCAAGCGCGTCGACGTGGCCGGGGCGGTCTTCGTCGTGCTCGGCGTGGGGAGCCTCCTGTTCGGACTGAACCGGGCGCCGGTGCTCGGCTGGACGAGCCCCGTGGTGCTCGGCGCCTTCGTGCTGGCGGTGGTGGGTATCGCCGTGCTCGTCGTCGTGGAGCTGCGGGCCGAGGACCCGCTGGTGCCCTTCGCCTTCATCCGGCGCCGCAACTTCGCGTTCCCGATCGGGGCCCAGATGGGGTCCAACTTCGCCTACATGGGCGGGTTCTTCCTCACACCGCTGTTCCTCGAGGCCGTCTACGGCAAGGGCGAGTCGGCGGCGGGGCTGCTCGTGATCCCGCGACCCCTGACCTTCTCGCTGGTGGCGCCGGTGGCCGGGTACGTCGCGATCCGCGTGGGGGAGCGCACCAACGCGCTGTTGGGGACCGCCGCGGTCTGCGTGTCGATGATCGTGTTCGCCATGACCGGGCACTCGACGGGGGTGGCCCTCGTCGAGGTCGCGCTCGTCCTGTCGGGGATCGGCATGGGCGTCGCCTCGCCGTCGCTGGCGGCCACCGTGGCCAATGCGGCCGACCAGGACTCGCTCGGGACGGCGAGCGCCACCCAGCAGCTCATGACCCAGATCGCCGCCATCTCGGGCATCCAGGTCATGCAGACGGTGCAGGCCACCGGGGCCAAGGCCCGGGGCGCGACCCTGCCGAGCTCCTTCCACGCCGCCTATCTGGTCGGCGGCGCGGTCGCGGTGGTGGGCGTGCTGTGCGCGTCCCTCCTGCGCTCGACCGACCGCGCCCGGGTGGGGGCCGGGCACGCGACCATCGGCGCGGACGGTGTGGCCGCCTTGTCCGGCGCCGGGGGCATGGGCGAGGTCCTCGTGCCCGACGAGGCCTGAGCCGGCCTCGGCCGGCTCGTCTCGCGCTACTCGGTGATGTCCCGCAGGCGCTGGGCGATCTCCTGGGCGCCCGCGTCCGGCGGGACCGTCTGGAGGGCCATCAGCTTGGCCATGTCGCCCTCGACGCGGATCTTGCCCTGCATGAAGGCCTGCATGCCCGCCTGGGGATTGCCCTCGACAAGGATCGACTTGGCCGTGTGGTAGTCGACGGTCACCTTCAGGTCCGCCGGGTCGAGGTGACCCAGGTCCAGGCGCACGCTCCCCTCGGAGGTGTCGAGATGGGCGTCGATGGGCCCGTCGCCGAAGGGCACCTCGGTGATGACGAGGTTCATCCGCACCTGGTGGGGGACCGAGTCGCCGCTGTCGTACTCCTCGCGGATCTTGCGGGCCTCGGCGATCCATCCCTCACTCAGGAATTGGTAGGTCGGCATCCTGGCGGTGCTCCTTCTCCTCGGCTTCGCACTGGCGACCCCCGCGGCCGCGGGCGTTCCCCCGTGCGTCTGCGCCGCACACCCTACCGGCGGCACCGGGTCCCCCGCCCGTCGTTGACTGTCGGATCAGTCACGAGCGCCGCCGGGGCACCGGGTGAGCCTCGGGTCGGCCCCGGGACGTCGGGACGGGGCCGGTAGCATGCCGACCGTGACCGCGCCGATCATTCCCGGTGCCGAGCCGTTCCACCACGACGGGGGCCCGCTCGGCGTCCTCGTCTGCCACGGCTTCACGGGCAGCCCGCAGAGCCTTCGCCCGCAGGCCGAGGCGCTGGCCGACGCCGGCTTCAGCGTGGAGGCCCCGCTGTGGCCCGGACACGGCACCGCGGTCGAGGACATGCTCCCGACCCGCTGGTCGGACTGGTCGGAGGCCGCGGAGGCCGCTTTCCGCCAGCTCAACGGCCGCTGCGAGGCGGTGGCCCTCGTGGGCCTGTCCATGGGCGGCACCCTGGCCTGCTGGCTGGCCGAGCACCACACCGAGATCCGCGGTCTGGTCCTGGTCAACCCCTTCGTCGAGCCGCCGGCCGACAGCTTCCGGGACGTGCTGCGCGGGATGCTCACGAGCGGCACCGAGGTCGCCCCGGGCATCGGGTCCGACATCGCCATGGCCGGCAGCGAGGAGATCTCGTATCCGGGGACGCCCATCGCCGCCGTCCTGAGCCTCTTCGAGGGGATCGACGCCGTCGCCCCCCGCCTCGACCACATCCGCTGCCCGGTGCTGCTGCTCTCGAGCCGCGAGGACCACGTCGTGCCGTCGTCGTCGGGGGACCTGCTCGTCGAGCGGGTCGCCGGCCCTGTCGAGCGGGTCTGGTTGGAGAAGAGCTACCACGTGGCCACGCTCGACCACGACGCGGCCGAGATCTCCCGCCGGACCGTGGACTTCGTCGGCCAGGTCCTCGGGGGCCCCGGCGCCGGCGAGTTGCACGGGGGGACCAGCGCCTGATGGACGACGCGCGTCGGCTGACGCGCGAGGACGCCGCCTATGTGGCCCGCCTCGCCCGCCTCGAGCTCACCGAGGAGGAGCTCGACACCTATGCAGACCAGCTGGCGGCCGTGCTCGAGCACGCCGCCCAGGTGGCCGCGCTCGATACCGGCGGCGTGGTGCCGACCGCCCACCCGCTGCCGCTCGAGAACGTGCTGCGCCCCGACGAGCCCCGCCCCTCCCTCGACCGAGACGAGGTCCTCGCGGCGGCACCGGCGGTCGAGGACAGGCGCTTCCGCGTGCCGCGGGTCCTCGGGGAATCCCCGTGACGACCGGGGCGGCGGGCGCGTGGGCGGGCGCGTCGGCGATCGCCACCGAGGTGCGGTCCGGGGGGCGCTCGGCCGCGTCGGTGGTCGAGGAGCATCTCGCCGCCATCGCCGTCCTCGACGGCGAGCTCCACGCGTTCCTCACCGTGCTGGCCGACCAGGCCCGTGCGGACGCCGCCGCCGTCGACGCGGCCGTCGCCGCCGGCGAGGACCCGGGCCCGCTGGCCGGGGTGCCGGTGGCGTTGAAGGACAACCTCTGCACCCGGGGCGTGCCCACCACGTGCTCGTCGCGCATCCTCGAGCACTGGCGCCCGCCCTACGACGCCACCGTCGTCGGGCGGCTGCGGGCGGCGGGGGCGGTCGTCGTCGGCAAGACGAACCTCGACGAGTTCGCCATGGGTTCGTCGACCGAGAATTCGGCGTTCGGCCCGACGCGCAACCCCTACGACCTCGCGCGGGTCCCGGGCGGATCGAGCGGGGGATCGGCAGTCGCCGTCGCCGCCGGGCTCGCCGCACTGGCGCTCGGGTCGGACACCGGCGGCTCCATCCGCCAGCCCGCCTCCTTCTGCGGTGTGGTCGGGATGAAGCCCACCTACGGCACCGTGTCTCGCTACGGACTGGTCGCCTTCGCCAGCTCGCTCGACCAGATCGGGCCCTTCGCCCGGTCGGTGGCCGACGCCGCCCTCCTCCACGACGTCGTCGCCGGCCACGACCCGATGGACTCGACGTCGCTGGACCGACCTGCGCCGGCCACCGCGGCGGCGGCGGCCGGCGAGGGCGTCGAGGGCCTGCGGATCGGCCTGCTCGCCGAGTTCGTCGAGGACGTGGACCCGTCCGTGGCCGGCGCGGTGCGGGCCGGTGCCGAGGCACTGGCGGCGGCGGGCGCCTCCGTCGAGGAGGTCTCGGTGCCCCAACTGCATTTCGGGCTCCCCGCCTACTACCTGATCGCGCCGGCGGAGGCGTCCTCCAACCTGGCCCGCTACGACGGGGTGCGCTACGGCCTGCGGGTCGACGCGCCCGACGTGGAGGCGATGAACCGGGCCACCCGCGAGGCGGGATTCGGTCCCGAGGTCAAGCGGAGGATCATGCTCGGCACCTACGCGCTGAGCGCGGGTTACTACGACGCCTACTACGGGCAGGCGCAGAAGGTCCGGACCCTGATCATCGCCGCCTTCGACGACGCCTATCGGCGCTTCGACGCCCTGATCGGGGCCACCGCCCCGTCGACCGCGTTCCCGATCGGGGCCAAGGTCGACGACCCGCTGCAGATGTACCTGTCGGACGTGTGCACCATCCCGTCGAATTTGGCCGGCCATCCGGCGATGAGCGTCCCCTTCGGCGCCGACGCCGGCGGGCTCCCGATCGGGGTGCAGGTGCTCGCCCCCGCGCTGGGGGAGGCGACGATGCTGCGGGTGGCCGGTGCGCTCGAGGTGGCCGCGCCGGCGCTGGCCGCGCCGGCACTGGCCGCGCCGGGGGCGGGAGCCACGCGATGACCGAGTGGGAAGCCGTCATCGGCCTCGAGGTGCACTGCGAGCTCCGCACGGCCACGAAGCTCTTCTGCGGGTGTCGCAACGCCTTCGGCGACGAGCCCAACACCAACGTCTGCCCGGTGTGCCTCGGGCTGCCGGGCTCGCTGCCCGTGCTGAACGCGGCCGCCGTCGAATACGCGATGCGGATCGGCACTGCGCTGCTCTGCGAGATCCGGCCGTCGGTGTTCCACCGGAAGAACTACTTCTACCCGGACATGCCGAAGGACTACCAGATCAGCCAGTACGACGAGCCGATCAACGTCGACGGGTGGCTCGAGCTGCCCGACGGCTTTCGAGTCCGCGTCGTGCGCGCCCATCTGGAGGAGGACACCGGCAAGACCTCGCACATGGGCGGCGGCGGGCGGATCCACGACGCCGCCCATGCGCTGGTCGACTACAACCGTGCCGGCGTGCCGCTGGTCGAGATCGTCTCGGCCCCCGACATCCGCTCCGCCGCCCAGGCGCGCGCGTACGCGGCCGAACTCCGTGCCATCCTCGTCGCCACCGGCGCCTCCGACGGGCGGATGGAGGAGGGCTCGATGCGGGTGGACGCCAACGTGTCGGTGCGCCGGGTCGGCGACCCCGGATTCGGCACCCGCTGCGAGGTCAAGAACCTCAACTCGCTCCGCTCGCTGGGCCGGGCCATCGAGTACGAGATCGAGCGGCAGATCGCCCTGCTCGAGGCGGGCGACACGGTGCTCCAGCAGACGCGCCACTGGGACGAGGGCAAGGGCCAGACCGTGGCCCTGCGGTCGAAGGAGGAGGCGTTCGACTACCGCTACTTCCCCGAGCCCGACCTCGTGCCCCTCGCGCCCGATGCCGCCTGGCAGCAGCGGGTGGCCGCCGCCCTCGGGCCCATGCCGGCCGAGCGGCGCCGGCGCATCGGCACCCTCTTCGGCGACGGGGCGGCCGAGGGCGCGCGTGCGGACCAGATCGCCACGGTCACCGAGCAGGGCCTCGACGGGCTGGTGCTGGCGGCCACCGACGCGGGGGTGGACCCCGGCCTGGCCCTGGCCCGCACGGCCAACGAGGCGGCTGCGGACGCCGAGCGTGCCCGCGAGCTCTCGCCCGATGCGTACGTGGCGCTGCTGAAGATGGAGCAGGCAGGCGCGCTGTCGTCGACCCAGACGAAGGCCGTCCTCGCCGAGCTCCTGGCCGAGGGGGGCGAACCGGCCGACATCGCCAAGCGCAAGGGCTTCGAGGCGCTGGAGAGCGACTCGCTGGCGGGCGTGGTTGCCGAGGTGGTGGCCGCCTGCCCCGACGAGTGGTCCCGCTACGCCGGCGGAGAGGACAAGCTGGCCCAGTTCTTCATCGGCCAGGTGATGAAGGCAACGCAGGGCAAGGCGAACGGCAAGGCCGTCGTCGAGGAGCTGCGCCGCCTCCGCGGATGAGGCACCGGGCGCCCCCCTGCACGAGGTACCGCGCCGCATGAGCTACCGCGGGCTTCCCGGCCGGCCGACCTCCGTGTGGCCGTTCCGGCGGTCGATCACCGTCCGCTCCGCCCTGCGCATCGGGGTGCTCGCCTGCCTGGTGGCCCTGGGCCTGGTGGTGTTGGTCACCGCCCTCCTGGTCGCGGCGTTCGGCCATCCGGTCGGCCTGGCGGTGGCCGGTGCGTTCTTCGCCCTCGGCCCGCTGCTCGGGCTGGCCGTCTGCCTCGGGGTGAGCCGGCGGGCGGCGGTGGCCGCCGGGCAGGGCTGGGTCGCGCTGCGCCTGGTGCGACGGTGGCGGGTGCTGGAGCTGGCCAGCGTGCGCTCGGTGCGAGTCGGTGCGCCGCGCTCGTTCGCCGGCCCGCTGGGGGTGCCGAGCGGTGAGCCGCAGTTGCTCCTGGAGGACGCCGCCGGCCGGCACCTGCAGATCGGCGCCGGCGCGCTCGCGCCCGGGATCGCCGAGACGGTCATCGACGGCCTCGGTCCCGACGTCGCCGTCGATCCGGACGCCGCCGCGCTCTTGGAGCGGGCGGAGGAGGCCGGGGAGGCGGAGGAGGGCGGAGCGCGCGCCTAGCCTTCTCGCCATGGCAGAGCCCCACGACATGAAGATCCACAGCCACGAGGTCACCGACGGCCCAACCCGCGCCCCGGCCCGGGCGATGCTGCGGGCGATCGGGATGACCGACGAGGACTGGGGCAAGCCGCAGGTGGGCGTGGCCTCGTCGTGGAACGAGGTGACGCCGTGCAACCTGCCGCTGGACCGGCTGGCCAAGCGCTCCAAGGAGGGCGTGCGCGCCACCGGCGGGTTTCCCATCGAGTTCGTCACGATCGCAGTCTCCGACGGGATCTCCATGGGCCACGAGGGGATGCGGGCCTCGCTGGTGTCGCGCGAGGTCATCGCAGACTCGATCGAGACCGTCATGCACGCGGAGCGCCTCGATGCCCTTGTCACCTTCGCCGGTTGCGACAAGTCCCTCCCGGGGATGCTGATGGCCGCGGCGCGCCTCAACCTGCCGTCGGTGTTCCTCTACGGCGGCTCGATCCTGCCCGGCAGGCTCGGCGATCAGACGCTCGACATCGTGAGCGTCTTCGAGGCGGTGGGCGCGCACGCGGCGGGCGCCCTCAGCGACGCCGAACTCTCCCTCATCGAGCACAACGCATGTCCTACCGTCGGCTCCTGCGCCGGCATGTTCACCGCCAACACGATGGCATCGGTGGCCGAGGCCATCGGCATGTCGCTACCCGGCTCGGCCTCGCCGCCGGCAGTCGACGTGCGGCGGGACGAGTTCGCGTACGAGTCCGGACGCGCCGTGGTCAGGCTCCTCGAGCTCGGGATCAGGCCCCGGCAGATCATGACCAAGGCCGCCTTCGAGAACGCCATCGCGGTGGCCATGGCCCTCGGGGGCTCGACGAACGCGGTGCTGCACCTGTTGGCCATCGCCAACGAGGCCCGTGTCGAGCTCTCGCTCGACGACTTCAACCGGATCGGCGCGCGCGTCCCCCACATCGCCGACACCAAGCCGCACGGTAGGTACCACATGTCCGACCTCGACCGCATCGGCGGCGTGCAGGTGGTCATGCGCGAGCTGCTCGAGGCGGGGCTCCTCCACGGCGACTGCATGACGGTGACGGGGAAGACGTTGGCCGAGAACCTCGCTGCCCTCGACCCGCCGGCCCCCGACGGGGACGTCGTGCACCGGCTGGACGACCCCATCCACGCAGACGGTGGGATCGCCGTGCTGTCGGGCTCGCTCGCGCCCAACGGCGCGGTGGTGAAGGTGGCCGGGATCGACGCGCCGTACTTCGAGGGCACGGCGCGGGTCTTCGACGGCGAGCAGGGCGCGCTCGACGCCATTCTGGCCGGCTCGATCGAACCCGGCACCGTCGTCGTGATCCGCTACGAGGGCCCCAAGGGCGGACCCGGCATGCGCGAGATGCTGGCCGTGACGGGCGCGATGAAGGGCGCCGGCCGCGGCGGGGATTGCGCGCTCGTGACCGACGGGCGCTTCTCGGGGGGCACCCACGGCTTCTGCGTCGGCCACGTCGCCCCCGAGGCCGTCGACGGAGGGCCCATCGCCTTCGTGGCCGACGGCGACCGGATAGTGATCGACGTCCCGGCCAAGCGGATCGACCTCAAGGTGGACGAGGCCGAGCTGGCCCGGCGCCGGACGCAGTGGAAGCTGCCCGAGCCCCGCTACACCTCGGGCGTGCTGGCCAAGTACGCGCGGCTCGTGACGGGCGCCGAGCGGGGGGCCGTCACCGAGCCTTGACCGCCGCCGGCGTCCCGTGACCGACGGCCCGCAGCGTGACGTCGACCCGCCCGGTGGGCGCCGCCCGGCCCACCGCAGCCTCGCCAGCCTCAACCCGACGGGGCCTCCAACGGCGTGAGCCAGGGCGTCGCCGGCCAGCCTCGGCGGTCGCCATCGACGCGCCTGGGTGTGTCAGGGGGCCGCAAGGTCCCTAGGCTCTGGTGCGCCCTCGGGGACCGACAGGACGGAGGAGCCCATGCGCCAGACCCGGCTCGCCGAATCGGACCAGTACGTCGCGGCACGAGAGGAGCTGCGGCTGGCCGAGATCGCGCTGATGCGCCAGCGCGAGGAGGTCGCCTC
>Ga0187770_10001214_pt1 | contig 13509 bp, 10 predicted proteins | sample 0116_SJ02_MP02_2_FD_133154 | JGI IMG/M metagenome (GOLD analysis project Ga0187770, IMG submission 133154) | Tropical peat soil microbial communities from peatlands in Department of Meta, Colombia - 0116_SJ02_MP02_20_MG | ecosystem: Environmental > Terrestrial > Soil > Wetlands > Peat | place...
ATTATCGCGGCTAAAGTTCCAACTTCATGCAAGCCTTTGCCTATTAGCTGCGATGATTTGAAGATTGAGAATTCCGCAATTTCCTTCGTCCCAATCTTCTTCGAGAAGACGACGCCAACGAGGTCCCTTGTAACAGCTGAGAGGGCTAAGAGATGGCCCACCGTGACCGATGACGGTATGACAACATCTGCTCCCGCATTCTTCGCCATATCGATCAGAGATGAATCATGAACAACAGATACTATCTTGACATCGGGTCGCAGGCGTGAGCAAGTTGACAAAGATTCATTAGACTGTGCTCGAAAGTAATGCGTGCGGCTTAAGCCGTGTGGTTCGAATGCATCAGGAATCACAACTTAAGGGTATGACCTCGGCCAGCGTCGGCCGGTAAACCCCCCTATTTTTTACTTGTTACTCTGATCATCGGTTTGCCCCGATTTCAATAGTTGCTATCTCGGCTCCCGACTACTGGTATTGGGATGTTCGGCGATTGTTATGTGCCGAGGAGTATATGCCATATTACCAGTATAACAGAGAGTGTGACGACGCCGAACAGGAAGCCGATCAATAGCATCACGAACAGTGCTCTTTGGCCGCCGATATTCCAACGTTGCATGCTAACGCACACGTGTTTAGGAGCGGTCTTGCTCCTTCATAAGGTCCGCCCAAACCCTTGCGGGTTTCCAGTTGTAGACCACCGTCTTGAGTCGGGTCATTTCTTCTATGCTGTAACCGATGCCCTCCCTGCCTATGCCTGAATCCTTGTTGCCCCCGAACGGGTAGTAGCCGACTCCATGCCGGGGCGCTGCGTTTATCGTAACCTCGCCCTCCTCTAGACGCTTCGCTACTTTTCTTGCTAGGTTAATGTTATTGGTGAACACGCATGAATCTAATCCATACCTTGACTTGTTGGTCAGGTCAATAGCTTCATCCACATCCTTGACGCGCGCGATTGGGATTATGGGGCCGAAGGTTTCGTCCCACAGAATCCTAGCTTCTACCGGAACGCGATCCAGAACTGTCGGGTGATAGTAGTTTCCTTGATGTTTTCCTCCTGTTAGGAGCTTGGCGCCCTTACTGACAGCGTCTAAGACGAGGCCGTGAACTCTATCCACAGCACCATGCTCAATCAGTGGTCCAATCTTGACGGACGGGTCCCGTGGGTCCCCTACTTTGTACGTTCCAACTTCCTTCAGAATTTTCTCTACGAATACGTCCCCGATCTCTTGCTCCACGAGAGCGCGCGAGATCGCGTCACAGCGTTGACCACTATAACTTAGCGACCCTTTCACGGTCTCCGTTGCAGCGAGGTCTAAGTCTGCGTCCTTCAGAACAATTGCGGAACCTTTTCCTCCCAGCTCCATATGCAACCTTTTCAAGCCGGCGACACTGGCTAGGGTTCTTCCTACTTCCGTGCTTCCAGTGAACGTCAACATACTAATCCTATCGTGGCCTGCCATGTACTGCCCGATCTGCCCCCTGCCTGTAATCACATTGAGCGTGCCCGCAGGTATGCGGGCGAGTTCCAGTATTCTTGCGAACATGAGGAAGGAAAGCGGGTCCTTGCTCGAAGTCTTCACCACAACTGAATTGCCTGCCAGAAGTGCGGGGATAACTTTCGTGGCGGTAATGTAGAGGGGGTAGTTGAAAGGTGAAATTGCCAGGACAACGCCCAGTGGCTCCCTGAGCACATCCGCCGACGTGCCCACCGTCTCCTCAGACCAATCCCCTGGTATGTGTTCCCCGCGAATTCTGCCGTACTCATCCGGCGTTAGCTTCAATCGCTCAGCTGTTGCCTTAACCTCTCCTTCCGCATTGGAAATCGGTTTGCCAGCTTCCAGCGTTAGAACTCTGACGAAGTGTTCAATATTTTGAAGCAGCATTTCGCGTGCCTGCTGGAAGATTTCTATCTTCTCCACAGCCGGAATGGTCCTGATTCGGATTCTGTTAGCATAGGATGATTGGACGGCACGTTCGGCTTCCTGTTCCGACGCCGACGGGACAGTTGCTACGACTCCGTCATCGATTGGGCTTCGAACCTCGATCTTTTGCGGTAGTTCCACCCACTTGCCATCCAAGTACATTTTGAAATCCATCATGCCCGAATTGGATATAGAATAAATGGGGTCGAAGACCGTGCCGAGTTTGGCGAGTCTGGGCGTCATTTCCATACCGAAACTTCTCCGTTCCGCTTATTCTGAGAGCCGTGCTAGTCGAGTACAGCTTCTACTTCTATTTCAACAAGCATTTCCGGATTGATTAGCCCCTTCACTTCGACCATGCTTGTGGTCGGCCGAATGTCCTTGAAGAATGTGCCATGCGCTTTGCCAACCTCTTCCCACTGCTTCATGTCGGTAACGTAGATTCTTGTGCGAACCACATCTTCGAGCCGAGCACCTACCGATTCCAAAGCTCTTTGAATGTTCTTCAAGGTTTGAACAGTTTGGGCTCTCGCGTCTCCGAATCCAACAATGTTACCTTGCGAGTCCGTTGCAGTCGTCCCTGATACGTGAACTAGCTTTCCAACCCTCACGACTCTTGAGTAACCAACTATTGGTTCCCACTTTGTGCCGGATGATATTTTCATACGCTTGCTCAAGCGAAACTCACTAGAGTTTCAGCGCAGGTTCGTTCTATTAAGGAAGCTCTAAGCGGCTACATCTTTTTCGCTCTGACAAAAGTTACCTTCCAGTCAAACAGAAAGCGCCCGTCTCGGACGAACTCCGCCAATTCGTGCCTGAGCGCATGCAGTAGTTCTCGCCGCTCCTTCGCCCTCAGTTCCCTGAGCTCCTGTTTGAGGGTCACTCTCTTGAGCCGCATGTCCAAATATCTTTGAATGCCATCCAAGGCAATTCTATAATTGCGAGTTTTGACTTCCGCTCCCTTGAAACCCACCAATTTAAGCTCACGAACCTGTCCATCAAAATTCATCTCGCGGTTGCCGAAGCTTTCCAACGTTGCGAGCGCCACCCTCTCGAGGCTCAGCTTCTTTGAAGGGTTTTTCGTGCGGTATTGTTGCAAAGTTTCGCCAAAGATTCTATGCACTTGAACATCCTTCAAACGCCAATCACTGTAGGCAAACGTCCCACCAGTCCTGAGGGTTCGGTAGACCTCCGAAACTGTTTGACGAAACCCTGCCGGGGAAATTCCACAGTTAGACATGACCACGTCAAATATCTGGTTAGGGAACAGGAGCTTTTGTGCGTCCATAAAGAAGAAACGTACGTTTCTGAGTCTCGCATTTGGCTCTGCTCTGCCAGCAGCTAGCATAGACTTCGAACGATCTATGCCGAAGACGAAGCCCGATTTGATCTTGTGGGCCGCTTCGAACGCGGCTACACCAGTCCCCGTGCCAACGTCCAGGACGAGTTGGCCTTGGGAGAGGCGTGAGTCAAAGATTAGGTCCTTCGCGAACCTTCGGAATATTGGAGCCCAATACCTTCGCCAAGCTCTGGCATCTTCACCCCAGAGATTCATAACAATCTGTTCCGCCTGTTCTAGACTCATGCTCAAGAGGCTCAGACCTAGGCTGAGTTCTACGAATGCAAGTATTTCTAGCCTTGGTCAGCTAGAAAGGAGCATGCGTTGTGGTCAGAGAAATTATAAGAAAAAAAGGGGGATGGGGCGAGTTTCCTCGTCCCTTGATTTGGTTTAGTTGTAGCGGAAGGCTACTAGGCTAATGTGCCATAGTGCGCCGTATTCGCCGCGAAAATCGCTGTAGATATTCATGTAGGTGCCCTGCGGGGCCTGGGTAGTGTCTTGGCCGTAGAGTACGAAGTATCCGTTCCGCCCATCCGGTGCTGTGGCTGGGCCTTGGTAGACTGAGGTTACGGTGTTGCGGTTGTAGTCACCCCTCCAGTTGCCAACATCGATCGTGTAGGGCTTGTTGAGGACCTGGAAACTGCCGGAGATTACTTTGAAGACTATGTTGTTTGGGCCTACGAAGGTCACTTGTACTTGGAGTTCTAGGTTGGCGGGTCCTGTTAGCCATTGTCCGTTAACCCATGCGCGTGCTTCGCCGTGGATAGTCGTCACCGTGTACTGGTTTCCTACCATCACGTTCCCACCAACAACGAGTGGGTCGGCATAGACGGAGGTCGCGGCCAATGTCAACAGGACGGCGCCCAGTATGGCTGGGAGTAGATGTTTGGTTTTCATTTTTCATCACTGGCCACCCGTTTAGCTTAGGGGATTTAAGGCGGTTCGGAAGGAATCATCTGGACGAATCATCAATGACCCTCGAGTCGCGTGCTAGGCCTTGGCTCAACAGTTGGCCTAAGGATGTGCCACACTCACTTGACTTTCCAAACCTCTCTCTACAAGAGTTTCTTAGACGGGCAGCAGCAAAATCCATTGAAAAGCCTGCCATCTACTATAGCGGCAGCGTAATCACCTACCGGGAACTTGATGCCTTGGCAGACCGGTTCGGCGCGGCTCTCCAAGCCCTTGGAGTCAAGAAAGGGGACCGAGTCGCACTTTACCTACCAAACCTCCCCCAATTCGTACTCGCCTACTACGGAGCGCTACGGGTCGGCGCGATCGTCGTCACAGGAAGCCCACTTTACAAAGAGAGGGAGCTCGCCCACATCCTAACAGACTCAGGCGCTAAAGTTCTCGTATGCCTAGACAAGCTGTATTCGTACGTCCAATCAGTTAGGGAGAGGACATCGGTCAATCACGTCTTTACAACAAGCATGAGCGATTACATCCCAGGCTCTCCAGCGTCGCCTGGTCTCCCGAATGCGGTGAATCTTCGCGCACTTCTATCGGAATATTCAGATCCACCGAGGCCGGTAGTAATCAACCCAAGAAGTGACCTCGCCCTCCTTCAGTACACTGGGGGGACAACAGGCGTACCGAAGGGCGCTATGCTGACTCAGTACAACCTCGTGGTCAATGCCGTGCAGTTCTCTTCTTGGCTTGGGGTGAGGTCTGGCGGGGAAGTGCACATGTCTGTTCTACCATTCTTTCACATTTACGGGATGACCGTAGCAATGAATGTCCCGGTTCAAACAGAATCTCCAATGATTCTCATCCCTGACGGTCGGGACATCGGCGGCATCCTTCAGGCCATCGACAGGTACAGTCCCACGATCTTCTGCGGCGTACCGGCCACGTACATTGCGCTAATCAATCAACCCGAAACAAGGCAGCATGACCTGCATTCAATTCGCGTCTGCGTTTCAGGCGCCTCTGCTCTCCCTATCAGAGTGCAACGGGAATTCGAGAAATTAACAGGCGGGAGGCTCGTTGAAGGTTATGGGTTAACTGAAACAAGCCCCGTCACACACGTCAACCCGCTAGACCATCCCACCAAGAACCGACCTGGTTCAATCGGCATACCAATCTCAGACACGGACGCGAAAATTGTTGACCTAGAATCGGGCGCCAACGAACTCGCTGCCGGGACGGTTGGGGAGTTAGTAGTTCGCGGGCCACAGGTCATGGCAGGTTACTGGCAGAACGATGAGGAAACTAAGGCGGTCCTCAGGAACGGTTGGGTCCACACTGGGGATATTGCAGTAATGGAGTCTGATGGGTATTTTCGTATCGTGGATCGGAAGAAGGATATGATCAACGTTTCCGGTTTGAAGGTCTGGCCTAGGGAGGTGGAGGAGGTTCTCTACGAATATCCCGTCATCAAAGAAGTAACCGCAGTCGCCACGCCCGACCAGCAAAGCGGAGAAGCCGTGAAGGTATTCGTGGTTTTGAAGGAGGAATTCAAAGGGAAGATTGTGGCGGCGGATATTATCACTTTCTGTAAGGATAAAATCGCCGACTACAAAGCGCCTAGGGTTGTTGAGTTCAGGGACGCACTCCCGAAGAGTTCTGTTGGCAAGATTCTGAGAAGGGAGCTTAAGGGTCCGCCTTGGTAGTACCCTCGGAGTATGGAATTCGAACTAAACAGTTAAGAATTCGCTGACTTCGCAAGCTTCGACGTAACCGAAACGGTGTTTGCATTGGCACTACGCGAAATTCTCCCAACTACGGTAATGATATTTCCTGAGTATCGGAAGAACCTGAAGGTTCTCACGGACATTCACATGAAAAGCATTCAAGATCCTGACGCGTTCTGGCGAAAGGCCGCCGACGAGTTATTTTGGTATGAGAAGAAGGGGCCGGCATATGAGGAGATGGATCAACCGCCCTATGGGAGATGGTTCCCCGAATGGAAGGCCAACCTCTCCTACAACGCATTGGACCGGCAGGTAGCCGGCCCGAGAAAGAAGAAGGTAGCCTACTATTGGGAAGGCGAAAATGGGGAAAAGCGAACACTAACCTACAATGACCTGTACGAGGAAGTGAACAAGCTCGCTTCAGCGCTGAAGAAACTTGGGGTCAAGAAAGGCGATAGAATCACGATCTATCTGCCCATGATCCCTGAGCTCCCCATTAGCATGCTCGCGGTCACAAGGCTTGGGGCCATTCACACAGTAATCTTCGCGGGCTTCACAGCCCAATCCATCGCCAGCCGAATGACCGACTCCAAATCCAAAATGGTGATTACAGCAGACGGAGCCTTCAGGAAAGGGAAAACCCTCGACCTGAAACCCATTGTTGATGAAGCCATCAAACAATCAAGCGGAATTGAGAAAGTCATCGTGGTGAAGAGGGCAAAGAATCAGGTACCGATGGTGAGTGGGCGCGACATTTGGTACCACGACCTGATTGCTTCCGCCGAAAAGTACGTTGAGCCAGAACCTGTGGAGGGTACACATCCAAGTTTCATCTTGTACACTTCAGGAACCACGGGAAAGCCAAAGGGATGTACTCACAGCACCGGGGGCTACATGACTTGGGCGAACTACACACAGAAAGTAGTTTTCGACGTCAAGGAGGACGACGTGTACTGGTGCACCGCTGACATTGGCTGGATAACAGGGCACACGTACATCGTCTACGGTCCACTGACAACCGGCGTTACTTCCCTAATGTACGAAGGCGCGCCCGATTATCCTCAGCCCGACCGGTGGTGGGACCTGGTCGAAAAATACCATGTCACAATCATTTACACAAGCCCCACAGCTATTAGGATGCACATGAAGTTTGGTGAACAGTGGGCCCAGAAACATAAGCTGACATCGCTCAGGCTTCTCGGAACAGTTGGGGAGCCCATCAACCCTGAAGCGTGGAGATGGTACTTCAAGAACATAGGCCGCGACAGATGCCAGATCGTAGATACTTGGTGGCAAACGGAAACGGGCGGAATCCTAATCAGCCCACAACCGGGCATCGTCCCAATTCCACTAAAAGCCGGATCCGCTACGCTACCCATCGCGGGAGTTGACGCTGACGTTTACGGAGAAACTGGTGAACCAGTGAAGGTTGGCGAGAAAGGATACATGGTCATTAAAAGGCCATGGCCGGGCCAGTTCATGACCTTGTGGAACGACCCCGACAAGTTCAAGCAGACATACTTCACCCGGTTTCCTGGAATCTACAACGCAGGCGACTACGCCCTTAGGGACGACGACGGTTACTTCTGGCTACTGGGACGGGCGGACGAGGTGTTGAAGGTTGCAGGCCACAGGATTGGAACAATCGAACTAGAAGACAGCCTCATCTCACACCCAGCCGTCGCGGAGTCCGCCGTAATCGGGAAGGCTGACCCGATCAAAATGGAAGTACCTGTCGCATTCGTAGTTCTTAAACCCGGCTTCGACCCCACACCAGAACTCAAGAAAGAACTAGCGAACCATGTGAGAACAACCATCGGCCCAATCGCAGTCCCAGAAGCAATCTATTTCGTCCTTAAACTCCCGAAGACACGCAGTGCCAAAATCATGAGGCGGGTTGTGCGCGCAGTCGTCGACGGCAAACCCATCGGCGATGTCACAACGCTTGAAGACGAAACAAGCGTCGAAGAGATGAAGAACGCGTACAGCGAGCTTCAAGCCGAAATGGCGAGAACGGGGAAGTAACCAGGGGGGACCTAGATGAGTTCAAAAGTGTCAGCCCTTGCGAATCCTGCGCCGCTCGGTTTAATGGCCTTTGGAATGTCGACGGTCCTGCTCAACCTACACAACATGGGCTTCTTCGGAATGAACAGCATTGTGGTGGCGATGGGAATCTTCTACGGCGGCCTCGCGCAGATAGTGGCTGGTGCCATGGAGTTCCGGAAGGGAAACACCTTCGGAACCTTAGCCTTCATCTCCTACGGGTCTTTCTGGTTGACACTCGTCTTCATTATAATCTTCGGTGCTGAACAGCCGGTCTTTGCACCAGACAACGCTACTTGGGCAGCGTATTTGTTCTTGTGGGGTCTCTTCACAGTGGGAATGTTCTTCGGAACCCTCAAAACCAACCGCGCCCTTCAGACAGTGTTCCTTTCGCTTGCAATCCTTTTCTTTCTACTCACTGCGGCACAGGCAATCCCGCAGCTTGGCCTAATCGCTGGAATCGAAGGTATCTTCTGCGGCTTCAGCGCATTCTACCTATCAATCGCGGAGGTCCTGAACGAATCCCATAACCGTACTGTCCTACCCATTGGACCTATGAAATCCACTTGAGTTCCGCACAGGTGAAAAAATAGACGGGAAAAACGTAAGCATTATCTCTCGACGACTTACGGAAAACCTGTTCTGTATTGGGCGCGCGCTCCGAAGTATTCGACGCCCTCAGAAGTTTTACTGAGTTCCAAACCTGAAACTCAGTCGCTATGACTGGGCGCCTATTTTCTCGCGTCCGAGAGTTTCCTATGAAAGAGGGCGCCATATGTAGAGGTATATGCTACATGTGCATGATAATTAAAAGACAACATTTCTATTTGCGAACCTTACTCAGGAGTTGAAGAATCTGCAAACGCTTACGAAAGAACAGCTTCTCGAGAAAGCGAAGAAGCCAGCGCAAGACGCGATGAAGCTCCACCCGTTCTACCGCGGAAAAATGGAGATCGTGCCAAAATGTGTCATACGTGATTTCAATGACTTCGCTATATGGTATACACCTGGCGTCGCTGAACCTTGCAGGGCGATCCAGAAAGACGAGAAGCTCGTTTATGAATATACGAACAAGTGGAATATGATTGCGATAGTTACTGATGGGACGCGTGTTCTAGGCCTAGGCGATATCGGACCCAAGGCTGGACTCCCTGTCATGGAAGGAAAATCGATACTCTTCAAATACCTTGGAGGCGTCGATGCCGTTCCAATCTGCTTAGGAACGAAGGATCCCGACGAGATCATAACGGCTGTGAAATGGCTCCAGCCCTCCTTCGGCGGCGTCAACCTCGAAGACATCTCCCAACCCAAATGTTTCCGTATCCTCGACACGCTCAGAGCCACAGCCGAGATTCCAATTTGGCACGATGACCAGCAGGGAACAGCGACCATCGTTCTGGCTGGCTTGATCAATGCGCTCGAATTGGTTGGGAAGAAAGCTAGCAATGTGACGGTTACGATGGTTGGGGCCGGCGCGTCGAACGTTGCATGTAGCCGGTTGATGTTTGCTTACGGCATAAAACCAGAGAACACGATGGTTGTTGACACCAAAGGTATTCTCAACGAGGGTAGGCAGGATCTTTCGATGCGTAAGGCCGAGTTTGTCGATAAGTGGCGGCTTTGCCAAACCACGAACAAAGAGCAACGGTCAGGTGGAATAGCTGAGGCCATGAAGGGATCTGACGTTTGCATTGCTCTCTCCAAACCGGGGCCTGATACGCTCAAGAAGGAGTGGGTTGCATCAATGGCCAACGACGCCATTCTCTTTGCGTGTGCTAACCCCATCCCTGAAATTTGGCCGTGGGAAGCGAAAGAGGCTGGGGCTCGCGTAATCGCAACTGGTAGATCCGACTTTCCTAACCAAGTCAACAACTCCCTCGGCTTCCCAGGAATCTTCCGCGGGGCACTTGACGTTCGCGCTAGGACAATCACAGATGAGATGTGCATTGCCGCAGCTAACGAGCTTGCGAAATGCGCACGTGAGAAAGGCCTCACCGAAGACTACATCGCCCCAACAATGGATGAATGGGAGGTCTACCCAAGAGAAGCCGTCGCAGTCGCCCTCAAAGCGCAAGAAGTCGGAGTGGCCGGCCTGAAGTTGACAAGAACGCAACTACTCGAACAGGCAACGAATATCATCAAGAGGTCAAGGGACATGACACAGACCTCCATGAAACTAGGCTATATCCGGAAGGCGCCGGATTAATGGAGAGAATTGATTTGAAGAAAAATGTATCAGAAAAAGAATACGACCTGTTAATCATCGGGGGCGGCCCAGCGGGATTGACGGCAGCGGCTTACGCAATCAGAAAAAGAATTGAAACGCTGCTAATCAGCGAAGACCTTGGCGGGAAGACTAACTACAAGTTCACTTTGCCTGATGTTGAATCGCACCTCGTCATAGACGGTGATGAGCTGGTTGGGAAGTTCAAGAGCCAGATCGAGTACCTGGACTTTGCACGTTACATTGACGAGGTCACGAAACTGGAGCGAAGAGAAAACAAGTTCGTTGCAACCACTAGAGGCGGGAAAGTATTCAAAGGGAAATCTGCCATAATCGCGATAGGTGTAATGCCAAAGAGGCTCAACGTTCCCGGCGAAAAGGACTTCTTAGGTCGCGGGGTTAGTTACTCTGCTGTCAGCCACGCACAATTATTCATCGACATGGAAGTTGCCGTCGTTGGTGACGGACTGCCAGCTCTCCACGCCACAGCTGAACTAGCACAAATAGCCAAGAAGGTCAACGTAGTCGGCGTCCAAGCAAAGTATATGGACACAGAACTCGGAAAGAGGCTAAAGATTTCAGGAAGGGTGCAATTCTTCACCGACTACGAGGTGGAAGAAATCCGTGGCAACTCATCAGTGGAGAGTCTACTGGTGCGTTCCAAGGCTGACAATACGGAGAAAGCAATCCCTGTTAAGGGCGTTTTCATCGAATTGGGTTACGTTCCTGACAAGGAGTTGTTCTCCAACCTGGTGAAGACTACCGCGGAGGGAAGGATTATGATCAGCGAAAACAACCAAACTAGCATCCCAGGACTTTTCGCAGCAGGAGACGTAACTGACGTAAACGCGCAACAAGTTGTCATAGCGATCGGGGAAGGAGCGAACGCCGCGCTCAGCGCCTACAATTACCTTCTCAGCCTAAAACAATAAGTCTGTTGAGACCAGCTCCACTTAGTGGAAAAGTGGAGCAATCTCCTTTTCTTATTTTCTCTCCAACGCAATTTAATACCTAGAAAATGCCAAGCTCTGGTTTGAAGGGCGTGGTGAAAGAAGTTGGGAAAGAAGCGTAAGGTGAAGATGCGGGTTCGATACAGCGAATCCGTGAGCTCCGTTCAAGTTGAACAGGTAGCGTAAGGGTATGCTAGACTAGGCTGGGAGCCTAGGATAGCCAGTTGCTGTGGAACTGTCCTTCCTTATCGATTCGTTCGTAGCCGTGTGCTCCGAAGAAATCCCGTAGCGCCTGAATGAGGTTGGCGGGTAATCTCGCGCTCCTGTAACCGTCATAGTAGTCCAACGAGGCATCTAGGGCAGGGGTCGGAATTCCAGAAATCTTCGCTGCCTTAATCGTATCGCGCCATTTCCTGTCAAGTTTGATGAGGGTGTCAGCGAGATTAGCGTTTAGCAGCAAGTTCTGTAGGTCAGAATTCGCCTGAAAGGCACTTCTAATCGGATCGAGGAGCTTGGCGCGAATTATACATCCCCCTTTCCATATACGTGCCACTTCTCCGAATGGGATGCCATACTGGTAGGTTTCCGAAGCAGCGCGCATCAGATGAAACCCTTGAGCGTAGGCTACAATTATTGAGGCCCGAACGGCACCCTCCAGCCTCTCAGAGAAGTTCCCTGGTAGTAAATTGGGCGCAGCTCCTCTTGGTTTTGATATTTGCGAGGCCCTGACGCGTTCATCCTTTAGTGCTGAAAGGTTTCTCGCTGTGACCGCGGCATCAATTGTGGGGGTTGGGATCCCTAGATCCAAGGCGTTTTGCGAAGTCCATTTTCCAGTTCCCTTTTGTTGTGCTCGGTCGAGGATTAGTGAGACTAGTGGGCGCTTGCTTTCAGCGTCATTTTTCTTGAGGAGTTGGGTTGCAATTTCCATGAGGAAGGAGTTGAGTTCGCCTTCGTTCCATTCCTTGAAAACATTCCGTACTTGTTTGATGTTCAGGCGACGGGCTCTGGTTAGGAGGTCGTATGCTTCAGCGATTGTTTGGATTATAGCATATTCGATGCCGTTGTGAATCATCTTCACGTAATGGCCTGCCCCTCTTGGACCAAGGTATTGGCAGCATGGGCCATCCGCATGTGCTGCTATTCGGCTTAACATCTCGTCAACATGTTCGTAACCTTCCTTTGGCCCCCCGACCATCACGCATGGGCCCCTGAGCGCGCCTTCTTCACCTCCACTGACGCCTACCCCCAAGAAGTGGATTCCTTGTTTTCCTAACTCGCCACATCTTCGTTCCGTGTCTTGAAAATGTGAATTTCCACCATCCATCAACACGTCCCCACGATTGAGTAAACCTGTCAGGCTGCTGATGGTTGCGTCGACCGCTGGACCAGCTGTTAACATCAGGAAAACGCGCCGCGGTTGCGAGAGCGAACTGATGAAATCCGGGAGGGTATAAGTTGGGCAGATTTCGGGGTGCTTGGCGGCGAAACCCTTAGTCTTCTCCTCGGTGCGGTTGTAGACGGCGACCGAATAGCCGTGGTTATGAAAGTTCAGCGCTAGGTTTTGTCCCATGACACCAAGGCCAATCAATCCTACGTCTTTGCCGCCCAACACTCTCAGCTCAAGCTGCCTTATGCGTCAGGCTTCAAAAAGAGTTCATCTTCGTCGCTTAGCTCGCTTACGGCCACGATGTGGCCGGCGCCTTGCCGGTTTGTTGGTCCTTCTGCGTACCATGAGGTAAGCTAAGGCAAAGATGATTACTATTCCTGTCAAGATGAGCGCTGGTTCAGAATAATCTGCCTGCCAGACTGCAGTGATCGTATGGGGCCGGTTCATGGATATAGTTCCCGTGGTGGAGCTTGTGAGTAGTTGACCGTTCTCGTACCAGCCTTGAAACTTCATCTGGCCTCCAAAATTTCCTAGGAGGCCGGCCATGGGTTCGGTCTGTGCCACTGAGAATGTTGCAGGTTCTCCCTCGTTGTACCATCCTGCCCCTGTTGAAGTTGCCTGAGGGCCAGTTAATGTGAGTAGGTTCTGCGTCACGTAGGTAACGGTGATGTTTGCGTTGCTGGTTATCAAAATGGTTCTATTCGTGTCAGTCGATCCGTCAGGCCAATGGTCGAACATCAGCCTGGTTGTTGGGTCGACTTGGACGAGAGCGGGTACCGATACGTTGTGTTCGCCCAATGCGACTCCGACCACGGCTGGGCCTGAGGGTTGTTGCACTCCGTCAACGGAAACAGCTACGGGGGATGGAACCGTCACGTTCAACGCTACGGGAGTCAACTGGATACCGAAGAGAACAGTGCTCTTCGTTTTGGGGATCAGATTGTGGGTGGTGTCGAAGAGCGCCGTTGTCATGTTCAAATCCCATGTCCCAGGTACGCGTTTCCCGCC
>Ga0187770_10001215_pt1 | contig 13509 bp, 12 predicted proteins | sample 0116_SJ02_MP02_2_FD_133154 | JGI IMG/M metagenome (GOLD analysis project Ga0187770, IMG submission 133154) | Tropical peat soil microbial communities from peatlands in Department of Meta, Colombia - 0116_SJ02_MP02_20_MG | ecosystem: Environmental > Terrestrial > Soil > Wetlands > Peat | place...
CCGGGCGAGTTGGCCCGGCGATCAATGGGATCGACATGAAGCTTGGCGAAAACGATGAAATTCTGGTGCGCGGACCGAACGTTTTTTGCGGTTATTGGAATCGCCCGCAGGAGACCGCCAAAGCCCTGCGTGATGGCTGGTTTCATACCGGAGACCAGGGCGAGGTCGATGCGTCAGGGAACTGGAAGATCATCGGGCGGATCAAGAATCTGATAATCCTAAGCTCAGGCCACAATATTGCGCCGGAGCCAATTGAAGATGAATTGCTGCGCAATTTGGGCGAGGCGCAGCATGTGGTGCTGTTAGGCAACGGGCGCGGATATTTGTCAGCCATCGTGACCGGAAATGTTACGCGGGAGCAGGTGCAAGGGGCGATTGACACGGTGAATGCGCACCTGCCTCACTATAAGCACATTCGCGCGTTCCAGATTCATCCCGAACCATTTTCCGTCGAGAACGGAATGTTGACTGTCAACGGAAAATTGAAGCGGGATTTGATTGCATCACGTTGGAAGAACGAAATCGAAGAGATGTATCAGGTAAAGCAGGCGGTATAGGTTTCCTTCGTGCGACTTCGTGCCCTTCGTGGTTTCAGAGTCTTGTCAACCACAAAGGTGCACCAAGAAAACGCGGAACACGTTGCATGGATCAATTTAAAGGCCGAGCTCTTTCGTGGGAACTCAACGACGGGATCGTCGAGCTGGCGCTCAACCGCGAACCCTGCAACGAGATCGGCTCGATGACTCTCAGCGAGTTGGAGAGCTTTGCAGGCGCGCTGAAAGCTCTGGAGGGCGAAGCCCACGCGTTGATCATTTACAGCCAGCGCAGTTGCGGATTTTGTGCCGGGGCCGATTTACGGGAACTATATTGCCAATCGCAAAAGATGGCGCGAACAGAGGCCGCAAGCGGGGTTCGTCGTTTTCTCGAGAGAATTCACCGCGTGATGAACGCGATCGATGCATCCCCGCTAATCACAGTTGCTGCGGTTCACGGTGTGATTTTTGGTGGAGGCTTCGAACTGGCTCTGGCCTGCGACTTAATCATCGCGGATAAAACGGCACGGTTCTGCTTTCCTGAGTTGCGGCTGGGCTTGATTCCGGGCTTCGGCGGGATTCCGCGGATGAAGCGCGATTTGGGGAATGCGATGGTTCGCGATCTCTTGCTTACCGGCCGAAGCTTCAATGCAACTAAGATGCAACAAGCCGGCCTTGTGAGCCAGTTGGTGAGCGAAGGCGAGGCGTTGCACGTAGCGCGAGCCACTGCTGCTCAGCTGAAGAAATTCGATCGGTACACCGCGGCCAGGGCGAAAGAGTTCGTCAAGCCGATTCCATACGAGGAGCTGAAGCAGGAGATCGATTTGTTCTGCGACTTGTTTACGAGGCCAGCGGTTGAAGCGGGCCTGCGTAAGTTTGTGGAGAGTACCGAGGCGCAGCCATATTTGCCTTAATAGTTGATTCCAACATGGAGCAACATAGATCCTTAGCTTCGCTAGGATGACAAGTTATGTGCGCGATACGAACATCTGATCAGACGATAGACGAAATCCTCGACCTCGCCGCCGCCCACTTCAAGGTTTCGCGGGAAAGGCTTACCCCGGACGACGATTTCTTCAAGACGCTGGGCATCGACAGCCTGCAGGCTCTCGACCTCCTAACCAAGCTTGAGAATCACTTTCATATCGAACTACCCGACTACGAACTGCAGGGAGTTTCGGATTTCCGCACGCTGGCGAGCCGAATCCGGTCTCGACTGTGAAATTACCACGGAGACACAGGGAAAAGCCCAAGGCCAAAAAGGCTCTTTCTTTCGAATGCCAACCCAGTTTTTCTCCGTGTCTCTGCACCTCTGTGGTGAAATAAGCTTGAAATGCTGAATCTCGACAAATACAGCTGCCTCGGCGCAGCCTTGCGGGATGCGCTGGATCGTTGGCCCGATGAGACCTGCTTGATCGAATCGGATCGCAACCGCGAAAAAACGCGGCTCTCTTACTCCGACTTCAAAGAACTGGCGCTGCCGTTGGCGCGCGCCCTGCAAGATGCGGATTTCAGGGCAGGTGATCGCGCCGCCATCATCATGAGCAATCAGTCGAAATGGCTGGTCTCTGCGTATGCCATTTCTTATGCCGGTGGGGTTCTGGTTCCTCTCGACTACAAGCTCACTGCGTCCGAACAGCTGGCACTACTCGCGCACAGCGAGGCAAAGTTTCTGGTTGTTGAGTACTACCTGTGGCGCGCGATCACCCAGGCGCCTGAGTTTGGTAATCAAAAGCTCAAAACCGTCCTGGTGACGGAAGCGCCATTGCGGGCCGATCTTGCGGGAGCGTTCCGCTGGGAGGAATTCCATCGCAAAGGAGAGCCTGTCTTTGTTCCGCGAAGCCGGGAGGATGTCGCGTGCATCGTCTACTCCTCGGGCACTGGCGGACGTGCAAAGGGCTGCGTGCTAACGCACGAAAATTATCTGGAGCAATGCAAGTCGCTCACCGCCTGGTATCCGTTCTGGCCCGGCGTGCGCTACCTGAGCATCTTGCCGACGAATCACGCCATCGACTTCATGGTCGGATTTATCGGACCATTCGTGTGTGGGGCCTGCGTCGTACACTTGCGCACGCTGCGTCCGGAATTTGTGCGCGACGCCTTCGTCAAATACAAGATTACCTATGTGAGCCTGGTTCCGCTGGTGCTTAAGAACTTGGAACGAGGCATGCGCACCAAATTTGCGGAACTATCCCCGGCCAAGCGTTTTCTGCTCAATCGTACAATTGCTTTGAACAAGCTGCTCACGAGGAGTCGCCCCAAGGTCAAGCTGAGCCGCAGATTGTTGCCGCAAGTGCACAAGGCCTTTGGCGGCGAGTTGCTTGCTCTTATCACCGGCGGCGCCTTTGTCGAGCCCGCGACCTTGCAGTTCTTCTACGACCTCGGCATTCCAGTCACGAATGGTTACGGACTCACCGAGGCTGGCACTGCGCTCACGCTTAACGACCTGAAGCCATTTCGCGCGGACACTGTCGGCAAGCCGCTGCCGGGAGTGGAACTTCGCATTCTGAATCCGGACTCCGAGGGCATCGGCGAAGTTGCCGCCAAGAGCAAGACGGTTATGTCGCATTATTTGGATGAGCCGGAGCTCACCGCAGAAACCATTGTGGATGACTGGTTACTCACAGGAGATCTCGGGTGCTTTGATGGTCATGGGCACCTGCAGTTATTCGGGCGCAAGAAGAACATGATTGTCACCGAAGGCGGAAAAAATATTTATCCGGAGGACATCGAAACGGTTTTCGATCGTTTGCCGGTCAAGGAGTACTGCGTCTTTGCGGCAAACTACCTGTGGCCGGCGAAGAGCCTTGGACATGAGATGTTGATTCTTGTGCTGCGGCTGGAACAGAACCAGGAGTTCACGGACGAGCTGAAAAACGAGATAATTGGTTGCAATCGGCGCCTGCCTGACTTCAAACGGGTCCACGGATATGTAATCTGGAATCAGGATTTTCCGCGAACTGCCTCCATGAAAATCAAGCGCACCGTCCTTGCTGAAGAAATCGGCAAAACACTCGACCGTGGCGCGGTGGTCGAATTGTGAGTGAAGCTTTTCTGGCAATAGTGAATCCTGCCGCCGGCGGCGGACGCTGGCGAAAGCTGATTGGCCCGGCATTGGACCGTCTACGAAGCGGCGGAATCGGCGTGGAGTTGGTCGAAACCAGGCATCCTGGTCATGCTTCACAGATTGCTCACGATGCCTACGCGCAAGGTTACCGAAAATTCATTGCCGTGGGGGGCGATGGCACCTCCTACGAGATCGTTAACGGGCTGTTCCCACTTCAGAATTCGAGGGAACGCGCAACTCTGGCATTTCTTCCCCTCGGCACCGGCAATTCTTTTTTGCGGGAGTTTACGGATCGTGGCGTAGAACACGCGCTTGAAGCCCTGCTCGCTCGTCGTTCTCAGCCGTGCGATGTGATGCGGCTGCGACACTCCGCAGGCGTTATTCACTTCATCAACCTGCTCAGTATGGGATTTGCTGCCGACGTTGCGGCCTTGCGTACGCGCCGCTTCCGCACCTGGGGAGAACTGGGGTATCAATCCTCGATCTTTGTTTCGCTGGCGCGTTTGCGACGCCGCCCTTTTCCCCTGCGGGTGGACGAACACGGCGAGATCGATCGCCGTCCGTGCCTGTTTCTAACATTCAACAACAGCAAATTCACGGGTGGCAGCATGATGATTGCCCCAAAGGCGGAGGTGAACGACGGCTTGATCGAATATGTGCGCTGGGGCCCGATCGGGCGGATCGGGCTGATCCGCAATTTGCCTACGCTTTATGACGGAACCCATATTCAACATCCGCTGGCCGAACGGCAGGCTGCAAAACGAATCGATTTTTGCCTCGATGCGCCGGTGGACGTGATGGTGGACGGGGAGGTGCTGACCCTGCACTGTCAGACACTTGATGTTCTGCCCTCGGCTCTGAACGTCGTGGTATAAGAAATTATTGCCATGTCAGAAGAAAGACGAAAACGGCAGCAGGAGCGGCAACAGGAGGCGCAGCCAAACCTCTGGGTACGCAAGATTGCGATCTTCGCAGTGGTTGTGGCCGTGGCTGCAGGTGCGTACCTGCTCGTCCGGCACAAGCAAAGTAGCCGCCTAAATGCTTTTGCCCAATGTCTGACCGCAAAGGGCGCGAAAATGTACGGAGCTTACTGGTGCCCGCATTGCCAGACGCAAAAGGAAATGTTCGGCTCATCGTTTCAGTACGCTCCTTATGTTGAATGCGGTGTCAAAGGTTCGCGGGCCCCGGCGCAGGTGTGCGTGGACGCGAACGTGAAACATTATCCGACCTGGGTATTTGCCGACGGAGCAAGAGTGGAAGGCGAACACCAGCTTGAATTTCTCAGCCAGGAAACCGGATGTCCCCTGCCATGAGAAGCGCCCGGATCTTTCTTGTAATTGCATCGCTCGCCGTGTCCGGGATCGCTGTGTCGTCCGTTTCGCTGTACCACCACTACGGTACCTCGAAGACAAACTATTGCGACTTCGGAGAGAATTTCAACTGCGACATTGTGAACCGCAGTACGTATTCGACATTCCTGGGAATCCCCGACGCCCTGATCGGCATCCTGGGATATACCGCTCTACTCGCCCTGGCCACTATTTATCGAACGAAAATAGAAACGCCGCTTATTCTGCTGAGCGCCTCAGTCGCGGGGTTAGGTTTCGCTCTGTACCTGACTTACATCGAGGCGTTCGTGCTGGCCACATGGTGCGTTTTGTGCCTTTCGTCTCTCGCCGTGATTTTTCTGATCGCGGTGCTTGCGTCGTTCCTGGCAGCTAGGTCCACGCGCCGTGCTTGAGGCAGAATTCCTCGCAACTCATGGAAGAAATTACTCAGCAACCAAATAGCTCGGCAACGTCCGTGGGCAAGCAGTCTTCGGTTACCGGAGATCTCCGCCTGCACGAGTTCACGAGCCGAGTTTTTCGGAATACGCGCATGCTGCGCGTGTGGTTGCCGCCACGATACGACGCGACCGAAAACAAAACACGACGCTATCCCGTGCTGTACCTCAATGACGGACAGAACCTCTTCGATCGCGCAACCGCTTACGCAGGCGTCGAATGGCAAGCGGATGAGACTGCTGACCGGCTGATCCGGCAAGAGGAAATTCCGCCGCTCGTGATAGTGGGCATCGATAACGCGCAGAATGACCGCATGAAGGAATACCTGCCTTACCGCACGTTCAATCCGCCGATTCTGCGGCCACAGGGCAGACGCTATCCCGAGTTCCTGATCCACGAAGTCATGCCCTTTGTGCTGGAGCGCTACCGCATCGAGCGCGGCCCGGAGAACACCAGCCTGGGAGGCTCATCGCTGGGCGCGCTGATATCGCTCTACACGGTGATCGACCGTCCCGGAATTTTTGGCCGGTTGCTCCTGGAGAGTCCTTCTCTCTACATTAGCCAGCGGCGAGTGCTGAAGCACAGCCGTTTTTTCCGCCAGTGGCCGGAGAGGATCTTCTTGGCGATCGGCACCCGTGAGTCGGGCCACGAAGACAAGAACCAGCAGGTCGTGGAAGATGTGCGTGAGCTCGAACGAATTCTGCGCCGCTCGGGATTCGATGACAAGCGCCTGCGGGTGCGGATCGATGAAGGCGCGGCCCACAACGAGAGCGAATGGGCCAAGAGATTTCCGGAGGCGCTCACCTTTCTATTTGGAAATGACGAACGGCCCCGGGCCCTGTAGGGCCCAATAGCAAGAGGCGCGGCTGGAGAAGCCGCGCCCTTTCGACTCCACAACTTAAACTCTGTAGCCTACAGCTCCGCTTGGCCGATCAGAAGAGCTACCAGACGGGCTTCCCATCCTTGTCCCGGAAAACGTAAACATCGTTCCCACGCTTCACTTCACGGGCGAAAATAGTCTCTACTCCCTCGAAAATTACTTTCGATCCCGTGACTTCGAGCTGGTCGCCTACGTTAAAGACCAGTTCGTACTCATCAACGAACTTCTTGGAAGCGAGGTGAACTTCGATGGTCGTACCATTCTCAAGCTTGAGGATCACATGCGATCCGATGCCGCCGCTAACCGGGCATTGCCGGTCTCTGACCTCCTGAACCGTACCCTTAAATACTGCTTCGGTTGAGGGATCGTATTTGGGAACACCTGCGCGCGGCGCTGCTGCCTGCGAGGCAAAGCTAGGTGTAAGCGCTGCCATCCATGCGAGAATCAGAACCACTGCCGGCCACGTTTTCATGGTGTTCTCCTTCCTCCAGAGCCCCAACAGTGCCTGGCTTCCAGTTTGATTATGGCCGCGTCTTTCCCGTCATCCTGTGACAGCAATCACCCGGCATAGTGACCGATAAACCGAGCAAATCTCTTCAGGATCAGTGCCTTGCGCAATCGTCGGCCCATTTTCGGCAACCGTGCTGCGCTACAATGCCTCACCAATGGGGAATGCGCGTCTCACTCAAACCATTTGGAAGTTGATCCAATCGCCGGCTGTAATTTTCTTGATTGCATTGACGGTGCGGTTGTGGGCAGCATTCCAGCTTGTTCCCGCCAAGGCGTGGCAGCACTTTTACGGATACAACGAATTTGCACGGATTGCCTGGGCGGTGGTGTCTGGATATGGCTATAGTTCCCCTTGGGCAAACACGCCTCTCGCGCCCACCGCGGTAGAGCCGCCGATTTACTCCTACCTGCTTGCCGGCATCTTCAAAGTCGCAGGCGCTTATAGTTACAGATCACTTTGGATTGCGGTTGTCCTCAACGGGCTGTTGTCCGCACTTATCGCGGTGCTGATTCTTCGCATTGGGAGACGGGATTTTGGACGTTCTGTGGGCGTGTTGGCTGCCTGGGTGTGGTCCTGTTGGTTGTATGAAGCGGTCGTCGCGATCCGGTTATGGGAGAGCAGCCTCGCGGCCCTGTTATTGACGGTAGCATTGCTATGGCTACCCCGACTTGCAGATTCGTCCCGAACCTCGGCATGGGTGTTGTTTGGCGTGCTCGCCGGCGTAGCCGGACTTACCAATACAACGCTGCTCGCGGTATTTCCGTTCTTCTGGGCGTGGTTAGCGGTGCTCTGCCGGCATCGCGGCCACATTTGCGGCAAACGGTTGACGGCCTCAGTGGGCGCTTTCGTCCTGCTGCTAGCGCCATGGACGATTCGAAACTACACCGTATTCCACCGTCTCATGCCGGTCCGCGACAATTTCGGGCTTGAGTTGTGGCTGGGGAATCACGAGGAGCCACCCGGCCACTTTGACAACGATTTTCCGATCTTGAATCCAGCCACATACAATCGGCTGGGAGAAATCCGCTTTATGGAACAGAAGCGGGAGACTGCGTTGCAATTCTTACGTCAGCATCCGCAAGAGTTCTTACACCGCTCGTTACGGCGCGTCTTCCTGTTCTGGACAGCTCCAGAAGGTTCTGCGTGGCCTTGGGTCTGTCTGCTGGCGTGGCTAGGCCTCGCTCTCGCCCTGCGAAACCGGAAAACCAATGCCCTGCCGAATGCCGTGGTGATGGTAATGTTTCCACTTGTGTATTACATCACTCACACCTATGACACCTATCGTCACCCGATAGAACCCGTAATTCTTCTTCTGGCGTCGTATGCACTTATGCAGGTAGGGGAAGCTGTCGGCCGGCGGCTAAGAGACACCAGTTCTACGAGAATTGCTTCTGACTGATCTCAGCGCCGTTTCCTGAGGCGGACACTCCATGATGTAAACTGGCCCACCAAGGGTTATGTCCTCCACATCGCCGTTGGGTTCCGAGTCTGTCAGCGACAGACCGCTGCATGGGCCTGAGCTTTCAGTGGTCATGCCATGTCTCGACGAAGCGGCCACCCTTGGGGAATGCATCGAGCAGATTCGCAGAACCTTTCAGGCCAACCATATCGCAGGCGAAATCATTGTCGCCGACAATGGCAGCACCGACGGTTCTCCCGAAATCGCTAAAAGCAGAGGGGCGCATGTGGTTGTGGTCGAGCGCAAGGGTTACGGAAACGCCCTCATGGGAGGCATAGCCGCAGCTCGCGGCAAGTACATCGTCATGGGAGATGCCGATGGGAGCTACGACTTCACGCAGATTCCTGTGTTTCTGGAACGGCTGAGGGCCGGCTATGGTCTGGTAATGGGGAACCGTTTCAAGGGTGGAATCAAGCCTGGAGCCATGCCCGCTTTGCATCAGTATTTCGGCAATCCTCTGCTTACCGGAATCGGCCGGTTTTTTTTCAAAGCCCATTGCCAGGATTTTCACTGTGGTTTGCGGGGGTTTAGCAAAGCAGCCTACGAGCAGATGCGCTTGCGCACCACCGGGATGGAGTTTGCCAGCGAGATGGTGGTGAAGGCGTCGCTATTTAAGGTGTCGATGTGTGAAGTGCCCACCCCCCTTTCGCCGGCCGGTCGCGGCCGAACATCCCATCTGCGCAGTTGGCACGATGGCTGGAGACACCTCCGGTTTCTATTGCTATACAGCCCCCGCTGGCTCTTCTTCTACCCTGGATTGGTGCTTCTGGCCGCAGGTCTGGCGACTGCGCTTTGGCTCCTGCCGGGGCCGCGACAGGTCGGACATGTCTTGCTGGACATCCACACATTGCTTTACGCGGTAGTTGCGATCTTGGCGGGATTTCAGGCGGTCATCTTTGCATTCTTCACCAAGGTGTTCGCCATAACGGAAGGACTGCTTCCGGAAGATCCGTGGCTGATCCGCGCTTTTCGCTGGTTCAATCTTGAAACCGGAGTGCTAGCTGGGGCAGCACTACTGGCAGCCGGGATTGGGATCGCGGGTTACTCCCTTTACGTGTGGAATCGCGCCGGGTTTGGACCGATGAATCCTGTGATCCTGGTGCGGCTGGTGGCAGCTGCAATCGTTTCAATCACCTTGGGCGTAGAGATTATCTTCTCCAGCTTCTTCCTGAGCATTTTGGGTATCGCACGCAAATGAATTTGCTCCGACAATCCCACGAACACTACCCCGCACCCATCCTTGTGGAGCGCCTGGGAGCGGTCTTTTTGGCTTGTCCTAGAGTTTCGTGAGCTGCCTTCCCGAGAAATCGATCCATCGAAGTGGTTGGGTTATGCGACGCTTTTTCATGAATTCGTCCACCGCCCGGCGGGCGCCGGCCCAGTGACCATAATCATCAAGTTGAATGATTCCACCTTTCGACACGCGATCATACAGATTGTCCAGCGTCGTCATCACGCTCTCATACCAGTCGCCGTCGACGTGAAGTATGGCTATGGATTGCACTCCACAAGTGGGCAAGGTCTGCTGGAAAAGTCCGGGCACGAGGATGGCTCTTTTCTCAATTCCCAGTTGGCGGAGTGAGGAACGCACTTCCTCGAGTGATCCTCGGCAAGTACCGGTGTACAGAGAAGCGATTCGATAGTCGGGATTCTCTTGGCTCGGCTCAGGCAACCCTTCAAATGTGTCAAACATCCAGACCCTGCGGGAGCAGCTATTCAAAGTGAGCGCCATCATGGCAGCGCTTCCGCCGCGAGCCACCCCGCATTCCACGATGTCTCCTGGAATCTGTTTTTCTTCCACATAGAGAACAGCCCGGTGCAGGTTGAGTAGGCGGGCGTAACTGCACATGGTAAGGGGTTTGACTCTGCGAAAAAGCTGAGCAAAGCGGGTGGGCGAAACCTGGGCGAGGGCCTCTTGAATGTAACGCAGCGCCTGTGAACCAACCCATGCCGGCTGTCGTAACCGGTGCATTACTTCCATGGCGGTTGGCTTGGCCTCGAACACGCCATAACTATATCGCGCTCTGGCGTAATCGGCAGGGCTACAACTCAGGGCGCTTTCTGCCGTTCCCTGCCACCGGAGTGAACAAGGTCCTGATCCATTGCGCCAGCCGATGACGACGCTGGCTCAAGGCGCAGCGGCGATTCATCGGGACATACCATCCAGACTCTGCGGTTCTTGAAGTAACGCAGGAGTTCCTGGTTGTCATGCTCTCCCATATCGCGCGCCCACACCACCTTTGCGTGATCAATATCGGCAGCGTTATATACCCACTCCGAGTCCGGAACGTGCGCTGCTTCATAGCGGACCAGGACCAGATGTTGCCCGGCCAGGCTATCGAGGGTACGAAGAATCCGTGCCCGCCCAAGGTTGCCTCGGGGCCATTCTGGCTCGATTTGAACGCGAGCTACGATCGCGGTCAACCGCAGAATGATCATGGTGCAGAGAATAAGGACAATTACAGACACTAGCGCAGCACCGACGGGCTTTCCACTCCAGCACCAGAATCGTAGATGACGCATGCATTGCACTACGACCAAGTAAAGCAGCGCGAGGGCCGGCGCCAGGTAGTGTGGAGACATCCAACTCTCGACCGCGACTCCCACAATGAAAACCGTGCCTGCAATGAGGGGAAAACGCATCTTGTGGTCACCTATGATCCAAGGGAATGCGAAGACCGGAATTGTCAAGGCAGGACCAAGATAGAACCCCCACAGCCTCCAGGCTCGAGATGCACGGCTCCGCATAAACCCCTTGAAGGTTAGTTCCTCGTTGTACTCATGGAGGTCGTTCTCATAAAACTCCCGCATCACAGCGTGACGATAAAGAGGTGCAGGAAGCGGTTTTCGCCACAGGAAGAACGGTGTTTGCCAATAGGTCCGGTGACTTACTTCGTAGGGCATGACAAACGGGCTTCCAGTGACTCGATAGTTGTAATAGGTCGTTGCCACCGCCATGATGCCCAGGGTTAGCGCAATTGGTGCGACAACTCGCCTTAAAGAAACAGATCTTCGTGGCCGCTGTGGCCCCGTCAGCCAAATCAGCATGGCGACGGCGACTGTCAAGCTTAGGACTAGCCCCTCGTATGGCCGGCTGTTGGCGAGAATTGCCAACCCCAAAGCCATCAGCAAAGCGTCTCGAACCCGCTGATGATGCTTGATCCGGGGCAGGGCTCCGAGTACGAGGGCACCTCCGAGCGCGACGACCGAAGCGCTCCAGTAGCCGTTCATCCAGTAACCGAAAATGCCCAGGCGGAGAACCACTATGATGCCCCCGAGCAGGGCCCATATTGGTGGCAGCCATCCCTGCAACATCCAGCACACCGAGGAACACATCATTCCAGTGATTAGCCACTGCCCGATCCAAGGGTGCCCCAGACGTTCCCCGGCTGCCAGGACCAGTCCCTCGGCGGGGGGGTACTGCGACATGTAGGTTGGATGTTGGATGACGTGGAAACTTTCGAAGTGAACCCACATGGGATGAGGAGGATTAGTCAGGCGCCCGTGGGCGAAGGTATCAGCGGCGAGCAGGTAGCTGAATTCGTCATGTGCCGCTGGTTGCGGGATGCCGAGGATAGGAATCAGGGCGGCTCGAATAGAAAGGGATAGAAGCCCGACCGCAATGATGGAGAGTGTTTTTCTTCGCGCCAGCCTGGCAAATGAACTGTTAGTGAGCCTAGCGATCGAGGCCGGAGCGTTTCGTCCCCGCCGCGCTACGATCATCGCAAGTACAGGGATTAGCAGAACCGCCTCGATCAGCGGGAGCGCCCATCTAGCGAGCCATAGATGCAGGGGTGGGATATCTGACGCGTTCATGGATGATAGCGGACCATTGCCGCCCGGCTACGTTTGGGGATCGGCATCAAAAATTCAAGAATTTCTTCACTGAATGTCATGAACGAAATTGCTAGCCTACCATTAAAATCTGTTTGGAGCAGGATGGCAAAATCACTGAAAATTCTTGTCTGGATTGCCATTGGTGCCGTTGGCGCGTTGGCGCTGGGTACCATTGCCCTGCACCGCGGTGAGCAAATCAACGCCATGTGGCTGGTGCTGGCGGCGTTTTGCACCTACGCTCTGGGATATCGCTTCTACAGCAAATTTGTCGCCGCTAAACTTCTCTCGCTTGATGCGCAGCGAGCCACTCCCGCCGAACGCCTGGATAACGGCCGCGACTTCGTCCCCACCAACAAATGGGTGGTTTTCGGGCATCACTTTGCCGCCATCGCGGGGCCAGGGCCGCTGGTGGGTCCGGTGCTGGCCGCGCAATTTGGCTACCTGCCCGGAACGCTGTGGATTCTGGCTGGCGCTATCTTCGGCGGCTGCGTCCAGGACTTCGTCATCTTGTTGTTTTCGGTTCGGCGTGACGGCAAGTCCCTGACGGAAATGGCACGCGAGGAAATTGGGCGGCTGGGCGGATTTGTGGCCTACGTGGCGATTCTCAGTATTATTGTGATTCTCCTTGGCGCCGCCGCGCTGATCGTCGTGAACGCCCTGAAGTCCAGCCCCTGGGGCGTGTTCACGATTGCCATGACAATCCCCATCGCGCTGCTCATGGGGGTTTACGTGCGCCATTTGCGCCCCGGGAAAGTGCTGGAAAGTTCGCTGCTCGGGTTCGTTCTGGTCATGCTGGCGACCTGGGGAGGGCAGTGGATCTCACAGAGCGCCGAGGTGGCTCCCTGGTTCACTTGGAGCGCTTCAGCCCTCGCCGTTGTGATTATCGTCTATGGGTTTGCGGCCTCGGCTCTTCCAGTCTGGCTGCTATTGGCCCCGCGCGACTATTTGAGCACCTTTGTAAAGCTGGGAACGATTGGGGTGCTGGCCATAGGAATTGTCGCCTTGCGGCCCACGCTGCACATGCCTCCAGTTACCCGTTTTGTGGACGGATCGGGGCCGGTTTTTGCCGGCAAGATTTTCCCTTTTGCGTTCATCACGATTGCCTGCGGAGCGGTCAGCGGATTTCATTCGCTGATCTCCAGCGGCACGACTCCCAAGATGATTCGCCGTGAGCCTGAGACTCGCATGGTTGGGTACGGGGCGATGATGGCCGAATCCATGGTTGCGGTGATGGCCACCATCGCTGCCTGTGTGCTGCAACCCGGCACGTATTTTGCGATCAACAGTCCTGCGGGAGTTGTGGGCCAGGCGCCGGAAGCTGCCTCGGCAACCATCAGCAGCTGGGGATTTCCTGTAACTGCAGGAGGCATGCACGCGCTGGCCCAGGCAGTTGGGGAGCAAACTCTATTCAACCGAACCGGCGGCGCACCGGCATTCG
>Ga0187770_10001216_pt1 | contig 13506 bp, 15 predicted proteins | sample 0116_SJ02_MP02_2_FD_133154 | JGI IMG/M metagenome (GOLD analysis project Ga0187770, IMG submission 133154) | Tropical peat soil microbial communities from peatlands in Department of Meta, Colombia - 0116_SJ02_MP02_20_MG | ecosystem: Environmental > Terrestrial > Soil > Wetlands > Peat | place...
ATGGTAGGTTGAGGCGTTTTGCGGGCGTCTGAGCCCGCAGCCGAAATCCTGAGCGTATTTTGCGAGGGATCTCTTGCCAGATGGCGGCGGACGTGAATACTGGGCCGTCGACTAATGGTAGGTCAAGTGCCTTTGGAGCACTTTGTCTAGGTTCGAATCCTAGCGGCCCAGCCAGAATCAGTTGTCAGTGACCAGTGCTTAGTTGCCAGTAAAACCGCTGGCACTCGTACTGCGAACAGAACGGTAAGAACTGAAGGCCAGGAGCCCAGAGAAAAACCATGGCTACTTTAGTCACGCCGAGCGAAAAGACGACGGAGAAAGTTGAAAAGAAGAGCCCGCCCGTGACCGACGAGAAGCCGGAACGCAAGCAGCGCCAGCGCGCCGACGACAAGTTCAAGATCTTCAGCGGCACGGCCAACGAGCCGTTAGCCGACGAGGTCTGCCACTTTCTCGGCTTGCAGCGCGGGCAGGCGCAGGTGATACGGTTCAGGGACGGCGAGTGCTACGTCCAGATTCAGGAGAACGTGCGCGGCGCCGACGTCTTTGTGATGCAGCCGACCTGCCGGCCGGTGGACGAGCACCTGATGGAGCTGTTGCTGTTGATAGACGCGCTCAAGCGCGCGTCAGCGCGGCGCATCACGGCGGTGATTCCGTACTTCGGGTATGCCCGGCAGGACCGCAAGGACAAGCCGCGCAGCCCGATCTCGTCGAAGCTGGTGGCCGATCTGCTGACCACGGCGGGCGCGAACCGGGCGTTGATCGTGGATTTGCATACGCCGCAGTTGCAGGGCTTTTTCAACATTCCGGTCGATCACCTGTTCGCTTCGCCGGTGCTGGTGGATCACTTCCGCAAGCTGGCGTTGCCGAATTTGACGGTGGTTTCACCGGACGCCGGCGGCGTGGAGCGTGCGCGATTCTTCGCCAAGAAAGTGGATGCGGCCCTTGCCATCGTCGACAAGCGTCGCGTGGAGATGAACGTGGCCGAGGTGATGCACGTGATCGGTGACGTGAACGGGCGGACCTGCCTGATTATCGACGATTTGATCGACACGGCCGGCACGCTGGTGAAGACCGCCATGGCTCTGATCGAAAACGGCGCGACCGAGGTTTACGCCTGCGCGTCGCATGCCGTGCTGTCGGGCCCGGCCGTCGACAACATTATGGGCTCGGTGATCAAGCAAGTGGTGGTCACGAATACGATCCCGCTGACGCCGGAGGCCGATGCGGCGCGCACGGAAAAGGGAGGCAAGATCAGTGTCCTCTCGATTGCGGGATTGATTGGCCGCGCGATTCAGGCCAATCACGAGGAAACGTCGGTCAGCAAGTTGTTCATGTAAGAGACGCTTTGTCATCCCGAGCCAGCGTTGTTTGCGCAGCGAGGGATCCAGGCGAGCCGCGCGAAGCGTCGCGTTTCGTGCGACGCAATCTTGGCGCGTATGGCTCGCATCATTTTCGAAGAGACAGGAATTAATTTTATGGCGACTGCACTCGAAACCAACTTACTGGAAGCGCAAGCGCGCGAGTCGGGCAATAAGAACGAGGCCCGCCGCGTTCGTCGGGACGGAAAAATTCCGGCCGTAGTCTATGGAGCGGGGAAGGAATCTCTCTCCGTCACGGTCGATCCGCGCGTGGTTGCACGGATTCTTCACTCGGAAACCGGCCACAACACCATCTTTGATCTTGCCTACAACGGCGAGCGCACCAAAGCCATGATCGTGGACTGGCAGTACGAGCCGATCAAGGGCAAGCTGCTGCACATTGACCTGAAGCGCATCGCCATGGACAAGGCGTTGAAGGTCAGCGTGCCCATCTTCCTGAAGGGCGAAGCCGAAGGCGTGAAGACGCAGGGAGGCATCCTGGAACAGATGCTGCGCGAAGTCGAGATCGAGTGTCTGCCCGGCGACATTCCGAGCCACATCGACGTAGACATCAGCCACCTGGTTTTCGGGAAGGTGCTGCGCGTCTCGGATCTGCCGCATTCGGAGAAGCTGAAGTTCCTGACTGACGCGAATCAGCCCGTGGCCCACGTCACTTCGGTGAAGGAAGAAGTGGCGCCCACGCCCGAAGCGGCGGCGGCAGAAGCCGCAGCGGCTCCGGCGGAGCCCGAAGTCATCAAAAAGGGCAAGCAGGAGACTGAGGAAGAAGAAGGCGCCGAGGCTCCGGCAGCGGCGGCCAAGCCGGAGAAGGCCGAGAAGAAAGAAAAGAAGTGACAGCGTTTGGCGGGCCCTTCGGCTACTTCGCTTGCGCTCAGTTCAGGGCAAGCTAAGAAGGGAGCCCGCCGCTGTCATTCCCTCAGAGTGCTTCGCACTTTCGGGACAGGCTCTGAGCGGAGTGAAGGATCTCTTGCATTGGCCAGAAATGCCGAGCTTCGCTCGGCCGGACAGCCGAGGGCGGCTGTCCCCACATGAGTTGAGGAAGCTGCATAGAGCGTGAAACTGATCGTCGGTCTCGGCAATCCCGGTATCGAGTACCAGTTCACGCCGCACAACCTGGGCTTTCTGGTGATTGATCGCATCGCCGGCGGCTTGGGCGTGGAAGTGAGAAACCGGCAGTGCCGGGCGCTGACGGCGCGGGCAGTGATCGCCGATCAGCCGGTGCTGCTGGCCAAGCCCGAGACGTACATGAATCTGAGCGGCGTCTCGGTGCGGGAGTTGTTGCGGGAGTACGAAGCGCAGCCGGAAGCGGACCTGATTGTGATTCAGGACGAGCTGGACTTTCCGCTGGGCACGCTGCGCATTCATACGAAGCGCAGTTCGGCGGGGCACAACGGCATCGAGTCGATCATCGGGGCACTGGGCACGGAGGATTTTCTGCGCATTCGGATCGGGGTTGCGCCGGAGCGCAAAATTACCGACGGCCAGAGTTATCTGCTGGCGCCGATGAAGAAGAAAGACCTGGAAGTGGTGGACGGCATGCTCGATATCGCCGAAGAAGCGGTGAACGTGATTCTGAAAGATGGGCCGGCGGCGGCGATGAATAGGTTTAACCGGAAGGAAGACAGTGGTCAGTGATTAGTGGTTAGTGGCTCGCAACGGAGGGATTTTCTAGCCACTAACCACTGGCCACTAGCCACTGAGCTTGGAGAAACGCATGAATCGTACTTATGAGCTGATGTTTATCGTTCGTCCGGATATGACGGACGAGGATCTGGACAAACTGATTTCGACGCTGCAATCGGCTGTGCCCGCCACGGGCGGGACCGTGGTGAAGGTCGAGAAGATGGGCAAGCGCCGCCTGGCGTACACCGTGCGCCGCTTTCATGACGGCATCTATGTCCTCATGGTGGTCGAGGGCGGCGGCCCGATGATTCACGAACTGGAGCGCCGGTTGCGCGTGACTGAGCCGGTGATCAAGTTCCTCACCGTGCGGATTGACGAAGAGCAGAAGCGGCTGGGCAAGATCAAGGCGCTCCGCGACGCGCGCAAGAAAGTGAGCGCACAGCCCGCTGCTGCGGCCGAGGGCACAGCCACGCCCGCGGCAGAAGCACCGGCAACGGCGTAGAAGCGAGGCCGGACAAAAGCAGGTTCCTCGACACGTCCTCGCCGCTTGCGCGGTTGCGGACGGCTCGGAATGACAAGCCAGTTGCAATAGTCGCTGGCGAGGATTTAGAGGAGATATATGGCAGAAGAAACGAAAGCACCAGAGCAAGCGGCCGCGGCGCCGAGCGAGAGGCCGCGCAGTGAAGGACGGCCAGAAGGGCGTCCCGGCGGCGATCGTCCGCGCTTCGGCGGCGGACGTGGGCCTGGCGGGCCTCCGCGCGAAGGCGGGCGCAAGTTTTTCCGGCGCAAGAAAGTGTGCAAGTTCTGCGTCGAGCGCATCGAGGACATCAACTACAAGGACTATCGCCTGCTCGGCCAGTTCGTTGCCGAGAGCGGCAAGATCGTGCCGCGGCGGCTGACCGGCGTGTGCGCACCGCACCAGCACCGGCTGTCGTCAGCCATCAAGCAGGCGCGCAACATCGCCCTGCTGCCGTTTGCGGGAAGAGCGTCGTAAGTCCTCCCGTGCTGTCATTCCGAGCGTAGCGAGGAATCTGCTTCTCGTGAAGAACAACAGATTCCTCACTTCGTTCGGAATGACAAGAGTTCAATAAGATTGGAGCCAGAGCCATCATGGAAGTCATTCTCAAAGAAGACGTAGCAAAACTAGGATCGCGCGGCGACGTGGTGAAGGTCGCCGAAGGGTACGGACGGAATTTTCTCCTGCCGCGCAAGCTGGCCATTGAAGCGAACGCAGGCAACAAGGCCGTCATTGCGCAGATGAAGGCCGCGGCTGTCAGGCGTTCGGCCAAAGAAAAAGCACAGGCCGAGGAACTGGCCAAGCAATTCGAGGGCGTGTCGGTGTCGTTCACCCGCAAGTCGGGCGAACACGATCAGCTGTTCGGGTCGGTCACGTCGAGTGATGTCGCGGAAGGACTCGAAAAGAAGGGATTCAACGTCGATCGCCGCAAGATTCAGCTGCACGAGCCGCTGAAGACGCTGGGCGAGTTCACTGTCCCGGTGAAGTTGCACAAGGACGTGACCGCGCATTTGAAGGTGGTCATCGAGAAGGAAGCGGCGGCGGAGTAAACTCTCTGAACGTCTCTAGTCGTAAACTTTGCTGCGGTGGGCGATCCGCGTGATGCTTACGAGTCTGGCAGCGTCATTGATGATGTAGACAACGCGCCAGTCGCCGATTCGGATGCGCCACTGGTCGTTGTAACCTCTCAGCTTCTTGCATCCCGCGGGTCTCGGATCGTGCGCGAGCGAGTCCAGCTTGCGGACGACGCGCCCGAGAACGGTGTTGGGCAAGGATTCCAGCTCTTTCCGTGCTGAGAGTTTGACCTCGACGGCATAGCTAGCCACGCAGCCGTCCGCGTTTCACAAGATCGGCCTTCACTTTTTCCAGCGGAACGCCTGCCTCGCCACGGCGGGATTCGGAAATCAAGCCGTCCCAGAAATCCTGCAGGCGTGCTCCGTGCTTCTTAAGGTCAATAAGAACTGCAACCTTACGGCCTTTGCGGTCTGTGACGAATTGCACTCCAGTCATGAGGTTATTCTCCCACACGCCCCGCTGTTGCACTACACTTGTTGTGTCGTCTTAGTTAGGAGCGGCAATGCGGCGCCACCTATTCCTCGCGTGGGGGTTGTCACTGGTCCTCGCTGTTGCATCTTGTGCCCAGTCTTCAGGAAAATTCCAAAAGGTTCAGATCGAACTGGTGCAGACGGGGTCGGTGACTTGTGAGAACGATTCAGTCAGGCTCGAAATGCAGACCCGCGTAAAGAACGTGTCCGACTCCACGATCAGGCTTGGGAGGGTGCAGTCTGGCCATGCCAGGTTTTATGCCGAAGATGCAGATGGCAATCTAAAGCTGCGGCCCACGAAGCACTTTGTCTGCGAGTTAAGAGGCGAGCCACCCTTTGACATCATCACCGCTCGGTACGAGTCCCAGACGATCCGCTCCCGCGAGATGAAGTAAAAAATTACGACGGGAAAAGCGGTTTTCAGGTCGAGCCAGGAGACATCCAAGTGAGCGGCGAAAACCGAAAGGTTATTGTTGCCTTTGAATTTACCAACGTCCTTCCCAAGACTTCATTCGGCGGTGTGGAGTGGGCGATATGGAGCGAGCCTCTCAAAATTTGGCTTCCCAAGGATTGCGTGTTGTTTCACGAATTGCCTCGGCAATAGGGCACTTCCTTTGCCAAACCGTCCTTCCGCACTCTCCCGCCCTGTTCTGTTTCGCCCTAAACCGCTGGCACACAATCACCTAGGCCCCGCAAAAAATCTCCGACCCGCCTATAATTTCTGCTCACGGTTCTGCGAGCTCTCCGTCTATCTCTGTGCAAGCCCGGATACGGCATGGCTTTAATTACGGCAAAGCAGCCGGGCGCGTAGAGGACACGAAGCGACAATGCCGGCCGATGCATGGGCAGTATCACTTGCGATTGGCGAACGGGCCCACTCCAAGGCTAAGAGTGAGAGAGTAGAGAGCAACCAGGACCCCACGCGGGGCCGCATGGCTGGGCTAGATCGACAAACCCAAGATCGCCGCATCGATGACACGATGCTGATCCGCGAGGCGCAGCGGGGCAACGCCGCGGCCTTCGAGGAACTGGTCCGTCACTATGACCAGGCGGTCTTGCGGCTCGCACTCCACCTCACCGGCACGGAGCACGACGCCCAGGATGTGTACCAGGACGCGTTCCTGAAGGCGTACAAGAACATCGGCAACTTCCGGTTCGAGTGTTCCTTCTACACGTGGATTTACCGGATCGTGACCAATTTGTGCCTCGATCACCTGCGCAAGAAAAATGTGCGCAAGGAAGACGCGCCGGTGGTGAAAGATGCCGACGGCGGCGAGTACGACTTGCTCGATCAGGTGGCTGACGGACGGGCGGGGGCGAATCCGGAGCGGGACCTGATGCGGCGCCAGCTGGGCGCGCGAATTTCAGGAGCGCTCGAGAAATTGACGCCGCGCGAGCGCATGGTGTTCGAGCTGAAGCATTACCACGGATTGAAGCTGCGCACCGTGGGCGAGATTTTGCATACCACGGAAGAGACCGCCAAGAACACGCTCTTCCGCGCCACGCAGAAATTGCGCGGGGCGCTGGCGGATATGAGATAGGGCTCGTGAGGGATTGACGAAAATCCCCACTTCTCGTGCAGAGTACGCGCGAGAAATGGGGCACCCTCGGGAACTGATGAAGGTGGCAACTATGAAGTGCGAATGGGTGAGACAAAATATCGTGCTCCACGTTTATGGTGAACTGGCCGATGACGCCCGCCACGAGCTGGAGCAGCACGTAGCCCGCTGCGCCGACTGCGCTGCAGAACTGAAAGCCGAACAGGACTTTCACGCGCTGCTCGAGCAGGATCGCGCGACTGATCCTCTGATGAATGATCCGTCGCCCAATCTGCTGGCGGCGTCGCGCATGCGCCTGCAGGAAGCGCTGGAAACCGCCAAGCAGGGCAGCTTCTTCAGCCGGCTGGCGTTCGATCCGGCACACTGGCTGCGCCAGGTGCGCTTCTCGCCCGCTCTTGCTTCGGTGATTCTCATCCTCGGCTTCGCCGGCGGCGTTGGAACTACCTACAAGCTCTATTCTCACGGGCCGCAACCGGCAGGCCCCGCGCCCGTTCAGGCAGTGAACGACGCCGCCATCACTAACATTGACTCCATTACCCCGGAGCCGGGCAGCAATCAGGTCACAATCAAATACAACACGACTTCTACGCAGGAGGTGCAGGGATCGCTGAACGATCAGCGCATTCAGCAGTTGCTGCTCTACGCGGCGCGCAATAACTACAATTCCGGCGTGCGGATGGATTCGGTCGGCCTGATGACGCAGAATCCCAGCGAGACGCACTTCCGCGATGCGTTGATCTATGCGCTGCAGTACGACTCGAATCCTGGCGTACGCTTCAAGGCGCTCGATGCGCTTGGGCCCTATGTAAAGCAAGACACGCGAGTGCGCGACGCCCTGTTGCGGGCGCTGGTGAACGATGCGAATCCCGGAGTGCGCACCGAGGCGTTGCGTATGCTTGAACCGGTGAAAGCCGATGGCAGCGTGCGCGGAGTGCTGATGACGCTGGCCGCGAAGGACTCAAGCACGTACATCAAGTCGCAGGCACGTACCATGCTGGCGCAGTTGCCGGAGATTGATTAGCAGTAGCGCCGCCGTCCCGGCGGCGATCCGCGAGAGCGAGACGCCCTCCGGACAGCCGGCAAGATGCCGGCGCTACTCGAATACGAAGGAAAACGAGGTAGAGATTTGAAGCGTTGTATCCAAATCGTTGGGCTGGCAGCGGTGCTGGCCCTGCTTGCGCAGATGGTGGCGGCGCAGGAAACACATGTCTCCCGCGAAGGCGGAGCCTGGGCGGAGTCGATTACCGGGTCGCTGTCGGGAGTGAAGATTCTGAGGGTAAAGGTCGACACGGGCGCAGTGGTGGTGCGTGGCGGGCAGCAGCAGGACATCAATTACGTCGCTCATATTCGGTTTGGAACTTCTAACGAGAACGAAGCGCGCCGCCAGTTCGAAGACTACAAGGTCAACGCCTATGTGAGGGGTGATACGGCCTGGATTGAGGCCGAGTGGCAGAGAGGCCGGCAGCCGCGCCGTTGTTCTTCCGAATTTTCGATCCATGTTCCACGCGAAATGACTCTGGTAAAGCTCGAAACCGATGGTGGCGAAGTGGACGCTACCGCACTCAACGGCCGCGTCGAAGCGGAGACTGGCGGCGGCACCATTCATCTCGATGACATCGGCGGCGGCGTCAATGCAGAAACTGGTGGGGGATCCATCAACTTGGGTACGGTCAGCGGCGATATCGGCCTGCACACCGGCGGCGGCTCCATCGAGGTGCGCCAAGCCAATGGCAAGGTTGTCGCCGAAACCGGCGGCGGCAGCGTCGAAATCCAGAACGGCGCGCAGGGCGCAATTATTGAAACCGGCGGCGGCAGCATTCAGGTTCGCCGCTGCAACGGGAAGGTGAAGGCTTCGACCGGCGGCGGCAGCGTGGATCTGGGTGACATCGGGGGCCCGGTCGAGATTGATACGGGCGGAGGTACGATTCGCCTGACCTCGGCCAAAGGACACGTTCACGCCGAAACCGGTGGCGGCGGAATTGAGCTCTACGGTGTCCCATCGGCGCAGGCAGAGACGGGTGCTGGCGGAATCGTCGTGAAGCTCGTGAACACGGGCGGAGAGCGCCACGACTCGATGCTGGAAACTTCGGCGGGCGACATCACGGTGTACATCGCGTCCGATGTTGCGCTCAGTGTGCGTGCCAGCGTTGATGTTGCCAACGGACACCGCATCACCTCGGATTTTCCTGATATTCACGTGCACAGCGAAGGCGACTGGGGATCCAAGACACTTTCCGCCGAAGGCAAGCTGAACGGCGGCGGTCCCGTCCTGAAAGTACGGACTACGATTGGCGACATCAACTTCCGGCGTGCCAACCGGTGAGGGAAAACGGTGGTCAGTGACCAGGGGTCAGTGACCAGCTCTGACAATTCTTACCGGCCAGGGATCGCCGATCACTGGCCATTGATGAGGGACTAGCGATGCGCAAGCAAATTCTGACCAGCCTTGTAGTGCTGCCGTTCCTGATGACATTTTCCGACGCCGCACAGACCTGGTCTGTCGACCCGTCGGAGCACACTTCGTCCGAGCATACGATGATCTTCTCCAGCGAAGACAGCGCCACGAATTCATATCTCGGCGTCGATATTGCTGACGTGACCGGCGAACGCATGAGCCAGCTGAAGCTGAAAGAAGAGAAAGGCGTGGAGATCACAATGGTCGACCAGGATGCTCCGGCCGGCAAGGCGGGCATCAAGGAGCACGACGTCATTTTGACCATGAACGGAACGCCGGTGGACAGCGCGGCCCAGTTGCGCCGCATGATCCACGAAACTCCTCCCGGCCGCGTGGTGACTCTCGGCCTGAGCCGCGATGGTCAGCCTATGACCGTGAAAGTGCAGCTTGGCGACAAGGGCAAGGAATATGCGTTCACGGCACCCAAAGCCAAGGAATATCACCTGGAGATCCCGCCGATTCCGCCCATGCCAGAGATGCCGGAGATTGATATTCCGGCGTTCAACATGGTGGTGGTGACCTCCTCGCCGCGCAGCGGCTTGACGGTCGAGAACATCACCCCACAGTTGGGAGAGTTCTTCGGGGTGAAGAACGGGAACGGGGTTCTGGTGCGAGCTGTAGCCAAGGGCAGCCGTGCGGAAAAGGCCGGATTCCGCGCCGGGGATGTAATTGTCAAGATCAACGACCAGACCATCCACGATACGAGCGACTTTACCCACGCGGTGCGGTCGCGCGAGGGCAGTTCGGTGAACGTGGGCGTGGTTCGGGACAAGAAGGAGCAGACCATTGCTTTGCCGATGCCGGAGCGCAAGGATTCCAGCGAACGGTTCGACGAAGAGAGCCTGGAATATCCGCTGCTTGGTGATGCGTCTCCGGCTGAGCTGCGCCAAGTACAAGAGGAAGTACAGCGGGAAGTTGCCCGTCTGCAGCCCGCAATAAAGCTGGCCACGGAAAACGCGCGCAGGGACGCAGAGGGAGTCCGCAAGTCCGCCTGCGAGCGCGCCAAGGACGTGCGCCGCGAAGCAGAAGAGCAGCGTCGCGAGGCAGAAGAGCAGCGCCGGGAGGCTCGACAGCAGGCCGAGGAACAGCGCCGCGAAGCCGAGGAACAGCGAAAGGAAGCTGAAGAGCAGCGCCGGGAAGCCCTGCGGGAAGCCGACGAGCAGCGGAGAGAGATGCGTCGCGAAGCGGAAGAGCAGCAGAGAGAAGCTCGCGAAAACATTGAGCAGCAGCAGCGAGAGTACAGACAGCAGGAGCAGGAACTCCGCCAGCGAATGCGGCAGATGGAAAAGCAGCTGCAGAAAAACTACTTGGACATTTAACGGCTTACCGGCCGCAGGATGCGGCTTGAGATCTCGTGCAGGCAGACCTGGTTTCGGCCTAGCTGTTTGGCGGCATAGAGAGCGTTATCAGCGGCGCGCACCAGTTGATCGCGGGTCGTGCCGTGTTCGGGGAACGCCGCCACGCCGGCGCTCATAGTTACCGTCTGCGGCACTCCCGGAAATTCCCATTCCTCTACCAACTTGCGCAGCTTTTCGGCTACGCCCAGCGCGTGCTCGGCGCTGGTCTGGGTCAGCAGGATGGCGAATTCCTCACCCCCGTAGCGGCAGACCACGTCAATCTTGCGCAGGTTCAGATGAAACAGAGATGAGATCTGCCGCAGCACCTCATCGCCCAGCAAATGTCCAAAATCGTCATTCAACCGCTTGAACTGGTCAATGTCGACCATGATGACGGCCATGCCGGTTTCGGTGCGGCGCGCGCGCTCCATTTCTTCCAGAATGCGAAGCTCGAAGAATCGCCGGTTGAAAATTCCGGTCAGCCCGTCCAGGTAGGAGAGCTGGCGGATTCGCTCGACGTAGTGGGCATTCTGGATGGAATTGGCGCAGATGTCGGCGACGGCTTCGAGCGGCTTGAGATCGCTGTCGTGAAACGCATTCTTCTGCGCGCTGTGCAGCGTCAACACTCCAAGCATCTGGCCAAACGCGATCAGGGGAATACTCATGCGCGAGGCGGCCTCGGTGAAAAGCCGCGAGCATGCCGGAGACGAGCTCACATCTTTTTCAATGAGCGATCCACCCGCGAGAACGCGCGACCACGGTTCGCAGTCGGTGGCAAATCGTCCACCGGCAGGCACGCACGGCGTCAGCGAGCCCGCATGCGCCCGCAACACCAGTTCGCCTTCCTCCCGCAGGAGCAAGGACACGTGCGATACGGCAAAGGTCCGCTGAATCGTTGAGCAGGTTCGCGCCAGCAACTCCTCGAGGTCGGTGACCGCCGTGCTTTGCTGAGCAATGGCGTTGATCGCTTCAAGTTGCCGCGCCCGCTCCTGTTCCAGCGAGTACAGGCGCGCATTCTGGATCGCGATCGAGGCCTGGGTCGAGAACAAAGTGAGCAGATCAATGGTTTCGTTGTCGAAATAATCGAGCTGGTCGCTCTGGCAGTCGAGCACGCCGACGACTTCGTCCCGCACCATCAGAGGAATTGCCAGCTCCGATCGCGTCGATTGCGCGGCACAGACATAACGTGGGTCGCGGCTGACGTCGGGTACGTAAATCGGCTGCCTTTTCGCGACCGAGGCGCCCGAGATGCCCTCATGCGACCCCAGGCAGATCTTGTCGTGGCCCGGGTCCCAGCCGATCTGCGAACGGACACACAACTGCTGCGCCTCCCGGTCGTGCAGCAGGACGGCCACGTTCTGCAAATGAAAATAGTCGCGCGCGATGCCCAGGATTCGCTGCAGCACCTCGTCCAGATCGAAGGTGGAGAGCACAGCCTGGCCCGCGTCGTACAAAACCGCGATTTTCGGCATGTTCCAGCCGATTGTACGATTGCCGCCAGCGGTTACCGAGGTTTCTAAAGTAACGTCGCATGGACCCAGCGCCAGCGGTGAACGAGTGGAATCGGGATGTTACGCCAACTAGGGGAGTGAATCGGCATATCTCTAGTCCGCGGCAAGCGGCTTCGCGGCCGCGCGGAAGGTTGAGACCCTTCGTTTCAAAGTTGCGGTCCCGGACCGCTCTATCCTTAACGCATGCGAAACAATGGGATTCGTGCGGCCACGATATTGGTCGTAGCACTGGGCTTGTGCCTCAGCGAATGCAAGCGGAGCAACGATGCAGCGCCTGCCCAAGCCGCAACTGGCGCAATTGCCCGGCCGTCGTCCCAGACCCCACAGGCATCGCCGCCAGCCCAGCCACCCGCGCCCCTGCCATCCTCAAATGCCCCGTTGACGCAGCCGCCTTCACCGTCGGAAGGTGCGTCCCAAACCAGCATTTCGGCGAGCGTTTCAGCGGCCGATAGCACGGAGAGCTTTACCATCGCAGGCCACACGTTTCGCTTGTTGAAGCACGTACAGCGCATTGCGCATGACGAGACTGTCGAATGGTGGGAGTTGCGCAACTCGAAGGACCAAGTGGTGCACCGCGAGACATATCCAGTAAGCGTTGCGAATGGAGAGTTTGATTTCACAGTCTCTGTCACCGCGACTCCCATCACTACGAAGGAGGGTGCAGGCATCATTGTGCAACGCGGTGAGGAGCCCTCCGATCCTATGGCGGGGGGCTCGGTGCAGATGTTCGCTTACAAGTATGGTCGGGAGAAATATGGCATGGATGAAAGTCTGTTTCAATCCTTTGGCCCGCCGATCTGGGTGGAAGGAGAGTATCTCGGGCTCGATACCGATCCAGCCCGCCCAAAGCCAACCCTGCCGCCCGGAATCACCATGATGACGATGGACGACTTTCTGAAGTTCAAGATATGGACGGGGAACTTCTACGTGATGTATCCGGTACGGATTAACTGGATCATGGGCAACCTCGAACCCGGCATCCGCTGTATGGAGATGACCTCACAGGGACGGACTAGCCGTTGTTCTTATCCGGTTGAGGTCGAGGCGCACCGCGAAAGCGAACCAACCTTTGTGCGGCTGTTTCCCGAACCTGATGATCGCGCTACTCCCAAGCACATCGTCCTTCAGCCAGACACCAAAGTTGAGTATCTTGAAGCCCGGATGCAATTTGACTGGGTATCGCAGGATGGCAAGTCCATCAACTTCAAGGTGAATGGTGACGTGTGGCTGAAGGTAAGAATCGCCGGCCAGGAAGGCTGGGCTCACAGCGAGGAAGACTTTCAGGCCCTTGGTGTGCCACAGGCGGGGTAACCCGGTCGACGACGGAGTCCCCTAATGATTTTGAGTGTGATCCAGATTTAACATCAATTGACCACTTGAAACGAAACCAACTCCCTCACCTCATTGACTCGCGATTTCTTTCGCCCTGGATTTGACTCCATAAGCTAGATCATCTCCCAATCCATCGTCGAAAAGCTGGCGGGTGGAGGAATTTTGCTTGCGTGAGGCCGAACGGACAACGAGCATGGCGGCTTCGTCGCGCTCAGATTCCCGTCTGAGGTGGGGGGGTATGTTCCCTTATCG